>Ga0209069_10000818_pt1 | contig 15054 bp, 8 predicted proteins | sample Str013_2_FD_187202 | JGI IMG/M metagenome (GOLD analysis project Ga0209069, IMG submission 187202) | Freshwater sediment microbial communities in response to fracking from Pennsylvania, USA - Straight Creek_MetaG_SC_2013 (SPAdes) (version 2) | ecosystem: Environmental > Aquatic > Freshwater >...
AAACACTGTCATTGCCTACAATGTCGGCGGTACCGCAACGTCAGGCTCGGATTACACAGCCCTGAGCGGCACAGTCACCATTCCGGCAGGCTCAACCACTGCGACAATTACTGTTCCCGTAATCAACGATGCAATTGTTGAGCCGACAGAAAATGTGAGCCTTACACTTATCAGTATAACTTCAGGCTTGGCGACGCTTGGTGCCACTCTCACCGCCAGCATCAACATCACCGACAATGACTCAGCAACGGTCACAATCGCCAACACCACCGATGGCGCTGAGGCTGGCCCCGTAAATGGCGTTATGACCGTCACTCAAACAGCAGTCAGCGCGACCAACACGGTGATTGCTTACAGCGTATCGGGCACTGCCACGTCAGGTTCGGATTTCACAGCACTGAGTGGTACAGTCACAATCCCTGCAGGTTCAACAACGGCAACAATTACCATTTCGGTGATTAACGACTTGGTTGTTGATCCTGCCGAAACTGTGACAATCACTTTAACCGCGATCACTTCCGGCCTGCCAACATTGGGCGCAACGCTCGCAGCAACCAACACCATTCTCGACAATGATATAGCTTCATTCACAATCAGCAAAGCGGTCAACCAAGCCAACATCACGACACCGCAAACTCTAACCTATACAATCACTGTTGCAAACACAGGAAACATACCGCTCACGGGGCCTCTGGTCACCGATACACTAAGCAATGGCGGCTCGCTTACATTGACATCTGGCCCTACACTGACTTCGGGTGACGCGGCACCTCTTGGAACATTGGACGTTGGTGAAACTTGGATTTACACGGCCACCTATGCCGTTAGCCAGGCCATTATCAACAACAGTCCACCAATCACAAATTCTTCAACATTTAAAACAACCGAAACGACTCTTCAAACCTCGAACACGGTTTCAACGACGATCACGCGTACACCGCAACTGACAACCGTAAAGACATCTAGCACGCCGGGGCCGGCTGCCGCCGGAGCTGTCATCACTTACACTTACAAAGTTACCAACAGCGGCAATGTGACGATGACCAATGTTGTCGTTGCCGACACCCATAATGGTAGCGGCACATTTGTAGGGCCAACCAACGAATCCGTTTTCACTGATGTCGCACCTTTGGGTGACTCAATTGATCTTACCACGAATGGCAGTTGGGACACGCTTGGGCCGGGCGATACTTTGATATTCACCGCCACCTACACGGTGACTCAACAAGATGTGGATCTGCTCCAATGAGTCACATCCATAAATTTCAACAAGACCGACGGCGAAGGCATCGAAGACGACCTCGCGCGGGGCCAAATATTTTTCAAATTTCAATCAACAATAATTTCGATCGAATTTAAGGAGACTAAAATGCAATACAATTCAGACACCAGCCAACCGCCGAAGAAGCGAAACGCGTTGAAGAAAGTTGGTTCGTCAGGCATGGCGATGGGCATTTTGCTTTCGCAAATCACGCCAGCTCTCGCAACCATCGACAACACGGCCAGCGCGTCGGGTACATATAATGCCTCAACAACGACGTCGAACAATTCAAGTGTTAACGTAACAGTCTCGCCAGCAGCACCCTCGATTCAAGCCTTTTCGAAGTCAGCTGGCGTACCAACAACCGGACTTGGACCGAATGCTTTGGTTACCGATGCTGGCGATACAATCACTTTCACCTATGTTATTAAGAACACGGGTAACGTGACGCTGAATAACGTTTTACCAGTTGATACAGGCCCAACGTTTAACGGCACGGCTGGCACATTGTCTTTGGGTGCCTTTACACCAACAACGCCATCAAACACTTTGCCAATCACTTTGGCACCAGGCGGGCAGCAAACTTATACGGCTGTCTACACTCTGTCAGCGCTTGATGCCTACCGCGGTGCTGGTTCATCACCTTTGGTGGCTAACTCTGCCAATGCAACTGGTAAATCGCCTACGAATGCGACGGTCAATTCGACCACGCCCGCAACGGCAACGGCGATCATTGCGCCCGGCCCGTCACTGTCTATCGTCAAGTCTTCAAGCACACCAGGACCAGTGGCCGTCGGCAACACCGTTGTTTACACTTACACAGTGACCAACAACGGCAACGTGCCAATCACCGGCGTGAAGATTACCGATACGCATGAAGGCTCACCAATTGCACCGCAATCGGCCATGCTTGAACAGGTCGCTCCTTTGGGCGGCGGCGGCGGCGGTACTGCAGGCCCATTGGGTGCTGGTGCTTCCACCGATACAACGGCAGGTGACGGTATTTGGACGACATTGGCACCCGGTGCCACGGTCATCTTCAAATACACTCACACGGTTACCCAAACCGAATTTGATGCCGGCTAACGAGAGCAAAACTCGCGCGGCATAACTCTGCCGCGCGGGAAAAAAATATGTTCAACCCGCGCACAACATCAAATCAGAAATTGCCCCGCACTTTGCGTCGGGCTCCAGCCTTTATGGCTGCGCTTCTGCTTGGTGTTGTGCTGCAGGGCAATCTTGCACATGCTACAATCGATAATACTGCAACTGCTGAAGGCACTTACGCATCTGCCCCTGTCGCTTCGCTGCCCTCATCGGTGAGCGTGACTGTCTCTCCAGCGGCACCATCAATGCAAGTAACTAAGACTGCAAGTCCGAACACAAATCTGAGTGCGGGCCAAGTCGTTACCTACACTTACACGGTTAAAAACACGGGCAATGTTTCGCTCAAAAATATTTCACTCACCGATGTTCACAACGCAATCGGCGCTGCACCTGTGCCGGGTTCTGAAGTTATCACGAGTGATGTCCCGCCTTTAAATGATTCAAGCGATGCGACCGCCAATGACGGCGTGTGGAGCAGCTTGGCACCGGGCGACACGATTACTTTCACAGCAACCTACACGGTTCAACAATCAGATGTGGACACGCTGCAATGATTTTCAATTTCAACACACCAAAAACTGGGAATACCGAAATGCAAAATTTCAATCAGAGCTTAAAATTACGCTCAGTACTCAAAAAGTTTTCGACCAGCATTATTGCATTGGCACTGGCTGCATTTCAAATAGTTCCCGCATTTGCGACGATTAACAACACAGTCACCGCAAACGGCACGGGCCCGGGAGGTGTCTCAGTAACTGGAAATGCGAATGCGACTGTGGGCGTTGCGGCTGCAGCGCCAGCCTTGAAAGTTGTAAAAACCATTAGCTTCACCACTGATACCAACAGTAATGCCAAAGGCGATGTAGGCGATGTATTGCTTTACACATTCACCGTTAGCAACACCGGCAATGTGACCATCAATACAGTGGGAGTGTCTGACGCCAACGACGGTGTTGGTGCAGCAGTAGTGGTTGGCGCACCCACAGGTGTTACGGTGACGGGTGGCTCAACTGATACAAACCTCGCTGACAATAAATGGGACAAGCTTGCACCGGGTGATGTGATTAAATTTACCGCCAGTTACACAGTCGTGGCGGGCGATATTGCTTCAGCAGGCGGAGGCACCGCCAATATTCCTCCCACAGGTGCCACAGGCAATCCTGAACCTGATGGCTATCTCGACGACAAGGCAACAGCAACCGGCACCTATAACAATGTCGGCCAAGGCACCACAACAACAGCAACCGCCACCGACAAGAAAAGCATTCAGCTTAATATTGCGCCAGGCATTGTCGTAACCAAAGTTGCGAGCAAAACCACCAACGCCGCCGCTGGTGACGTGATTACTTACACTTACACTGTCAAGAACACTGGCAACACGCCAGTCACCAACATCAATCTTGCCGACACACATAACGGCATTCCAGGCGCTTTGGTTCCGGCCTTTGTGTCCTTCAATGTCGGCAACACATCAACCAACAGCGGCAACACGATCACCTCGCTCTCACCGGGTGACATCGCAACCTACACTGCAACTTACACCGTCACTCAAACCGACGTTGATACGCGTCAATAAAGCTCGACCAAAACCAAATGAACCACAAGCAACCAAATAACAGGGAGAAGGCCAAAGGCCAGTGGCAGCGCAAGCTGTCTGCTGCCTTTGTCGCTGCCTCTTTATTATGGTTGCCTGCTAAATCCGCTCTTGCTGCGATCACAGATACTGTCACAGCAACAGGCTTCAACGGCGCAACGCCACTAACATCATCAGCAACAGCAAATGTCATTGTTGTTCCTGCAAATCCACAATTCTCGGTAATCAAAACACCAACGCCGAATTATGGGCCCGATGGCTCACCCGACCCAGGCGATACAATATCTTACACCTTCACAATACAAAACACCGGCAACATCACATTGCAGAATGTGACCATCAACGATCCGATGGCAATATTAACCGGCGCGCCGATCCCATCACTTGCACCGGGTGTAGTAGATACGCTCACCTATTCAGCAGTCCACACGATCACCCCTGCTGATTTGACTGCTGGCCAATTCACCAACACTGCTACAGGCACTGCCCACGCCTTGAGCGGCCAAGATCTGACGACCATTGCAACCGTGACAACACCACTCACCGTTACATCTGCAATGACTTTTGTAAAAACTGGCACTCTCAACATGGGTGTCAATGGTCAAGCAGATGCGGGCGATACAATTGCTTATCAGTTTGTTGTCACCAATACTGGGCCAACGACAATCCACGGTGTTTCAATTGACGATCCATTGGTCAACGGAGCAAGCCTTGGCAATGATACACGCGCCATCGCTATGCTTGAAGGTGCTAAGCAGGCAAGTGATGAACTGACGACTGCATCAATCGATGCGCCGCGCCAATGCTTGGCATCAAACAATCTTTCGAACGACGTTACCTCAGCACTCAACGGCGAAGTCGGAAGTATCGATGAAGCAAGCTTAAACATTGACCGTCAACTCGTCCGCATGTCGGGTGAGGGCGATCAGTTGGTTGAGGGCGACAAGATTGGATTTATCTATCGTCTGATAAACACGGGCAATACGCCACTTACCAGCATAGTCGTCGATCAACCTGATGCCACGGCCTTCAATGGTCGTGTTGAACTGTTAGCTCCAAATGAAACAGATGCGGCGGCTGTTATTTATACGCGCGCCGTCACCGCCGAAGAAATTGCCGTTGGAGAAATCATTGCACCAGCAACGCTGACAGCGAAATCTCACTTGCGCAATCTTGCGATGAACATTGCTAGCAAACTGCCATTGAGTGATCTCAAGGCCTATGACGCATTTACAACGGCCTCAATCACCCCATCGGTTCCGCAAACTTTGACGCCCGGTCAATCATTCACATTCAATGCCACATATATTCTGAAGCAATCGGATGTTGATAATGGGTTTGTCAACAACACGGCAACGGCAACAGCGCTGAATACGGCCAACCAGACGCTGACCAAAACCAGCAGCTTCAGTCAACCGCTCGTGGCGGTTCCCAGCATAGCCACGATCAAGACCGGGACGATTGCTATTGGCGCAGATAACCAAGCCTCAATTGGCGACATCATCACCTATCATTTCGCCGTCACCAATACAGGTAACGTAACACTCAGCAATGTAGCGGTGACTGATCCGAAGGCAGTCTTCTCGCCGTTGACTACCATTGCAACATTGGCCCCCGGCGCTACCGATACAACCACATTTGTTGCAACCCATTCACTAACGGCTGCTGACCTGGTCGCGGGCCAGTATCAAAATCAGGCAACGGCTAACGCCAAGACGCCTAAAAATGTTGCCATAACACCAACCCTTTCTGATAATGACGCCGACCACACAACTCTTGATCCAACCATTGTGCAGTGGCCAGCGATTGCCCTGATCAAGACCGTCACGAGTGTGAATGATGTGAACGGAAATGGCTTCACAGATGCCAACGACACCATTTCCTATGGCTTCAAAGTTATCAACACTGGTAAATTCACTATCAACAACATCACAATAACCGATCCTTTGATGCCAACGGGCATTTTAGGCGCGCCCCTGAATGGCTTGGCACCGGGTGCATCGGACAGCACACATTTCACAGGTCTCTATACAATCAAGCAGAGTGATGTGAACCTCGGCCATGTCGATAATACTGCAAAGGTTGAAGGCACAGACACGAATGGTGTGAAGGTCGTGGACTTCTCCGATCCAGGTGTTCCCACGGCTGACTCGCCAACGATCACGCCTATTCCACCGCATCCGGTTTTAACACTCGTAAAACTCCAGCTTCCCGTTGAGGACAAGAACAACAACGGCCTGACGGACGTTGGCGATGTCATTCATTATACGTTCCAAATCACCAATGCTGGCAATTTACCGTTCACCACTGTGAACTTGGTTGACCTATTGCCCGGTGCCGTTGTTACCGGAACAACGCTCACCAACTTTGCACCAACCGCACAAGACTCAACAACATTTACAGCCTCCTACACGATCACCTCGACCGATGTGGCGTTGGGTAGTGTTGTCAACCAAGCCAAAGTCACTGGCACGCTTGCGTCAGGCGGAGTCGTCACCGACCTTTCAGACAACGCTGATCCAAATGGTAACAACCCAACCGTTACGCCAATTATCGCAAAGCCATCCATTGCGCTGATCAAACATTTCTTCTCGATTGTGGACAATGGGACCATAGGTGTGACCGATGCCGGTGACGTGATCAACTTCACTTTCGACGTGAAGAACACAGGCAACGTGCCTTTGAGCAATGTGCAGGTCAATGATCTCTTGGCTGGTGCTGTCGTCACAGGTGGCCCAATCGCAAATTTGCCTGCTGGCAACACCGACACAACAACTTTCAAAGCCAGCTACACAATAACGCCCGCCGATGTCACCAATGGCAAAGTTAGCAATTCGGCTCAAGCCTTTGGCACATATAATGCGACCACGGTTTCAGATTTCTCCGACAACGCGCTCTTCACAGCCGACAACCCAACCGTCACCACGTTGGGTGCGGGCATTGCCATTGTAAAAGTCTTCGCAGGGTTCACAGATGTGAACACCAACGGCATAACCGATGCCAATGACATTGCGAATTATACTTTCGCAGTCACCAATCTGGGTTCGGGCGCCATCAACAATTTAATTGTGACAGACCCGAACGCCAATGTGTTTGGCGGTGGCTTACCCAATGGTGTGTTGTTGAATCTGCCCGCAAGCAGCACCAACTCAGCGTTCTTCACAGCAACCCACACAGTAACACCCGCTGACCTGTCAGCAGGTGGCATTTACAATACTGCAAAAGTACAGGGCACTTCAGTTCTAACCGGCAATCCCGTTACCGACGTTTCTGATCCGGCGAGCAAGTTCAGTGACGGCCCAACATACGCGCCGATCTTAGGTGCCTCTGGCATTGCCTTGATCAAGAAGATGGCAACATTCGACGATCTTAACGGCAGCGGCATTGTCGATGTCGGTGATGTGCTGCATTACACGTTTGAAGTTCGCAATACCGGCAACACGGATCTCATCAATGTCCAAATCAGCGACTTGCTGCCAGGTATTGTGCTTGTTGGCTCACCGATTGCCAGCTTACCTGCAGGAACTATCAACTCCTTCAGTGTCACGGGAACTTACACAGTAAAGGTTTCGGATGCGACGGCAGGGCTGGTTTCGAACACTGCAACCGTCCATGCAGATGTAACAACTGGCGGCTTCGTTGAGGACACATCAGACCCCGTTAGTTCCACGGGCAATGGGCCGACTATTACACCCGTGTTCATAACGATACCTGTGCTCACAAAGGTTGCCGATAAGCCCGAAGTGAAGCGCGGCGAAATTGTGACCTACACAATCACGGCTTCAAATTTGGTGCCAACACCATTTGAATTGGTCGATGTAATGCCACCCGGCTTTGCTTATGTCGCTGGATCGGCATTCATCAATGGCAACCCCGCAACACCTGTCATCAATGTCCGCAACCTCGACTTCCCGCCAACCATGCCAGTTGCTGGCAAGTTGATCCTCAAACTCAAACTCATGGCATCAACGACGCTTTCGACGGGCAAATTTGTCAACAATGCTCAAATATTGAATCCGATTACTGGTGAATTGTTAGCCACAGCCCAAGCCACCGTCTCTATCATTGAAGATTCAACATTCGACTGTAGCGATATTATCGGCCGGGTGTTCGATGACAAGAATGCCAATGGCTATATGGATGATGGCGAACCCGGTCTGCCCGGCATACGTGTTGTGACCTTGAATGGCTTGCTCATCACCACAGATGCCGAAGGCCGCTATCATGTGCCATGCGCGGCGATTCCCGATGCCGCAATCGGCTCTAACTTCCTCCTGAAGTTAGATGTGCGCAGCTTGCCCGCAGGCTACAAGTTGACCACTGAAAATCCACGCGATGTACGTGTGACACGCGGCAAGGTCGTGAAGTTGAACTTCGGTGCCACGATCGATCATGAAGTGCGCCTCGATATTACGGCAAAGGCATTTGTAGGCGGTTCACTTGATCTGAGTGATAAATGGATTGGCGGCATCGACAAGCTTTTGGGTGTGTTGGCCAACCAAAAATCAAGCTTGAAAATTGTCTATCACCTGAAAGGCGAGGACCCAGACTTGGGTCGTGCCCGCGCTGCCGCCATCGCCGAAACCATCACCACCGCATGGCAAGCAGATCAAGGCAAATACAAACTTGTCACCACCACAAGTGTGGAGGTCGGCAAATGAAGCAGGAATCGATGATGGCAGGGGCTAAGCTTGCAACCGTTCTAAAGCGCGGCTTGGCCCTGCTTGCGCTTTCCGCAGTGCTGACTTTGCCAGCTTATGCCAATGAGCTTCCATTCAGCATCAGTGTCGATGGCCATAAAGTTGATGGCAGCAAAAAATCGTCAATCGGCGATGATCGAAACCAGGCGACCTCTGCGCAAACAGAAGGCGTGGACATTCAGGTGAAGTTTGATGGGTTGGGTGTGAAGCCTGTGCTCAATGTTTCAACTTTCCCGCCAAAGGTCAATTATCAAGCCGGTGAAAACATCCGCTTCTTGGCCAGCTTCAACTATGCCGCTTGGATCACCAGAGGCGAAATACGCATCTATGATCGCAAAAGCAGTTTGGACGGCCAGCCTTATCAAATCATCCCGATTTCAAAACTTGGTGCTGCTGAATGGCAATTGCCATCTGATGCGCCAGCTGAGATGGATTATGTGCTCCGCGTTTATGATGAAGCAAATCGCTTTGACGAAACCAAGCCCTTGGCCTTAGGTCGTGGCGAGGCGAAATTGGTAACGGGCGGCAAAGCTGAATCTGCTGTTGCCCCCGGCTATGGCGAGGATCGTTCAGCTACCCGGAATATCCCCGTTTATGGTGGTGCTGTTACTGTCTATGGCAAGAACATTCCCGAACGTCATGAAGTGTTAGTGGAAGGCGAGCCGGTTCCGGTGGACAGTAACAACAACTTCGTCGTTCAGCGCATTTTCCCATCCGGCAAACATGCAATAGATGTTTCTGTTTTGAAAGATGGTTTGGGTCTTGAATTTACCCGCGATGTTGAAGTGCCAGAAAATGAATGGTTCTATGTGGCACTGGCCGATTTTACATTGGGCCATAATTTCGGCGGCATTATTGAACACACGGGTGCTGATGAGTTTGATGGGACTTGGACAAAAGGTCGCTTAGCATTTTATCTCAAAGGCAAAATCAAAGGCCAATATATTCTAACTGCTGCGGCTGATACAGGCGAAGGCAGCTTGGCCAATATGTTCCAAGGCCTAGATGGCAAAAGCCCGCAAGAGGTTTTGCGCCATATCGATCCTAATTCCTATTATCCGGTTTACGGCGATGACTCATCAGCTGTCGATGATGCCCCAACGCGCGGCAAATTCTATCTGCGCTTAGAGCGTGGGCCAAGCTCCATCATGTGGGGTAATTTCAAATCCAATATTACCGGCACACATTTCCTGCGCAGCGAACGTTCGCTTTATGGCGCCAGTGGTGTTTACCGTTCTGACGAAGTGACCAAGAATGGTGATGCGAAGATTGGCGTGGATGCCTATGCCGCATTGCCCGGCACTGTACCGCAAAATGATGTGTTCAGAGGCACTGGCGGTTCATCCTATTTCTTGAAACATCAACTGATCACTGTTGGTTCCGAGACCATCAGCACCGAGCAGCGCAACCCGACAACTGGCTTTGTGACCCAGCGCGTCACACTGGTTTACAAAACTGACTATGACATCGATTATACCAATGGCGTTCTCATTCTGCGCAACCCATTAGCATCGAACACCAGCGGCAATGATAATTATTTGGTTGCCCATTATGAATATGAACCAGCCGCCGGCAGCGTTGACGGCTATGTGACGGGTGGTCGTGCACAAACTTGGCTTGGTGATAATGTGCGTGTTGCTGTTTCAGGCCTGCAAGAAAAGACGGCGGGCGCTGATCAGCTGATGTATGGCGCTGATGTGCGCGTGCAAAAATCAAAAGACACTTATGTCGAGGCTGAAATTGCAAGATCAGATGGCCCAGGCATTGGTTCTACCTATTCCGTTGATGGTGGCCTCAGCTCTCAGACCAACACCACAGCAGGTATTAAGGGCGTTCCTGCAAATGCGTGGCGGGTGGAAATGGGCGCGTCACTTGATGAGTTAACCCAAGAACACATGAAGGGCCGCATCAGTGCGCGTTATGAGCATTATGATGCCGCCTTCTCATCGCTCGATGTGCAAACTCCTCAAACTAAAAATGTTTGGGGCGTGGATGCAGATGTTCAAGCCAGCGAAGACACAACTCTCAAGGCGAAGTACAGCGAACAACAAATCATCGGTGGCGAGCGTGATCGTCAGGGCGATGTTGCGGTTGAAACAAAGCTATCTGACCATTGGACCGTACAACCTTATGGTCACTATACAGAAGCAACGGGTGTCGTAACGCCGGGTGCCAGACAAGGCACAAGAGGCGATGTGGGTGCAAAACTCACCTATGTTTGGGACGCCGACACACAAGCTTATGTTTTTGCACAAGACACGTTCATGCATTCAGGCACAATGCTGATTGATAATCGCGCTGGTGTTGGATTAAAGAAAAAAATCTCTGACCGCATTACGGCTTCGGGCGAAATCTCGGAAGGCACACAAGGAATTGATGCCACGGGCTCACTCACTTACGCGCCTACAGTTGATGATAAATATTCGGTTGGCTACCGCTTAGACTCAACGCGCAGATCGTCTTCTGCATATCCCTATCAATTGTCGGGTTCTGATCTCGGCACTGTCGTGCTAAGCAGCCGCCACCGCTTCAATGAACAGTGGCTGGCTTACGGCGAAGACAATTTTGACATTTTTGGTGATCGCCGCAGTGTGACCCAGACTTATGGGGTCAAATACACACCGACCGAAAATTGGGCCATAGACGCCGCAACTGAAATTGGCCATGTCTATGACAACACCATAAATCCAACAACGCTTGCGAAAAACCCAGATATTGATCGCAAAGCGTTCTCGATCGGTGCAACCTATCGCGACGATAATGGGTTTGATGCGCGCGCCAAAGGCGAAGTGCGCTTTGATAATGATGGCACAAATGAATTGACCAGTTTCTTGTTCCAAGAAGCATTTGGAGCGAAAATCTCCAAAGACTGGCGTGCATTGGGCAAGCTTGACGCCGTTGTGGCAGACTCCACAGATTCAACGCGCGATGGCACATATCTCAATGCGTCATTAGGTTTTGCTTATCGCGGCTTCGACAGCGACAAACTCAATGTTCTAGCTAAATATAATTTCGTTTTGGACGAACCTGGCACCAACCAAGTGGCGTATGATGGAACTTTGACCAGCCCTTGGCAGCGCTCACATATCCTTTCGCTTGATGCTACTTATGATCTGACTCAGAAACTTTCCATCGGTGCCAAATATGGCATGCGCATCGGCCAAGTTTTGGACCGCACGCCAGGCTCAGTCTGGACGGATTCACAAGCTCATCTCGGAATTCTGCGCGCAGACTATCACATCGCGAATGAATGGGATGCCATGGCCGAGGCCCGTATTCTTTGGTCACCGACGTCGCAATCGACTGATTTTGGCTTGGTTGCTGCGATATATAAACAGCTAGGTGACAATTTCAAATTGGGCGTGGGATACAACTTCGGCGAATTCTCCGACGATCTGGCCGATGTGACACATGATAACCACGGCATATTTATCAATTTGATTGGGAAGTTCTAAGTCAAGCTTTGCATTTTCACTGTCTCGCGCTATTTAATACTTAAAAGCGAGAACCAACATGGAAATTTCTAAAGTCCCCAGCATTGAACATTTGCGTCAGATCTATCAGCGTCGTGCGCCGAAGATGTTTTATGATTATTGCGATACAGGATCATATACGACGAGCACATATTTAGAAAACACGGCTGCGTTTTCGAAATATAAACTGCGCCAGCGTGTCGGTGTTAATATTGATAACCGGAAGCTGAATTCGACGATGATTGGCCAGCCCGTTTCAATGCCAGTGGGTCTTTCCCCCATCGGTTCTTGCGGTATGCAGCACCCCGATGGTGAAATTCATGCGGCGCGGGCAGCGGAGAAATTTGGTGTGCCGTTTTGTTTATCGACAATGAGCATTTGCTCAATTGAAGAAGTTGCCAAGCACACGACAAAGCCATTTTGGTTTCAGCTCTATGTGATGCGCGATCGTGGATTTACCACTTCGCTCGTTGAGCGGGCCAAGGCTGCCAAATGTTCGGCATTGGTATTGACGCTTGATCTGCAGGTATTGGGCCAACGCCATAAAGACGTGGCCAATGGCCTTTCTTCACCACCAAAACTTACCATCAAGAATATGATTAATATTGCAACCAAGCCGCACTGGGCTTTGGGCATGCTAGCAACCAAGAACCGACAATTTGCAAATATTGTAGGTCATGTGAAAGATGTGGGTGATGTCGCCTCGCTCAATGAATGGGCCAACCACCAATTTGATCCAACGCTGGATTGGAGCTCAGTTGAGTTCATCCGCAAGCAATGGGATGGCAAGCTGATCCTCAAAGGCATCAATGATGTTGAAGATGCTAAGATCGCATCGAAGTTGGGCGCTGATGCAATTATTGTTTCCAATCATGGCGGCAGGCAGTTGGATGGCGCATCGGCCACCATTGATATGCTGGGGCCAATTGTTGATGCTGTTGGTAAAAAATCTGAAATCATTTTGGACTCTGGCATTCGCACTGGCATTGATGTGCTGCGCGCTTTGGCATTGGGAGCTAGCAGTACAATGATTGGTCGGGCCTATATCTTTGGCCTAGGCGCTGGCGGCGAGGCTGGCGTGACGCGCGCACTTGAAATCATCCGCAAAGAAATGGATATCACCATGGCGCTATGTGGCGAAACCGATGTTAAAAAATTCGGACGTCATAATCTGCTTGTAAGATGACCCTTCAAAACCGCGTTGACCCTTGGGGTGTTTTACACGCCGCCCCTGAGCGCGGGACGATGATGGGCAATCGCGGCGGCAAGTTTCATAAACCTGATCAGACTCTCGGAAAGCGTCGCTGGGCCAGCAATCATTGGATTTGCTGCGATATGCATTTCAAAAACATGAAACACGACGCGATGGGGAAGGGTTATACATCGCTATTTTTTCTCGATGAGGTGACGGCGCTGGCTGCTGGGCATAGGCCCTGTTTCTTTTGCAGGCGAAAAGAAGCGAAGGCGTTTTTGGGGGATAAACGTGTAGGTGAGTTTGATGCGCAATTGCATAAGGAACGCCTTGCGCCAACTCATTTGGGCAAGCTTGTTGAAGGCGCGATGGTTGAACATTTTGGAAAGCCATATGCCATTAGAAACCACAACCTCTTGCAGTGGTCATTCAACGGCTACACGTCCGCGATCCCGATTTCTGAAATAACTCCAGATAAACTTTTGACTCCGCCCTCAATCATTGCCATCTTGAAAAGCGGATATAAACCGCGCTGGCACGAGTCGGCATATCAATGGGATTAAATTATGAAACTTCTGCGCTATGGCAAATTGGGAAAAGAAAAACCGGGTGTGTTGGATTCTGAAGGTCGTATCCGCGATCTGTCAGCCCATGTGAGCGATATCAATGGCGAAACTATTTCGCCAAAGTCGCTGGCCAAATTGCGCAAGATTAAAATTGATACATTGCCTTTAGTGCGTGGCAAGCCGCGCATTGGCGCTTGCGTGAATGGCAGCCAAAAGTTTGTGGCCATTGGATTGAATTATTCTGATCACGCTGCTGAATCAGGAATGACGGTTCCGCCCGAACCGATTATTTTTACCAAACACATGAACTGCATTTCGGGCCCGAATGATGATGTAACCCTTCCGCCAAAATCAAAGAAGGGCGATTGGGAAGTGGAACTCGGTGTGATCATCGGCACGAAAGCCAAAAACATTAAACGCAGCGATGCCATGAAACATGTGGCTGGCTATTGCACCATCAATGATCTTTCAGAACGCGAATTCCAAATTGAACGCTCTGGCCAATGGACCAAGGGCAAATCCTACGACACCTTTGGCCCGATCGGCCCATGGCTGGTGACGGCCGATGAAGTGAAAGATCCGCAGAAGCTGCATTTGTGGTTAGAGCTGAACGGCAAGCGCGTGCAGGACGGCAATACCGCGACCATGGTTTATGGCGTGGAATATCTGGTGGCTTATTTGTCGGAGTTCTTCACGCTGATGCCCGGCGATATCATCACGACAGGCACCCCCCCCGGCGTTGGCATGGGTATGAAGCCGCAACGCTTCCTGAAGCCCGGCGATAAAATGCGAGTGGGGATTGAAGGCTTGGGCGAACAGAACCAAGTGGTTGTTCGGGATAAATAAAAAATAAATTCCTAGAATGGCTTGACAAGTTCTTATTTTGTTCTTATATTTCATTTATGAGACTTGAGAAGGCTTTTAAATTATTGGTTTTGTTAGGGATCGTCTTTTGGGCGCTTTTGAGTTTGGGTTGCCCTGCCCAAGCGCTTCCATTACAAGCGCCCCAAACCTACGAGGATTCCATGGCTCCGAAAGATAAACAATCCCGCCCCAAAGCACGCGTGGCTAAGGGGTTTCGTGATATTTCTGCGGATGAAATTCGCGGTACACGCGCCATGCTGGCCACCATTCAGCGGGTTTATGCGTCTTATGGTTTTG
>Ga0209069_10000819_pt1 | contig 15050 bp, 11 predicted proteins | sample Str013_2_FD_187202 | JGI IMG/M metagenome (GOLD analysis project Ga0209069, IMG submission 187202) | Freshwater sediment microbial communities in response to fracking from Pennsylvania, USA - Straight Creek_MetaG_SC_2013 (SPAdes) (version 2) | ecosystem: Environmental > Aquatic > Freshwater >...
AGTTGAGTTCTTGGTTGAAACCTAATGAGGGAGGTCAGAACTTTAACCGCAGGCTGCGCCGGACAGCCGACCCATGCCGTTCGCGTGGGTAAATCCTCACCCTTCATAATCAGTGTCAGTGGACCAATGATCGCCCCATCACCAATTTGAGTCCCGTAGAGAACTGTGGAACCCGCACCAATCGTGACATCATTGCCCACCTTAATGCGACCGACTTTCATCAATCGGTCTTCATAAAGGTGTGTTTGCAGGCAGGCACCCGAGTTGATTACCGCGTAATCACCAATAGTAACACAATCAAATTCTGTGATGTCGGTGGCGTCCATAAAAATGCCTTTACCAGTTTTAACGCCGAACAAACGCAAGACCAAGGGCAGGAACGGTGTACCGCACAAGTGCTCTAGTAGAGCCTTGCCAGCCATGCCCCAATACATCACTGCAACTGCCTCGGTACGCATGGCCCACCAAGACCACATGGGCTTTATGGTCGGTTTATAAACACCCATAAAGGCCCATTTACAGGCAACCGCCATCAATAACTGCAACACGTCAATTGCCACAACAACGCAAATTCCATAAAAAATGACTTCTGCCCAGCTGCCTTCGGTAACCGGATCCGCGAGTAAAACCATTCCATAGGTCGCGAGTGAAATGAACAGAGCTGTAGGCAAGCTAATATTGAACGCTTCAAACAGTGCGCGACCAAGTATCCTTAATTTGCTTGGTTCATATGTGCTCGCAGCTAATGCATCAAAGAACTGGCGTACCGGCATCTTGATTGGCGGAGAACCAAACCAGGTTTCGGAAGCACCGACATTACCACCTTCCGGTGGCCGGGACTTCACTCCGATAAGAGCTCCTGACTCAACAGAATAGTTCAAAGGAATAACGGCTTCATTGCCAATGAAGACCTTTGAACCTGTGGTTACCGATCCCAATGTCATCCAGTTCCGACGCATGCCCTCATCACCCATTTGAACATCATCGGCGATGAAATTGCCCTCGCCTATATTGATAAGATCATAGCGGCCCGAAAGATTGGTAGAAATTTCGGAACCCTTTCCAATGCGAGCGCCCATAAGGCGATACCAACCGCGCATATAGATTGTTGCAAAGATCGAGGACAGCGTGTCCAACATGACTTCTGTTGCAAGAGTAACAATCCACTTGCGGATATAAATTCCGCTGAAAACGGAATAGGTGCCAGGTCTAATGCGCGGCAAAATCATCCAGCGTATGGCGACGATAAACAGCGCGGTGAACAAAACCAGTGACGCAGCAGTAGGCAAAGCGAGCAGCGGCATGTACCAAAGATAATTTAAGCCGCCCATGAGTGGGTTAAGAAAAGTGTCGAAATACTCCATCAACTTGAATGCTGGAACAATTGGCATCAAACCTATGGGGGGCACAATTACGAGAAGAAAAACATAGAATGCCGTCTGCATCGCAGCATGCTAGCGTGAAATGGTTGCCGGCTCGGGTAATTCTGCGTGATCAAGATCAGCGATCTTTCGCGCAGGCGATCCACTCCAAGATTCGAAAGCAGGAACGCGCGTGCCAGCCTCAAGTGCACTGAGATCAGCCAGTTCGACGCCATCACCAATCACCACATCGTTTTCAATGACGGACGACGAGCCAATCATTACATCATCGCCAATTTCAACCGGACCGATGATAAAGCGATCACCAACTGCGCGCGTGTTCGCGATGATGAGTTTGCCACCAAGTGATGCATGATCCCCAATCGAAACCAGATCGATGGCACCTGCGTCAATATCACTGATCAACGCATGTTTACCCACTTTAGCGCCAAGCAGACGCATGTATCCTCGGATAACTGGCGTACCTTGCATCCATTTGAGGTGAACAAGGCTCATCAGTCTTTGCACGAGCCAGACACGGAAATAGTAGCTGCCCCAGAGCGGATAAACACCCGGCTTTGTGTGCCCCAAAATTGTCCATTTGGCCAATGGCACGAATGCGTAATTAAAAAGTGTAACTGCCATGAAAGCTGAAAAAATCATGGCCATATCAACGTAGAATGGCGCATTGTCAGCACTGATAATTGAGTATGTCGTAAAAATAGCTAGCCATGGTGCAGCGTGGAGCACGAGGAGAAATGGCAGAGTTAAGGCTTGGGCAACTCCGCAAAGAATACGACGTTTACCAGAGGAGCGATTTGGTAACTCCGTCAAATTGTCACTGTTAAGACTTCCTCGCTCTTCGAGAGCCGTTGCAATGTACCGAAGTGTGCGGCTGGCATAGATATCTTTGAGTGTGGCATTTGCGCAGATATTGGTTCTGCGAACACGAGAAATAAATTGCGCCGCGAGCAAAGAGTGACCGCCGAGGTCAGTAAAAAAATCTGCATCGAACGAAATCGACTGTCCCGGGAATGTGATTTTTGCTGCTTCTAACAAAACAACTTCAATTGGATTTTGAGGTTCTTCCTGTTCCGGTGTTGCTAAAACCGAAGCTGTTAGACGTTGCGCATTTAAGGCCTTGCGATCTACTTTTCCGGATGAGAGGCGCGGCACCTCAGAGATGATTTCATAGTGCAATGGCACCATGTAGGGTGGCAGGCGTTTGCGCAAATCAGCTCGCAAGCCAACGACATTGATGAGAACATTCTTGTGTGGTGCCACGAAAGCAATAAGCGCATCTACACCGTTTTCATTTCGCAAAATGACGGCGGCGTGTTCAACGCCCGCATTCTCGGCAATAGCTGTTTCTACCTCCCCCAATTCGACCCTAAAACCGCGGATTTTCACTTGGTCATCAATGCGGCCATGAAAAACAATTTGCCCGTCGCTATTAATGCTCACCGCATCACCAGAACGATAAAGTGTGGGGTCGGATGTCGTGGCTTCAAATGGGTTAGAGATAAATTTTTGGGTCGTTAAATCAGGTCGGCCCAGATAGCCCAGTGCAACACCTGGGCCACCGATGAGAAGCTCACCTTTTTCGCCGGGAGCCACGAGGTTCATTTGCTCGTCCACAACATAAGCAGAATGGTTTGGAATCGGTTTTCCAATCGTCAGTGCGTCGCCGGGTTGGAGTTGCGCTATAGTTGCCACAACTGTCGTTTCTGTTGGTCCATAGCTATTGAACAAGCGACGGCTATTTGTGGCAAATCGATCCACCAGACTTGCCGGACAGGCTTCACCGCCCAAGATCACTGTGCGCAAACTTGGTACATCGCCCACCAGCATCGAGAGTAATGTTGGTACTGTATCAATGACCGTTATCCCAGCGTCCTGCATACGAACTGGCAGCGCTTCCGTGTCTGCAATTGTTTCAGCACTGGCAACCCAAAGCGTTGCACCCACGAGATAGGGAATCCAGATTTCCTCCATCGACAAATCAAAAGCGGCTGAACAACCTTGGAACATCACATCTTTATTTGTGATGCCGAACAAAGAATTTGAAGCCCGCAAATAATGGCAAATGTTGCGGTTGCTAATGGCAATACCCTTTGGCACGCCAGTCGAACCCGATGTATAAATCACATAGGCAATGTGATCAGCTGAATGGCTGCGCGCTCTTGTCCTCGGTATAGTTTTTTCCTTTGTAAGAATTGGCGCTGTGTTTGACCAGAGTGGCAGATTAAGCGGTGCAATGCGCACGGCAAATGCATCGCTGGTCAGTAAACCTTTGGCTTTGGCATCATTAAGACAAACCGCTATGCGGTCCTTGGGTGTTTCGGCATCGAAAGGAAGCCAAGCAGCACCTGTCTTGGCAATAGCAATTTGAGCAATCAATAGATCGGCACCGCGAGGGAAGTAAAGACCAACCACATCACCCGGCCCGACACCTTCGTTTAGAAGGCCAGCGGCAATGCGGTTAGACTCCAAGTCAACTTGTTTGTAAGTGAGGCGACGATCACCATCAATGATGGCAACATGCTTGCTATTTGATTTTACAGTCCCAGCAAAAATTTCGCCTAAAGTTTCGTCACGCATGAATTCGGGGCGAGATGGACCGCGAAGGGGGTTGTTCAAAAATTCAATCTTATGATTGTAAAATTGATTGTGCTGCGCGTCCATGTTCATGGCCTAACTCCCCATTTATTGAGGGAGATAATATGTTCGCGATGTTGATATGAAATGGCTCAGAGTATACGCTTTAGTAAACCACAGGACCAAACTCAAAGTATCGCTTTGACTTTAGTAGTATTCCTCATTTGAGAATTCAGAGTTGATCTAATCAATGGGGCCACACATCTGCAGCCCCATTATGTATGTTCTACTCAGCGGGCTGCAATTTAAAGGCAGGCTTACGCTTTAAGTTCACATAGTTTGCGAAAACAAAGACCAGCAAAATGCCCATAAGGACTGCTGACGATCCAACAGTGCCAAATCCAAGTCCGCCTTTTTCATGTGATTTCGTCAAAAGATCACCCATTGTTGCACCAAATGGCCGCGTCAGAATGAATGCACCCCAAAACAAAACTGTTCTTGAGATTGTGGTAAAGAAATGTGCGGACGCAATCAGCGCAATGACTCCAGCGATTAATAGATTGCTCATTCCATAGCCAAGGCCAGATGAATCGGCGAGGAAATCACCAACAGCAGTTCCCAATGTATTCGACACAAGAATAGCCATCCAGTAGAGCATTTCGACTTTTGGCTGCTTAATGTAATTCACTGCCAACGAGCCAACGCTCATTCGCCAATACACTAGGATCGAGATCAATATGCTGATTAGAATTGCCGCGCCGCTTGCATACCCTAACCCCAAGGTTCGGGTCATTAAATCGGAGATGGTTGTTCCGGCAGTGCTCGTTGCCAAAATTACGCCCCAATAAAGGAAGGGGTGGAAAGTCTTTGATTTTAGCTGAGCGCCCAAAGTAACAAAAAAGAACGCTAGCAGCATAATTGAACTGGCTGCATAGCCTATCTTCATCGTCATGGAAAATAGGTCACCTGCCGTTTCACCGACAGTTGTAGCTGCTATTTTCATAATCCAGAAGGCAAGCGTAATTTGAGCTACTTTATTGACGGCTTTTACGTCATCCTCCAGATCATGGGCGTCTTTCCTGATTTCGGAATATATGGTCATAATTCGAGTCTCACTTTAAAATACCGAAAAATCGGTTGATTGAAATTCTGCCCAGTAAAGCCATTAGATCAGCTAAGTTAGGCGCGGATTGGAAAATGAAAATTTCACTTCCTCTGCTTTCAAGAATTGGAGTCGACCTGTGTTTAAAAAAAGGAGTGGGGCTTACAACTCTGCAACTCACTCGTAAGCTTCTCTCTCGAAGCAGTAAAAAGCTGTCGAAAGGCTCTTTTGGTGAATGATCTTACAAATATTTATATAACGGCAAAGATTGGTGTAATAGACAAAGTGCTTTAAGTAACCTGGTATCGGACCTTACAAATTTTTCAAAAGGCAAGCCTTCGTGAAAATCCTCGTGATTGAAGATGACATTCAAACACTCTCTTATTTGTCAAAAGGATTGACAGAAGAGAGTCATACGGTTGACGGAGCTTCAAATGGATTGGACGGCTTGGAACTTGCCCAAACTCGGACCTATGACGTTGCCATTATAGACCGCATGTTGCCAGGCATTGATGGTTTGCAGCTTGTTAAGACACTCAGAAAGAGCGGCGGTCATGTGAAGGTTTTGTTCTTAACGTCGCTTGGCGGAATTGATGACCGTGTTCAAGGATTTGAAGTAGGTGGAGACGACTATCTCACTAAGCCATTTGCATTCTCCGAGCTTCTTGCGCGAATAAATGCACTTGGGCGGCGGCCTACAATTGCGACCGAAATAATGATTTTGCGCGTCGCAGATTTGGAGCTTGATATAATAAAGCGATCAGTGACGCGCGCAGGGAAAGCGATTGACATCCAACCACGCGAGTTTCGGTTGTTGGAATACATGATGCGAAACGTAGGCCGGGTGCTGACGCGAACAATGCTATTGGAAAGGGTCTGGGACATTCATTTTGATCCAAAAACAAATGTTGTTGAAACGCACATGAGCAGGTTGCGATCAAAGATTGACGTGCCCTTTAAAAGCAATCTCATCGAAACTATTCGAGGCTCAGGGTATAAGTTAGATGCTTCGCGCTGATTGGCTTCGTAGCACATCATTTCGAAACGGAAGCAGATATGCAATTTTTTTTCTACTTGCCGTTCTTGCTATTTTTGCGACAACTTATCAGGCTGTCCGACATGATATGAGGACCTTGGCTTACGCTTCTGTAAGCAAGGATGCTCAGGGGTTACTTACCGAATACAACAGTAGTGGCTTGCCAGCCCTAAAAGAAGCGACTGACGAGAGAGTGGCGCAAACACAAGGTTACGATGAGGTTTATGCACTCACTGATCTGGCTGGCAATGTGATTGCGGGTAATATTCTAAATCTGCCACTCTCGAACGGCGAATCCGAAGTTGTCGTTCACCTAAGTCCAGAATTGCTCAGGCAGGGAGAGGTACAGGGGTTAGCAATTGGCAAAAAAATGATTTTAAAAGATGCTAAACTTTTTGTTGGCCGTGACGCATTTCAAATGGATGAAACACTCGAAATCCTGTTCACGTATTTTTCAGTTGGAGCTCTTATTACAAGTGTGCTCGCACTTTTTCTGGGTTTGGTCATGGGGCGCTCATCTGCTCAACGCATTGAGGCCATAAGTCGATCGACGAGTTCTATTGTGGCAACGGGTCTGAAAGAACGTATCCCGTTGAGCGGCACTGGTGACGAATTTGATCGATTGTCAAGCGATATAAATATTATGCTGGACCGCATTCAAGACTTAATGGAGGGCATACGTCAAATCTCCGACGATATTGCGCATGAACTTCGTACACCACTTTCTCGTTTGCGCCAAAATCTAGAAGGTGTTCTGGCAAAACGCTCCCCGAACTTGAAGATTTATAGACAAACTGTGCAGAATGCGATTGCCGAATCCGAAAACATCATGGGAATATTTAGCGCGCTTTTGCGAATTGCCCAGATTGAAAGCGGTGCGCGACGCAGTCACTTTAAGCAGGTTAATATTTCAGAGATATTCCGAGATATCGAAGAAATGTATCGCCCAGTCATCGAGGATGCTGGCCTCTTGTCAGAGACCAATATTCAAGAAGGACTATTGTCGAATGGTGATCGAGAGTTGCTTATTCAATTATTTTCAAATTTGATCGAAAATGCAATTCGCTACATTCCTCGGGGTGCCACCATTACTTTGAGTGCAACATCAAAATCTGAGAATATAGTAGCAATCATTGCGGACAATGGACCGGGCATTCCAGTTGAAGAGCACGCAAAGGTGCTTCGCCGTCTTTATCGCAGTGAGAAAGGCCGAACAACACAGGGCTATGGGCTTGGGTTAAGCTTGGTTGCGGCAATTGCAAATCTTCATAATGCTAAGTTATCACTTCATGACAATAGGCCAGGATTAAAAGTCGAAATTATAATGCAAAAGCATCAAGTGTTAAAGCAAGAACGCATATGACAAGTTGGGTGCAGGGCATCATTGATTACCTCGCCCAGAATCCAAACTTTGCTGGGGGCATCATTTTCGCTGTTGCTATGGGGGAAGCACTCTTTGTCATCGGACTATTTTTTCCGAGCACTGCAGTTTTGGTTGGTGCGGGAACGCTTGTTGGTCTTGGAAAACTTAAATTTTGGCCGGTATTTCTTCTCACTGTGGCGGGTGCGGTTGTTGGCGACGCTGTTTCGTATTGGTTCGGTCATTTCTACAAAGATAAAATTAAAAGCATGTGGCCATTTTCAAAATATCCTAGTGCAATTGAAAGAGGGGTAATATTTTTTGGCAAACACGGTGGGAAAAGTGTTTTCATCGGCCGCTTTGTTCCCGGGGTTAAGGCCGTTGTCCCTGGCATCGCCGGGATGGCGGGTATGGATGCGATGCACTTTACGATTATCAATGTAGTTTCCGCATTCGCTTGGGCAGCAGCACACTTGTTTCCTGCAATTCTAGCAGGGGCTACCCTAACGATATTAGGTACCATGAGTAAGCGCTTGATGATTGTAGTGATCATAGTATTGGCCATTGTTATAACTGCGGCGTGGTTGACCAAGTTGTTTGTTATTTGGATTTTCCCAAGATTTTCAAAATTGCAATACTGGATTGTGAACCAAGCTGCGCAACGGGATGGATATTTCGCAAAATTGATTGTGAACCGATTTGATCCGTCAAAGGCCCAAGCGACCGCTAGGTTCATTTCTGCAATTATAATAGTCTTTTCAATTCCTGCATTTCTCTTACTTGTTAGCGAAATTGGACCGAATGAATCACTTGTTCTTGCCGACATGTCAGTCGCCAATTTTATTGGCGGCCTTAGAACTATTTTAACCGATAAGATTATGATCGTTTTCACGATGCTTGGTGATGCGCAAGTTGCAATTCCGGTTGCTTTGGCGACATGTGTATGGCTTTCATGGAGACATTTGTGGTCTGCACTTGTCGGTTTCATGATTGCCATGTCCTCTGCTGCATTGTTGGTTCCTCTATTGAAAACTGTGATTCATCGTTCGCGCCCAATAGCACTCTATAGTGGAGCTGATAGTTTTAGTTTTCCAAGCGGCCATATTGCAATAAGTGCCGCACTTTACGGAATAATTGCATATCTTACGGCCCGCAATTTACCCAAATTGTCCAAGTTGGTTGTCTACACAAGCTATGCTGCTTTTATTACGCTGATTGGATTTTCTCGAGTTTATCTGGGCGCACATTGGCCTTCAGATGTTGTGGGAGGACTATTTTTGGGTTTGGCTGTTTCGGGATTCTACACTCTGTTTGTTGGGCAGAGTTCTAACAATGTTGGAAGTTTGAAGTTTTCGATTATTATCGGCGGCGTGTTTGTGCTTGCGGCAACTATAAATATATGGAGAGGATTTGAAAATGCCGTCGTCACCTACAGTCCAACTCATACCATCACTTACGTGACCGAAAACGCTTGGAAAGCAGGACTTTGGCGCGATTTTGCTCCGAACCGCATTGACTTAATTGGTGAAACTGAAGAGCCAATGTCCCTACAACTGGCAGGCAGTGCACAGACTATACGGCAAAAACTCATTAAACAAGGATGGCAACCTGCAACGCCTGTAACCCTTTCATCAATCAGTTACCTGCTTTCACAAAATGCCGATCCGGCCAAGCTTTTAGAATTGCCGACTTTACACAACGGGGTCGCCGCAAATCTTACGATGACGAAATTTTTGCAATCCGGCGGTAATCCAGAGAGACTTGTTTTGAGGATTTGGAATTCCAACAAAGGCCTTGACGGAATACAATCAGACGCGACAATTTATGTTGGCTCCATCGTTAAGGAGCATTTTCGCACCACGTTGGCTGGTGTTCCACTCATTGAACTTGAGGAAAACTTTGTTCCGGATGATGTAATTTTGAAGTCAATCGATGGTAGTGGCATGGTAGTGCCAAGTACATCACCAAAACAAAATGGTACTCATACCACGCTTATCCTTGTTGCTTCTATTCACGCAGACTGATTTGCAACATCAAATGGCGATTATGGTGTCCAAAGTTGTATTTTTTTTGCATATTTAGCAATTAGTTTTCAGAAATACTAAAGGCCTCCACGAATGCGACGCAAGGAGCAAATTTAGAGGTACATTTTTTTCTAAGTTTGGAAGTGAAGAAAGGCCGATAAAAGTTTTTTATCGGCCTACGGGCGATGATTTCTGAAGGCGGTCACTTCTTCTTTGTCACCATGCATTTGCGCATCATATAGTGGGAACCCTTCGGACATTTTTTCAGGGCAGACGTTTTTTTCATTGCTGCCACTGGTACTACCTGAGTTGTTGCTTTTGCGGTTGTTGGTGGGGACGCACTTGTGGTGGCAGCAAATGCTCCTGTTGTCAGGATTGATGTCAATAGCATTGCGGTCAAAACTTTTTTCATAATGATTTTCTCCTTCACACTGATGTGTTTTGATTTACTTAAGCGTAAAAACTGCGCCTTTGATCATGACCTTGGCGGTTTTGCCGTCAAAAGCTTGGCTTTTTCCGTTAAGCGTAATTGAGCATCCTGCTTTACAGTCAATTTCAGCATTGCCTTTTGCTTTCAAAGCTAAGTCCATAGCTTTACCAGCCTTAGGCATGACTTTCAGGGTGTAGGGTGCATTGTCTAAATTCATCACCGTCAACGCGTTTGCAGTTGTTGCAACGGCACCAAGCGCCAAAGCACTTAAAAATAATGTACGAATGTTCATGATATTACTCCTGTTGTTAAATTGGTTAATGTATGAGCCGTGTATTTTTCTAAATTTGCAGCTTATATTTGTTGGAACTAAACACTGTTGGCTCCAAAGATTCAGGCCAGTTGATTTTCTGATTTCAATCAGCAAGGATGGTCTTCGTCATTGCCAAATGATGCGCCTAATAATCGGTGGAAAAAATATAATTGCCCGTATAGTGGGTTACAAATTATTCAGACGCAATCAGATGATTATCGAGAGAATCAACTAATTTCACTCCTGCTCTCAATGAATTGTGATCTTTTCGTTTACCAATTTGTATGTCTGGGGACAGCGCTGAGTAAGGTGCATTGGATCATAGACTGATTTTACCGGAAACTTCCGGAGCAATCAGACAGGATTCCAAAATGGCCTTCGCAATTAAAATGGACAAGCTCACAAAGCGATACGACGACTTTGTTGCCCTTGATAGTGTTTCTCTTGAGATAGAGCGTGGCGAAATATTTGGTTTTCTTGGCCATAATGGTGCCGGAAAAACAACGACCATCAATATTTTGACAACGCTACTGGAGCCGACCTCTGGCAAAGCGAGTGTTTGCGGACATGATGTTGTAACCGAAAGCATGATGGCGCGCATGCATATTGGATATGTGCCTGAGAATGTTCGCCTCTATGATTCAATGAGTGCAAAAGACAATCTGTTGTTTTTCGCTCGCCTTTCTGGTGTTGTTAATCCACTCCAACGAATTGATGAAACACTCACAATTCTCGACTGCTCTGAACTTAGAGATAAGAAAGTCGGAGCCATGTCAAAGGGATTGCGCCAACGTATTGGTCTCGCACAGGCGATTCTACATCGACCTGATGTTCTTTTCCTAGATGAACCGACTTCTGGACTCGATCCACTTGGTATCAAAACATTGCGTGATTTGATAACAAAATTGAATCGTGAGCTTGGTATGACAATTTTTATGAATACCCACCTCATCAGTGAGGTCTCTAAGACCTGCACTTCAATTGCGGTTCTCAATCATGGAAAACTTGCTTATCACGATACCATAGCTGGCGTTCTCGCACGATTCGGCGACGATAAAACTCTTGAAGACCTCTATTTGTCGCTCACCCCAGCACAGGCGGCCTGAGCTATGACATCTCGCCAACTTACACTTCTTGAAACGACATGGCTTTCAGCACGGTCCTCAATCCGGATTGGGATTAAAGACAACACGGTTGTTCTTCTTGCTGGGCTATTTTTCGCAATGGTTCTCATTTCAGCGTATCTAGGCTGGTCGGCAACGGCGACCGTAAACGCTATCTACACGAAAGCGCTTCCGGTTTTACAGGCCCAAGGCAAAGCTATTCCAGCTAATCCAGTTGGAGAAACATCTCCACTTTCTCTGTTCCGCAATATGGTAACGTATGTTGCTCTTCTCGGCGCACTGGCATCGCTCGTGCTTGGACACCAGGTGGTCGCAGCTGATCGCAAGTCAGGTGTAATACCCATCTTGTTTAGTAGACCTATCAACCGTACCGGATTTGCTATTGGAAAAATAAGTGCAATTATATTTGCAATTGTGGGTATTTTAATTGCGGCAGGATTGGTCAATGCATTGACAATGCTGGTTCTGCCCGGACTCAGTCTGTCTGGCGCCGTCTGGATTGGACTGATCAAGTTCTATGCTGTCTCCGGCTTGTACATGGTTGCTTTCGGCTTGTTGGGCGCAATTTGCGCATCAACGTTATCGACTGAGTCCATGGCATTGCTCATACCGGTTACCATCTGGTTGGCTCTTACATTTATTGTTCCGCAGATCACTGCAAATATCGGTCCGATGGCCGCACTAAATCCGCAAAGTGCAAATCTCATTGCACCGACAGGTGGTTTTTTTGCAGTGACCTCCACGTTACTCGGACCATTTTCGATTGCCGAATCCTACCGCTACCTCGCGTCCTCAATTCTCGAAATAACGTCTGGTGCTGGGACAACAACAACAGCGTTGGGTTCTCTGACTGTTCTGGCTGTTGCCAACCTTGCATTGGCTGGTGCTTTTATTTTCTCATTTAAGACGCTTGACGCCTGCAGGAGTGATTACCGTGATTAATATGCAAACTCAAATAACGACTATTGCCGGAAAAGAAGTACGCGATGCTTTACGAACCCATTTGCTTTCCTTGCTCACTGGGTTTCTCGTAATCGCAGCACTTGTTTCACTTACAGTTTCAGCAATTGCACTCCACGTCGATTATCTCACATATGTTGAATCACGCGCACTTTTAATTTCGCTCGGAAAATCTGCGGCAGAACTTGCACCACCTGCATTTTTTCCGTTGAAGCTTTTGCGCGGTTTTGTGGAACATGTCGAAATCATCGGTGGAGTTTTAGGTATTGTCCTGGGTTACCGTGCGGCGGCTGTTGAACGCGGTCACTCAACACTTGCATTGATTATGACCCGACCTTTGACTCAAACTGCATTTTTGAGTGGAAAAGTCGGTGGGAATATGATGCTCATTATGGCTGGCTTGGCAACGACGTTCGTCGTTGGTGCTATCGCGCTCGCTGCAATTAGCGGCCTCGGACTAGCTCCATCAGATCTCGCCCGTATCTTTGTGGTCTTTACGGCAGCAAGTTTCTACGTCGGCATATTTTTTCTACTTGGCTTTATCTTGGCCTTGACGATTAAGAAGCTACCCACAGCATTGCTCGTTGCTTTCGCGATCTGGCTTTCTCTGGTGCTAATAGCACCGCAGATTGGCGACACTATGGACCCCGACAACCAAGTCGCAGGAGGTGTTTTTCACGCACTGGACATTGCTAAGCCACAACAAACCGAAATTCTCAAATCTTTCAAGACATATGAAACGATTAGAGATGGAATCGAACAAACCTCACCTGCAAAACACTTTGAACGTTTCAGTTTTGCAGTTCTCGGAATCAAGGACATCTACAATGGCCAACCCTTGGCTGAAGTAATCCGTGATCGAGTGACAGACCTTTGGTGGCTACTGGCTATCTTTGCTGCGCTCGTCTTTGTGCTCTTTTTACGCCCTCTCAACTTAACCCGACTTACAAAGGAACAATAAAATGTCTAAAATATTTGTACAAAAATTTGCTGCTATTGGTTTTATTATAGCGTTGACCGCTGGCTCAGTGCCGGCAATGTCCGCAACGGATACCGATGGTGATGGAGTACCGGATGCAGCCGAACCTGTTCTTGGAACAGATCCGCTCAACGCTGATACCGACGGCGACGGCGTCAATGATTTGAAAGACAAAGATCCAGTCAACGCAACGAACCCTATTGTCCAAACTGGCAAACCTAACGGTCTCAGCTTTACTGCGAAAGTTGAAGACAACTTCGATCCGACGACCAAGAAAGGCGTTTCAGACCATCTTGAGCTTGAAGTGAAGAATACGTCCGGTGAAGCCCTGAAAAACTTTTCTATGTACTATTCTTTGAAAGATGAAGTCACAGGCAAAATTGAATCCTATTATAAACCGCTGACGGGTTTGGTTATCAACAAAGGTGAAACTGTCGCCGTCAACTTTGACGACACTGGAACCCCAGGGCATTTCCGCGATAACCCAAATTCGAGCTATCACAAGTCTGAAAATGCTAAAATGTTCACCGTCCAACTTGCCGCTGAAGGCTTTGCTCCGATGCAGATTGAATTCAAAAAGGATAAGGGCGGAGCGGAAAAAGCGGACTAATCTCGCCGCCAATTATTTAAAGATATCGCAACGCCGCATTCCTGAGGAGGTGCGGCGTTTTTCCAAGTTGAAATGCGTGTGACATGGTCAAATTCTAGAGCAACCCCCAATTTAGCCCAATTTGATGTTGTGCCAATCACGGTGATCAAGATATTGACCAAAGTCAAACCGTAGCAACTCCATCACGCATTATATTGAGTTAAAGTGACGGAACCTTTTCTGCAGCGCCGCGTTCAATCCCTTGGATTTGCAGAATATCTCAGAGTGTTTATCCGGAAAATGCTTATGAAAAAGAAGACGCACCAATCCGAAACTGAGTCAAGATATCTCATCCCTGCAACCTCTGCCACCGCTGGAATGCTATCAGCTTCACTATCCGATACGATAACAATGCTCAAAGTTAACATCGATACTGGTCTCACACTTGCTGAGGCGGATGAGCGTCGCAAGGAGAGCGGCTACAACGAGGTTTCTGAAACAAAAGAACAACCAATTTGGCAATTCTTAAAAAAGTTTTGGGGGATTTCAGCGTGGATGCTGGAATTGATCATGGTTTTGTCGGCCGTCCTCAAGAATTATTCTGATCTGGCGGTTGTCGGAGCATTGTTAATTGTAAATGCCGTGTTGGGCTTCATGCAGGAGCGACGTGCTGCTGGCGTCGTGGAAGCTTTGCGCAAACGGTTGCAGGTGAATGCCAGAGTCCGCCGCGATTCAACCTGGCAGGTCATACCCGCAAGGGAACTGGTGCCCGGCGATATTGTGCGCTTGCGCTCAGGTGATATTGTTCCTGCGGATATCAAGCTTATCACTGACACTATAAGTGTTGATCAGTCGGCGCTTACGGGCGAATCGAAAGAGTCGGACAAGTCGCCCGACGACGCGGTTTCGTCTGGATCCATTGTCCGCCGTGGTGAAGGCACGGGGATCGTGGTCCTCACCGGAGCCAAGACACTCTTTGGTCGCACCACGCAACTTGTGCAGGAAGCGCGCCCGAAACTTCATATTGAAACTGTCATCACCAAAATTGTGCGGTGGCTTTTTGTCATTGTCGGCGTGCTGCTTGGCGTTGTCGTTGTGATGTCGGTGATCCGTGGTGTTCCGTTGCTGGAAATGCTTCCACTCATGCTTGTGCTCTTGATGAGTGCAGTTCCAG
>Ga0209069_10000820_pt1 | contig 15050 bp, 7 predicted proteins | sample Str013_2_FD_187202 | JGI IMG/M metagenome (GOLD analysis project Ga0209069, IMG submission 187202) | Freshwater sediment microbial communities in response to fracking from Pennsylvania, USA - Straight Creek_MetaG_SC_2013 (SPAdes) (version 2) | ecosystem: Environmental > Aquatic > Freshwater >...
TCGGCCGCGCTTATCCAGCCTCCGCCAAAGAGTCAAAATCACTATGATGAACCACTAGCAGCGTTCGAGCTGACGCCCTGCGTCCCGAACCCTGTTATCGCACCGCATATCCCTGAAAAATCTAAGTTTTTGGCTCTGCTCGCACCCAAGCATCCCCGTTTGTTCGTGCCGTAGCCGGGGTTATTCTGGGGTTGGCTCTCAAGAGACCGGATTGGTTCCACTCAGTTGAAGTTAAGCGCTGGTCACGTAGATCCGCTGCTGCCCGTGTGCGTTTTTCGATTTATGCTTGGTTGCCCGCGACTCGCGCGATTCTCAACCAAGCACGATCCGTATCTGGTGAATCGCGCCATCGTCCGTCAGGGGAATACCCGCTTGGCCTTTCGGTAACGTCTTACTGTCCAGGATGGCGAGCTGGATACCGCCACAAACGCCCTGCGGGTTCTCGACTTGCATCTCGTAGCGAGCGGAGTGGTATCGAAACACAATTCCGAACCCGGGCCATGTCTTCGGAATGCATGGATCAAGATGTAGTGACATGCCTCGAATGCGAAATCCCAGGATTCCCTCGATGCCGGCGCGCTGCATCCAACCCGCGGAGCCCGTATACCACGTCCAGCCGCCACGCCCGACGTGAGGCGCGACAGCATAGATATCCGCGGAAACAACATAGGGTTCAACCTTGTAACGGTGCAGATCCGCCCGGGTTCGCGCGTGATTGATCGGATTGAGGAGCGAAAACAGACTGGTTGCCTTGTCGCCATCCCCCAACTTCGCCAAGGCTAAAACTGACCAGAGAGCTGCGTGGGTATATTGGCCCCCGTTCTCGCGAACACCCGGCGGATATCCCTTGATGTAACCGGGATCGAGCGGCGTCTTGTCAAATGGCGGCTCGAACAGGAGAGCGACACCATCCTGACGACGGATCAATTCACGTTCAACAGCGGCCATCGCATTGGCGGCGTGCTCAGGACTCGCTGCACCCGAAATTACTGCCCACGACTGGGCGATGGAATCGATCCGGCATTCATCGCTTGTCGCCGATCCTAAAGGCGTACCGTCATCAAACCAGCCGCGACGATACCATTCTCCGTCCCATGCTTCACGCTCAAGTGATACCCGCAGCTCAATCGCATGGGCTCGCCAAGCAGCGGCGCGGCGCGTTTCGCCGCGCGCGTCGGCCAAAGGAGCAAACTCGTTCAATGTTGCATACAACAACCAGCCAAGCCAGACACTCTCGCCCTTGCCTCCCTCGCCGACGCGATTCATTCCGTCGTTCCAGTCTCCCGTTCCCATCAAGGGCAGACCATGAGCGCCCACCGCGAGACTTTGGTCGAGTGCGCTAGCGCAATGCTCGAACAGAGTAGCAACCTCGTCCGAAATGGTGGGCTGAAAGAAACTATCATGTTCCCCTGCCTCAAGCTTTGCTCCCTCAAGGAAAGGTATCACTTGGTCCAATACGCCATTATCACCGCTGCCCTCGATATACTGGGCGGTTGTGTAAGCCAACCATGCGCGATCATCCGAAATTTGGGTTCGCACGCCCTGGCCCGAATGGGGAAGCCACCAATGCTGAACATCGCCTTCGATGAATTGTCGCGCCGCCGCGCGTAACAGGTGCTCCCTTGTTATTGCAGGAAGTGACGATACGAGCGCCATCCCGTCCTGAAGCTGATCGCGAAATCCATATGCGCCGCTCGCCTGATAGAAAGCAGAGCGGGCCCATACCCGGCAAGCAAGCGTTTGATAAAGAAGCCAGCCGTTCAGCATGATGTCCATGGAGCGGTCGGGGGTCGTCACCTGAACGGTGCCGAGAAACTCCTCCCAATATTTGGCGACCTCCTGCTGTACCGCGTCGAGATCAACCGCGCGGTAACGAGCGATTAAGGTGCGCGCGTCCTCAGCGCTTGCCGTTTGACCAAGCAAGAACACGATTTCACGGCTATCGCCCGGCAGAATCCTGATCGTCGTTTTCATCGCCGTGCAGGGATCGAGCCCTGCGCCTGTGGTTTTAGAAAACGGCGATGAGCTAGCCAGTGCTTCAGGGTTTGCAAGCGCTCCATTGCGGCCAATGAACTCGCGCCGATCGCCGGTCCAGTCATCCTGATGACCACTGATATCAGCAAACGCGATCCTGAATCCGAAAGAGGAGCTCCATGGATTTCGTGCAAACATCGCGTTTGTCACAGAATCGATCTCCGTTATGACAAACGCGGCAGACGCCTGACGTGACTGGCTGAGTACCCATTCTGTGTAAGCCGTGACAGAGATGCTTCTTGTGCGGTTTGACCTATTATGAAGCCTAAGACGTGAAATCTTGATCGGATCGCGAAGTGGCACGAACTGAACAAGATCAACATCAATTTCATGGGCGGTGTGAGTGAACCTACTGTATCCGTGGCCATGACGCGCGACGTATGTAGCCGCCTCGTCTCGGATCGGGAAAGCCGTTGCGCTCCAAACATCACCGGAATCATTGTCGCGCAGATAAAACGCCTCGCCAGGCCGATCGGTCACAGGATCGTTCGACCACGGTGTTAGCTGGTTTTCGCGGCTATTGACGGACCAAGTATAGCCTCCACCTTCCGTTCCGACCTGAAACCCAAAGCCGGAATTGGCAATCACATTGATCCACGGCGCCGGCGTCAACTGGTCGGGCCCGAGGATTGTCGTATACTCGCGCCCATTGTCAGAAAAGCCCCCGAGACCGTTGAAAAACTCAAGCTCCGTCGATGACGGCAGGGCGTCCGATACTAGGCCCGACTTTGCAGCCAGAGGCTTGGGAGTTTGCACCGTAACAACTCTGAGATCGGGCCCTCGATCAAGTTGATCAGAGAGTGGACCGCGTTGTCCGACTAAAACCACCCGTGAAATCGAAATCAACAGCGCACGAGCATCTGAAGATATCAAATCAGCTCTCAGAACGAACATGCGTCCGGCAGACCGTTCGATGCCGGGCGAAATGCGCGACTGACTGGTCCGGACCAACGTCTCAATTGCGATCTGAAGATCCTGTACATAGGATGATGCGCGCTCATTCAGTATGACCAGATCGACTGCCAGTAGCTTCATTCGCCAATATTCATGGGCCTGTAGAAGCTGGTGCGCTATATCCAGATTTTCCGAATCAGAAATGCGCAGAAGCAGGATCGGTAGATCTCCGGAAATTCCGAGGGACCAAAGCAAGGACTGCGCACCAGCGCCTCGAACAATCGATTCAGAAGAGGGTCTCAAAGTGGAGGCCGCATACAACAGGTGCCCCGCAAGACGCTGAAATATGCCGGCTTTACCAGGATCGATACCTATGTGACGGAGTTGCACCTGCGCCTGGGTCCAGGCAAGGGTTGAGGCTCGCTCAAAAGCCGTTGTATCGCGGTGTTTGTCCAGCAGATCGAGCAATGCTTGGCGGGTCGATGCGACCATCGTCCAGAAAGCGACGCATACCGTTGCGCCAGGCGCAATACGCACACGGCGTCGCAAAGCGAAAATCGGATCTAGCACCGTGCCAACTGTGCCCGACAGCGGCCTGCCATCCATCGCCGCAATCGCTGTTCGAATGCTGCCCCCGCGCCCAAGAAATCGAGCCCGATCGGTTTCAACTTCTACTTTTCCGACTCCCTCACCATCCAAAACAGAATGGTGCGCGGCCCATATCTCAGGCTCGTCTGGCGAACGCCGGCGCCGCGTTGCCAGAATTGCTCCCTCACTAGAAAGAAACTCCGTTTCCACAAACAGCTTAGAAAACGCCGGATGCCCTACGTCAGCAGCCTGGGGTGCAAGCACGATTTCGGAATAGGAAGTGACTTCCACTTCCCGCTCTCGTTTTCCTGCATTTGTCACCGAAACCCGACGGACTTCCGCATCGTCTTCGGTCGAGACGACAATTTCCTGAACCGTCGTGAGCGTCCGATCCCGGCGGGTAAACTGGGCCCGGTCTTCATTGAAAACTACCTCGTAATCATCCGCCTCAACTCCGCTCGGCTGAAATCCCGCAGACCAGACCTCGCCGCTATTGACGTCCCGCAGGAAAACGTACGAGCCCAAATCATCGCAGGTTGCATCCTCGCGCCAGCGGGAGATGGCGAGATCTCTCCAGCGGCTGTAACCGGAACCTGCGGCGGTCACCATCACGGCGTAGCGACCGTTCGAAAGCAGTTGCGTTGCTGGGGTCGAACTATGCGCAGTCGTTAGACGTCGGCCGCCGGCGGAACTGACATCCTGACCCTTTGCAACCACCTTCGCCTCTGAAGCCCAAGGTACCTCGACCGCCACGTCACGCGGCGTCCGTTCCTGAAGCAATAATTCCGTCGCTTGCACAAGCGGATCGCTATGAAACCGCGTCCGCATCGTGCCGTGAAAAAGGGCGTCCGCGATCGCAACGATCGTCATGCCTTGATGGTGTGCCATGAAGGCAAGAACAATCGCAACACGCTTACCTTCCAGCACACGGCTTACCGTAAAATCCAAGGCCTCGTAGAAACCGTAGCGGCCCTTGGCGCCGACGGCAGCAAGTCGATCAAAGTTTGCTGCTGCCGCTCGCGGATTCACCATGGCAGCGAGCGCGGTCGCATAGGGAGCAATAACCGTATTTGCACCAAGCCCGCGCTTGAGACCGAGACCAGGCACGCCGAAATTCGAGTATTGGTACGTCAACTCTATATCGCGCGCATTATAGGCAGATTCTGATATGCCCCACGGTACGCCGAGCGTTGCGGCGTAGTTCATTTGCTGCTGCACAATGAGCCGGCTCGTTTGCTCGAGAATACTTCCCGCAGGCGCCCGCATAACCAGAGACGGCATTAGATACTCAAACATAGACCCCGACCAGGAGATCAGCGCTGCGCCACTTCCAATCGGGGTCACCGCGCGGCCGAGCCGAAACCAGTGCCGCGCTGGAATGTCGCCCTTGGCGATTGCCAGGAAACTTGCGAGCCGCGCTTCCGACGCAAGCAGATCGTAGCAATTCAGATCGAGCTTACCCTCGGACGCGAGATAGCCAATCGAGAGCAGTTTCCGATCCTCATCAAAGAGAAACCCGTATTCCATTTCAAGCCCCATTGCCCGGGCGCTCTTTGCAAGCGTTGAAAGGCGCCCGGAGGAAGTAACCCCTTCCGAACCACTGAAATCTCGACTGTGGCTTTTAATCGCCCGACAAACCGCATCCGTCCAGAACACCAGGTCGGAACCTGCGTCGCTGCCGATTTCACTTGAGAGCGCTTTGGAGATGTCGGCGATCGTCTCTGCACGAACCGTAAAGCTGGCAATTCTATCGGTGATGCGCGTATCGACCTGTTGATGCTGTCGAAGGTCGATAGCAAGATTCTCAATTGCTTCGTCCAGTTGACGCCACGTCACCGTTCGGGTGCGCCGCCCGTCGTTGATACGACTGGCTTCTTCTCGCGCCATCAGAAGGGCGTCGGCGACTCCCGCAAGGCGACCCGCAGCATCAACCGGAGTTTCAATCCACTCCGAGCATGCGCTTGCAAGAGCGATCAGATGCCCTGCCAGGTTGCCACTGTCGACTGTCGAGATGTAGGGAGGGTCGAGCGGTCGTAAATCCTGCGTATCGTACCAATTATAAAAGTGCCCGCGGAACCGTGTAAGCCGGTTCATGGTCGATAACGTTGCTTCAAGCCGATCCATGGCGTCAGCCGTTCCGATCCATCCGAAATCACGCGCGCTAACCGTAGCCAGTAAGTAAAGGCCGAGATTAGTCGGCGAGGTGCGGTGGGCAAGTGCCACGGGATCTTCTTGGAAATTGTCCGGCGGCAGCATGTTGTCGGCGGCTGTTACGAAAGTTTCAAAGAAACGCCACGTTCCCCGCGCTGTCAGGCGCAGCACAGCTGCGTCATCGTTGGACATCACGACCCGACCCGCTACGAGTGGAGATTGGCTAGTCCAGCGCGCGATGGCTGGCGACAACATCCAGAGCATTGCGAACGGAAGCGTCAAGGGCCATGTTGCGGCCCCCAAAAGAAGAGAAATAATCAAAGCCGAAACGGCAATGACGACTGCCCCGGCCATCCTACGATAGTAGTCGAGGAGGCTAGGCCGCCGACCAACCGCAGCCTGCGCTGCGGTGGTCCATTCAAGGAGGTGACGGCGCGTAACAAACAGTCGAAAAAGCGTTCGTGCGATGGCATCGCTCATCGACCACGCCTGATGCGCCAACAAACTAACCAGGAGCGCGGATTGCGCAAGCGCGAGCCGAAAATCCGCAATAAGCGCGCCGAAATGGCTGCGCATCAAGACTCCAGGCCGTCCAGGAATGAGCGCTGCCACCACCGGAATTAAAGTCGGCAACATAATTGTTGTTAGGACAAATAGTGTCCAGACAACTGCAGCATGAAGAGGCAAAGCCCATCCCGCCAGCAGCGCAAAAACCGCTGATGGCGCGGACAACGTACGACGTAGGTTGTCGAGCATTTTCCATCGGCCCATCGCCGGAATTGCGCTGCGCTTGCGATCTGCGTTGGTGAAAGGCCCACGACCGAAAATCCACGGCAGGAGCTGCCAGTCGCCCCGCGCCCAACGGTAATGACGCGACGCCGCGACGTCATATCGGGCAGGAAACTCTTCAACAACCTCGACGTCGGAGGAAAGACCGGCACGAGCGAATATGCCTTCAAACAAATCGTGACTCAGCAGGGTCGAGTCCGGAACGCGGTTGGCGAGGGCGGCCTCAAAGGCATCCACATCGTAGATACCCTTGCCCGCATAAGACCCTTCGCCGAACAGATCCTGGTAGACGTCCGATATGGCGGATGCGTAAGGATCGATGCCATTCATGCTTGAGAACACGCGTTGGAATAGCGAGCCTTCCCGGCCGACAGGAAGCGATGGAGTAACCCGTGGCTGTAGCACCGCGTAACCTTCAGTAACGCGACCCGTTACCGTATCGAAGCGCGGCTTGTTGAGCGGATGGGCCATCTTGCCGATTAGCCGCCGCACTGTGTCGCGGGGAAGCCGCGTATCAGCGTCCAGCGTAATCACGTAGCGCACGTCATTGGGGGCGAGCGGCATCACTCCGTTGTTTTTTATGAAGGTGGTGTCGGTCGCCCCGCGCAACAGACGATTCAACTCATGAAGTTTACCGCGCTTGCGTTCCCAGCCGATCCAGCGTTGTTCACTTTCATTCCAGACCCGCCTGCGATGGAACAGCGAAAAGCGCTCGCCGCCCGCCGCGGCCCCGTATCTTTGGTTCAATCTGGCGATACGTTCGATCGCAACGGCGAGCAAGGATTCGTCGCCATCCTTGCTCTCTTTTTCGGCATCGACCCAATCCGACAGAAGCGCGAAATGAAGCTCACCTTCCGGGCTGGCAAGATGATGGATTTCCAGCCGCTCGATCTGCTCCTCGATTGCGGCGCGTGTCGTCAACAACATGGGAACCGCAACCAGCGTCCGAAGCTCGGATGGGATGCCCTTGCTCAATTCCAGGGCTGGCAACAACGTCGCACCGAACGCACGCGTGACTACTTGGTTCACCAACGCAACCGATAAGTCGATCGCCGGAATAACGCCGGCGACGCCGAGCAGGCTGAGCCACGGCCGTCCAACTCCGGTCGCCGCAAGCACAAATAAAGGTACGGCCAGAATAACGCCGGCCGCAGCGAAGCCTGCGCCGACGTAACCTCGAATACCCAGCGCCCGACCGGATCGCCCGAACCAGGTGTATGGCGGCGATTGAAAGCCGATCGCCTTTTCGAACGCTCGACGTCCACCTGTCAACAGATGGTATCCGGGATCAGATTTGCGTTCCCTGTCTGGTTCGTGGTCGTGCAGCTCTTGTTGCGCCGTCAGAACCGCCCGCTCGGCAATTTCGGTCTCGGTACGGTGCGATCCGCGCGCGAGTTCTTCAATCGCACTGCGATATAGATTGCGAGTTGGAAAATCCAGCGTGGAAAACCTTCCGCCGGCCGCAAGCACATTATCGACGAAACTCATCCGCTCGAACAATTCCGGCCAGTCAGCGTCGGAGATTGCGCGCATACTGGTGATGATGTTGCGTACGGTGACGGCTCCGGATCCCTGCCTCTGATGTTCCTCCCGCACCACGGTGTCGGCCGTCGTTCCTTGCGCGGCCAACCGTTCATCCAGCCACGAAAGGATTGGACTAACCTTGGGATCCTGGTCGCGCAGTCTGTGAACAAGCTCAACCGCAAACGCGTCTGGGAATGGCAACCGCTCAAGATCGGCGAGGATCGCCGGCGCAGGTTCCGGCCCACGCGAGTTGGACCCTAGCAATCGATCAGCAAGCTGATCCGCCTCTTGCCGTGCAGTGTAACTGTCTACAACCCGTCCCGCGAGTCGTCGAAGATTTTCGATCAGCACAATTCGAAGAGTAATTGAAATCGCCCAGAGTTCTCCGATCGTGAGCGGCTGAACTTCTTGATAGGCTCGCACGTACCGACACAGCATCTCAACGTCAAAGCGACTGTCAGCATGCGCCACGAAAGCCCACATGATGCCGAACACGCGCGGATATCCGACAAAGGACCCATCCGCGAGTTTTGGGAGTTGTCGATAATAGCCCGGTGGCAAATCTGCACGAATTTCACGAATCTGCTTTTCAACAAGATGATAGTTGTCGATCAGCCATTCTGCGGCCGGCGTGATGGTGCGCCCATCGTCAATTGCCTTCGCGATCTTGCGATGAGCCTCCAGCAATGCCGCAGCATTGTCGGTAAGCCGTCCCGTTAGCGGAGAACCTCGAGATGCGCTGGGCGCCACAGGCTGTGCGATTGCCAGGCTTCGTGCATGCTCCTCGATACGCTCGACGCTGAATAGCTCTTCACGAATGGGCTCGCGATTATTCCATGGCGACTTCGGTTGCGCACGTCCAAAGATACGCTCGAACAAAGTGATCAAAACGGCCTTTCTACAGCGCGATCGCGCAGTAATCTCTTCCTCGATCTCCAAAGCTTAGACGGCTCGTTGATCCTCACCGAAGAGAGACTCGACTCGCTCGGATGAAGTCTCGTTTGTTGCCCATCAGTGATCACCAGTTTATGGGAGACAACAATGGCCCATAAATATCTACCCCTGAAAACGCAACAAATCCCGACAGTAAAAATACTAACGAAAGTTGTTGACAGCGTTTGGGGGGAAGATCTTCTGATAACGTCAGATCGTTATGCGTAACAATCTGCTCTTGGCTGTCCACGATACTTTTGACGCGATAGCGAGGGTTGCCTGCATCGGTGTCCGATTTGGGTATCAGATACCGAATTACGTGGTCACCTGTAGTTGCGCTCCAAGATGAACTAGGAGCGTGCACGACAATCTGACCGACGGTGAACTTGTGTTCCAAATAGAACAAACCTTCTTTTAGCTACGAGGGCGTGGACCCGCGGTGCTTTCGAAAGGACGCGTTACAGTCTTTTCAATTCAAGGCTTAGCGCAAGCGATGCATCGGGCGGCTCCGAACTGCTTCTTCTACAGGGCCCAAGTGGTTAAAACTGTACGCCATCTGCGATTTGCTCGTCGAAATTTATTGAACCAAGAATTGCCGTCACTCAGCCTGTTCTGTTATCGGCTCTGTCACCGGCGCAATAGAGGCAGTTTTGAGAGCGTCAATCTGGCGATTGTCGTACCCACTAAATCCGATCACGACGATGGAAAGCAGAAGCGCGACACCCACCGACGCCAGAAAATTCAATTGACCGTTGTAATCGTCCATCGCAGTCCTCCATAGGACGAACAAGTCGCAGCAAATGATATCGTTCCCGTAGGGCGGTGATCGAGGAGGCAGGCGCATAGGGGTTGGCGCATAGAATGAACGGGCGATTGCCCTCGGAGGAAAGTCATGGCTGTTCTGCGGGTCTGATCGTGGCGGACAGTTCGTCACGGCAAGATGAATGAAGTCGACCCGCAAGCCTGGCTGGCCGACGTCCTCTCACGCATCGCCGCTCATCCCGCCCATCGGCTGGACGAGCTGCTACCCTGGAATTGGATGCCACCGGCGTCAGCGATCTTGGTCCAAGCGGCGTGACTACACACGTCAACAAGGTCCATCACGTCACCACTATCGCCCGCGTTGCCGAACGGCTCGGCGAAGACGAAGACTGGCTACACGACGTTGCCAACGAAATGGAAATCGAGGACAGCGTCATCTGGGTCTACGGCGTCGGAGAAGACGGCGTCCTGGCGTTTCACAAGCTACGCCCGCGCGAACGGTTTGTTACGGGATCGATCAGCGCCATCGTCAACGCCACGATCGGTGCCGTACTGCTCCTGCTCATCGTTCGCCTCTTTCACGGCGGCGGATGGGGCTGGCAAAGGAGTTGGTGGCGCTGTCAGAAGCGCCCGCCACCCGCGTCAGGAGCTAATCAACGGAGCCGGCGGCCACACGTGATCTCCTGATCACGGCTCGCCCTTGATTTCGGGCTTTTCGTACAAGACCGCGGTCAGCAATGAACTATTGACCTCTATCTTTCCGTTGTAGCTGATGAAGCCAAGCTTGCGGAACTTGTTCATGAAGAAGCTGACGCGGGATCGGGTGGTACCGATCATTTCAGCCAGTGTTTCCTGGCTGATATTGGGACTGATCGGTTGAGGGGTTCCCTCCTTGCCAAAATTCGCCAGCAGAAGCAGCAGCCGCGCCAACCGTTTTTCACTGGAGTTGAAGAGCTGATCGATCAGATCCTCTTCAATCCGGCTATTGCGGGTCAACAAATAGGCCATGAACAATTCGGAAAACTTTGGCTGGCTGTGAAGCGCCGCCAGCATGGCCGCCTTCGTTATCACGGTGACCAGGCACTCCTCGATCGCGGTCGTCGTCGCGATGCGCAGCGAATGGCCGTTCATGCAGCCTTCGCCAAAGAACTGGCCTGATCCCAAAATGCCGACCACAGCTTCCTTGCCTTGTTCAGATATGACAACAACCTTGACTCGACCCTTTTGAATGTAAAAAACCGTGTTCGCCGCATCGCCTTGGGCGAAAACGACCTGATCCTTGCGAAACTCAATAATGGTTTTCCCCTCGCCCACCTTGGCGAGAAATTCCTTGGGATCAAAAGCCCATTGGGTCGCGTCTTGCATATCCGGCATGGTCCCCGCGGTAGGACGCCTACCCTAGCGACTCAGGCATGGAACGTCCGAAAAAATGCGCCCGCAACCAAAGCTTTGCTAGCCATGAGGTGAAAGGCAGCCCGCGTAAGCAAGCGAGGCTTCCGCGTCGCCGGGCGAACATTAACACCGCAGTCCCCCGGCATTCAACCATTCAAAGGTCGCACGAGACGTCGTCGCTGTCCGAACAGTTTTTGACCACTATGCACTATTGACCACACTCCCCTTGATTTGAAGCACCCGGGTGGTTTTGCGCGGCCGGTAGCGTTAGGGGCTTGGGCTTTTGGCAGCGATACCGGACGGCTTGCCGCTGACGACAATAGCGGGCTTTTGGAACGAGACTCTTGGCATAAAGGCAACGGCCCCAGCACGGGGGGGCGAACTGGGGCCGCATTCATCGGATGACTCGGGGGAAAGCCATCCGGCAGTGCATCACCAAGTCATCCCCAAGTGATTGGTTCCGGAGGCCAGCAACGAAACGCGGCAGGGTCGGCGGAAACTGAAACGAGACCGCAACGCCCAGGCCGTATCCGAAAAATGCCAATGGGAGGCATCATCAACTATCGCGTTGGCGGTGGCGAGCCTGGCTCCTTGGACGATCCATCCTTGGGATCGAACCTTCCAGCAAAGCTGGCCCGTCTGACTTGCGGTGTCCAAACTATCGCGCCCGGCCACTCCAATGCTGACTAAGCCCGTTTACTCAACTCAGCGGGTTTTTCTTTTGCTTTTGCGGGACGTGGCAAGTTGGTGACGGCACCTTTCAAGCCGGTGCTTTCGGGCGCGGCCGATGCGACTGGCGAGACAAATCTGGCGGCCCACCGCTGCTCACACTTTCTTTGAAGATGAAGAGGAACAACGCTCACAGCCAAAGCTCCACGTTCGTCACCGCCTGGTCTCACGACCTCAACGCGCGCAGCCGATTAAAGGTCCACCTCGCAGAACATGGGCTCCAAAATTCAGGCGAGAGCGCAACAGTCTCAGTTACCGATAGATGCCGATACGGGGCGGCGATGGAGTTACCGTGGAATGCGAGCCATCTCGGCGCTGTTCAATTTTGCTCATATCGAAAAGGACAAAGGCCCGCACTGATACACTGCGGAACTTGTTTGGGTTCGGCGCATTGCCAATCAACGCATAACGCAATCAAAGGATGATAATTTAGATGAAACGGCTATTGTTAATCGCATTTGCTGCTTGCGCTCTTGCACTTGCTCCTGCGTCCGCAACGCCCATTGCGACAGCGAATACCATCGGTGGCTCCGATGGAGCAGTCATACAGGTTAGGGGACATGGTCATGGCTGGAGCCATCGCGGTGGCCGAGGTCATCACTATGGCTGGAGTCGAGGCCGTGGCCACCATTATGGCTGGGGTCGGGGCCGTCACTATGGTTGGATGTGACTGAAGCGCTGTAACTGCGCTCCCGTCACCAGCTCTGAGACGCTTCGGTCGTTATCGACAAAACCCGCGCCAAGCAATGAAATGATGACGGGATCGGTGCAAAGCTGACGCGTGTTGCCAGCTCAAATCAGGTGAGAACTCGCATTCGGGAAAATCGGAAGGCGGGCCACTGAACCTAGCTAACTCTCTCTGGCGAGTTTTGCCTGTTCACAAAGGATATGCAATGACCGAAATTAGAGAACAGATGGAAGCAATCGGTGCCGATGGCGTCCACGTCGGCACGGTCGATAAGGTCAAAGGCAGTCGTATCAAGCTGACCAAATGGACAGCGGTGAGGGTGCTCACAAGGGCCACCACAACTACATTGACCGAGGTCTGGTTGCGGGAGTTGAAGGTAACAAGGTTCGTCTGTCGGCTACAGGAGCCGTTGCCGTCACGATGGAAGAAGAGAAAGTCTGATCAGCTGACACGACAGTACTGAACGGTTCGAAGGGTTCAGGAGCCTGTGAGGGGGAACGAGCATGCTCTCCCGACTTCGGGAGGTGTGGTCAATTTTGCTCAGTCTCCGGAGTTAATTGACCGCATGACAGAAAAGAAACAGCCCCGGCGCAGGGCACGTCGGGGCCATCTGATTGAACGTCGCAGAGCGGGCATAGCCAGCGACGCCGCGACCAAAGCAATCACATCCGGATCGGATGGGCGTGGTCAATTTTGCTCACTCGCAGAATTGAAGAGATCGGAACCAAGTGTGGTGCGCGCAGTTAGGTTGGCATTCTCCCCTTCCCTTTCTTTTAGGAATATCTTGATGCGAACGATCCTGTCTTCGTTGCTGGCTCTTATGTTGGGCGCAACACCTGCAGCCATGCTTATTGCAGCAGCTCAGGCACAAGTTTTCGTCAACATACGCATCAACAGCGCGCCACCGCCGCTTCCCTACTATGATCAGCCAGCTATTCCGGCGGATGGATACCTCTGGGTTCCTGGCTATTGGTATTGGGACAGGTCAGCGGAAGATTATTACTGGGTGCCGGGAACGTGGGTTGAGCCTCCGCGCCGCGGGCTGCTTTGGACCCCCGCATACTGGAGTTGGGCAGAGGGGCGCTACGTCTTTTACCCCGGTTATTGGGCGCGCGAAGTCGGTTTCTACGGCGGAATTGATTACGGCTACGGTTACACCGGCGAAGGCTATCTAGGTGGACGCTGGGAGAACGGCGCCTTCTTTTACAATCGCTCGGTCAACAACATAGAAAACGTACGAATTACGAAAGTCTATAATCAGACGGTCGTGATGAATAACAGATCCAATAGCGTGAGCTTCAATGGAGGCAAGGGCGGCATCGCGGCTAGGCCTACGTCACAACAGGTTGCGTTCGCAAAAGAGCGTCATGTGGAAGCAACGCCTGTTCAGCTGCGGCATGTCGAAAAGGCCGGCAAGGATCGGGCTCTCTTTGCCAAACAAAATCATGGTGAGCCTGCGGTCGCAGCCACACCACGTGCGGGAGTGTTCCAAGGCTCAGGCGTCTCGCGAGGATCACACACGCCCGTTGCTGCCAAATCCAATAACAACGTGCCATCGACCGGGGCTGAGAAGTCTGTTCCGGCGATGAACAAGGAAACACCAAAGGCCGAAGACCAGCGCAGACCAGCTCATGAGCAACCGAAAGCAGAAGAACATAGGCCAGCCCACGAGCAACCGAAAGCTGAAGAGCAACGTAGAGCAGTTCAGGAGCAGCCAAAGGCCGAAGAGCATCGTAGGCCTCAAGAACAGCCGAGGGCCGAAGAGCAACATAGGCCAGCTCAAGAACCACGAGGGAACCGAGCGCCACAGGCGATGTCTAAGCAGCCAGCCGCCGCGCAGGCCCCGAGACCGCCCGCCCCAGCAGGCGCGAGACCCGCTCCTGTCGCCAGTCAGGGCGGCGCTCAGGGTGGCGGCCAAGGCGGCGGCGGCGAGAAGCGATAACCGCCCATTGGGCCGCGTTGTGAATATAAAGGCGGTGCAGGTTGACTCGATCATCGTCTGCTGCTGGCTGCCATCGGTGACAGAGAGTCCTGCATGCTCCCGCCAAATCAAGGAGCGTCGGCTATGCCACATTCTCGAGCGTATCTTATTGCCCGTGAGGGCCATCACATCAAAGCTGTCGACCTCGCGTGCGTCGATGACAACGCGGCGAAGAAGCGCGCAGAGCAAATGGCCGACGGTAGTAATGTCGAGCTGTGGGAGCACGCCCGCAGAATTCCGAAGTTTGACAGCAAATCTGAATGAATGGCTCTCCGACCCCGGATTCGTTGCCATCCGTTGACCCCATAGTTGAAGCGGGTAGCAGCACTGGTTGACAGACCGTACGTCGGTCTCAGGGTCAAGACCGGAAGTGAGGGTCGGCCTCAAGGCGGAAGTCGCCGGCGCGCGCCAACGCGAACAGTGGTCAATTCTATACAGACCCAGTTTGGTATCGGGCGTAGCTTTCATATTCAGGGATGGAATCGGCCGCGAGTCCGCCGACCGTGTCGGTTGAACACTTCCCAGCCTTAGCCCTAGCCACTTGAGATAGTCGCGCGCTTACGGGATGCGCGGAGTCGCTGCGGC
>Ga0209069_10000821_pt1 | contig 15044 bp, 16 predicted proteins | sample Str013_2_FD_187202 | JGI IMG/M metagenome (GOLD analysis project Ga0209069, IMG submission 187202) | Freshwater sediment microbial communities in response to fracking from Pennsylvania, USA - Straight Creek_MetaG_SC_2013 (SPAdes) (version 2) | ecosystem: Environmental > Aquatic > Freshwater >...
ACGCAGACCAATGCCGGCTGATGGGGAAATTTTTTTACTGTTGCGCGGAGATTGTCTCCAATGGTTTCCCCCAACAGCGGGGATTGTCCAAGACCATAGGTATACGACTTGGGGATCATCTGGCAAGAATGTTTAATTAAATATACCTTTATTTTAAATATTAGTGTGAACCTTTCGCCAGGTTCTCCACCCATACTAATTCTATATTCATGCAGCAGGACTTCAACCTCGAATTTTTTCGGATCCGCCTCACCGCAATGCGCGATTTTTATGAAAGTGGTGCCACACGGCCGCTGGTATTTCGCTTGCAACAACTCAGGGCTTTGAAAGAGGCAGTCATAAAATATGAAAATGAAATTCACGGCGCGTTGTACGAGGACCTCAAAAAATCACCAGAGGAAGCATATGCTACCGAAACAGGTCTGCTAATAACGGAGTTGAATGTCGCGCTGAAAAACCTGCACCGCTGGATACGTCCATCCGGTGCTTCTACCAACCTGGTGAATCTCCCTTCATCGAGTAAAATATACCGTGATCCACTGGGCGTCGTCTTTGTTATTTCACCTTGGAACTACCCCTTTCAGCTCTCATTGATCCCATTGGTGGGAGCAATTGCCGGTGGAAATTGTGTTTTATTGAAGCCATCCGAATGGGCGCCTGCTACGGCTGGAGTAATCGAAAAAATCGTTGGAGAAGTTTTCCCCGTCGAATACATTTCTACAGTTCAGGGAGATGGCGCGTCCGTGGTGCCGGCAATAATGCATTCTTTCAGGTTTGATCATGTTTTCTATACCGGCAGCGTGGCAGTGGGAAAATTGATTTACCAAATGGCGGCCAATGATCTGGTGCCAGTTACGCTGGAGTTGGGTGGAAAGAGTCCGGCGATTATCGAGAACGATGCAAATATTTCCGTTGCGGCCCGACGCATTGCAGTTGGGAAATTTGCCAACGCAGGGCAAACCTGTGTTGCGCCGGACTACGTGCTGGTACACAACAGCATCAAAGAGAAATTTGAGGAAGCGCTCCGGCAAACCATCACCCAGTTTTATGGACAGCAAGCACAGGATAGCGGTAGCTATGGAAAAATTATCAATGAACGGAGGTTTGACAAGTTGGTCAGCTATCTTCCGCAGGGCGATATTATTACCGGTGGTCAATACGATCGTTCACATCTATTTATTGCGCCTACTGTCCTGAAAAATGTTTCACAGGAATCTTTGTTAATGAAAGAAGAAATCTTCGGGCCTTTGTTGCCCGTGTTGGGATTCGATACGAAGGAAGAAGCGCTGAATGTAATCCGCCAAAATCCGAATCCACTTTCCTTATATCTTTTTACCGGCGATAGCCAGGCAGAAAAATGGTGGATAGATAATGTTCCTTTTGGAGGAGGTTGTATCAATAATGCAGCATGGCAGTTTACCAATCACTACCTGCCCTTTGGTGGCATCGGCAACAGTGGTATGGGTGCTTATCATGGCAAATATTCATTTGACATTTTCACGCACGCCAAACCGGTTATGAAAACAGCTACCTGGATAGACCCGAAAATCAAGTATCCCCCCTTTAGCGGAAAATTGAAGCTTTTCAAATGGTTTTTCAGGTGAAATCAAAACTAATACCAGGAAAAAATAAAAACACTAAACTAAAACGCACCGCCATTGTATTATTGTTGGGATTGCTATGCTTATTTCTCTATGTTGAAATAGTAAACATTCACTCGAAGAATATGACGGTCAGGCAGAAAATATTGAAAACATTCTATCCGGCCCTGATGGGCGTATCTAAACTTTTCGGAAAAAAATCAGCTATGCAGGCAAACACGTCGATGGTAAAGCCACCGGTTTCTTTTTATAGTTTACACATCGCAGACAATCGTGGCAGCGAGATAAAATTTGAAGACTTTAAAGGGAAAAAAGTTTTACTTGTGAACACAGCGTCTGAATGCGGGTACACGCCACAGTATCATGAGCTCCAGGAGCTGTATGAACAAAACAAAAACAAACTCGTGATATTAGGATTCCCTGCAAATGATTTTGGTGAACAGGAAAAAGGTACTGATCATGAAATCGAAAGCTTTTGCAGGGCAAATTATGGGGTGAGTTTTCCACTGGCGCGTAAAAGCACAGTAATTAAAGGAGAGAATCAAAACCCAATCTTTGAGTGGCTCACCCATAAAAATGAGAATGGCTGGAATGAACAACCGCCGACCTGGAACTTTTCCAAGTACCTCATTGATGAACAGGGTACACTCATTAATTATTTCGATCCTTCTCTGTCGCCTCTTGGAGATGAAATACAAGCCGCAGTTCACCGATAAGAAAGTTTTTTAAACTTCAAGACCCCTATGTGGTTCAAGAAGCAATGGAAGTGGTCAAAATCACTCTGTCCGGTTTTTTGAACCATATAGAACATAGGACACATAGGTCTTATACTATGCGGATAAGGAATTTATATCCACGATGAAAATATTCAGAGAGGTTTTATCGGTAACTTTAAAGAGGTAAGCCTGCCATATGTTCACCAAAACAGATATCGAAAAATATTTTATCGCGGAGAAAAGTGAAAGCCTTATTTTCCTGATCGTTGGTATTGCAGCGATCCTGGTTTCCATTTGGTTCTTCGGTTTTTTGAAAACCAATTTTTATAAGGGCGCAGCCATCCCATTGTTTGTAATCGGACTCATCCAACTCGTGGTCGGTTATACAGTGTATGCACGTAGTGACGAGCAACGTATCAGCAATGTATATGCGTACAGCATGGATCCCGATAAGCTAAAAAATGAAGAACTACCGAGGATGAAAACGGTAAATAAGAATTTCGCGATCTATCGATGGGCAGAAATCATATTACTGGCGGTCGGGTTGGTGCTGTTTTTTATATTTCGTTCTAACCCGGACAAAACATTCCTGTTCGGGATGAGCATCACGTTGGCACTTCAGGCCGGATTGATGCTGACGGCAGATCAGATTGCTGAAAAGCGGGCGCTATTATATTCAAAAGGGCTCGAAGCGTTTGTCAATAAGAAACCTAACGGATGAATTTTATACTTGGATAATTGAATACTTCTCCATTGTTCGCCTTGATAGCAGCCAGCACCACGAGTACCAGCGATGCAAATTTAACGATAGCGAGCAGCAGGGCTAGTCCAACGCCACTGGCAACCATGGTAAACGGGTTCTGCGTAAAAACTCCGTAGCCCAGCGATCCAAATAGAAATACAGAAATGATGATCGTTAAGATGAACATGGTCAGTTGAAAATTTACCGACTCCTTTCCATGAGGATTGATCTCAGGCAATTCATTTTTCTTGATCTGCCATACTATCAATGGACCGAGAATATTTCCAAAAGGAATTAGCAGGCTTGCAAAGGCAGCCAGATGGCAAAGCATGGACCAGGTTCTAACCTGCTGTTCGTGGGTATCCATATGAGTAATCGTTTAATTTGAAATTACAATGAAAATGCCAAACTATCAATAGGCATACGCGTCAAACTCAGTGGGAGAGAATGATGGTTCAGGTCTTGACAACGTGATCCCGGAATAATGGGCAGTAATCTGATCGAGGACCTCATATATCTCTGCAGCAGTATTTTTTTGCACCAGCCGGCCTCGGTATTCTTTGATATTCGGAAGACCTTTAAGGTAGTTGGTATAATGCCGACGCATTTCAAGGATTCCCAGCATGACCCCTTTCCATTCCATCGAGCGGTCAAGGTGCTGCCGGATGGTTTCAACTCTTTGCTCAATAGATGGAGGAGCAGCATGGTTGCCCGTTTCGAGAAAATATTTGATCTCTTCAAAAATCCAGGGATATCCGATGGCGGCACGCCCGATCATGATGCCATCCACTCCATATCGGTTTTTATAGTCCAGTGCTTTTTCGGGTGTGTCGATATCTCCATTGCCGAAAATGGGCATTTGTATCCTGGGATTCGACGTTACTTTCGCGATCAGTGACCAGTCGGCCTCGCCTTTGTATAACTGGGCCCGTGTTCTACCGTGAATGGTCAGGGCCTGAACGCCTGCATCCTGCAATCTTTCCGCTACTTCTTCAATATTTTTAGACTGATCGTCCCATCCCAGCCGGGTTTTTACGGTTACCGGCAATTTCGTTGAGTTTATCACGGCCTTGGTTAACCGAACCATCAGATCGACATCCTTCAGCACCGCGGCGCCAGCTCCTTTGCACACTACTTTTTTTACAGGACAGCCAAAGTTAATGTCTACCAGGTCGGGATTCGTTGTATCGATGATCTTTGCGCTGAGTGCCATAGCTTCTTCATCGCCGCCAAAGATCTGGATGCCGAAGGGGCGTTCGTATTCGAAGAAGTCGAGTTTCTGCCTGCTTTTGATGGCATCACGGATCAGTCCTTCACTCGAAATAAATTCACTATACATTAGGTCGGCGCCATGTTGCTTGCAAACATAACGAAAGGGGGGGTCGCTCACATCCTCCATGGGTGCCAGGAGGAGTGGAAAATCAGGAAGCGATATGTTGCCAATCTTTACAGCCAAGTTGCCGGTTGATTATGTTTTGATCGTGTATCTTGCATTTCTCAGGATTTGGGAATGCAAATTTACACACTAAAATTGAAGGTAGGAAGCGTGTATGAATGCTAATATTAAGAAGCAACCTGCGTGGCTGCAATTGGTCATATTTGGTCTTTGCACTTTTGGGATTGCACTGATCGGAAGTTTTATAGGATTTGGCATACTCGCTAAAATTTATCATATCAGTCTGCTCCAAATGAGCACACTGACGACGGCCGATTTTGCTAAACCTGAGTACGTTGCGGTGGCCAAGGGTCTGCTGGTGGTGCAGTTTTTTGCGATTTTCCTTGTCCCCTCTTTATTGTTCGCGTGGCTGGCAGATCCTCATCCTTTCCAGTTTGCCGGACTTAAAATGCCCGACCGAATGAACTATCTGGTTGTGGGTGTAGTGATCATTTTATTTTCTTATCTGCTCGTTATATGGTTGGGAGAGCTGAATCAATGGCTGGTAAAAGCTGTATTTGGAAAAGCTGCGCAGGCATGGATCGAAAAAGGAGAATCAGATGTGGATGGTACCCTGCAGAATATTCTCAACATGAAAAATGCCCACGATCTTTGGGTGTCCATTTTATTGGTCGGTGTGTTGGCTGCCGTTGGCGAAGAACTTTTTTTCAGGGGAATTCTGCAGAGAATCCTGATACAGGCATTTAAAAGCCCCTGGATCGGTATTGTTATTACCGGCGCGATTTTCTCAGCCATTCATGGACAATTCCTCGGTTTCCTCCCCCGTATGATCCTCGGCATTATTCTTGGAGCATTGTATTGGTACAGTGGTAGTTTATTCCCTGCAATGCTGGGGCATTTTGTTTTTAATAGTTTGCAGGTCGTTTTACTGTATTATAAAAAAATAGACAGCAATGACCAGCATAGTGGAATGACAGAAAAAATGATTCCTCTGCTGGGAGTGATTTCGTTGGCTATTATCATTGCCTTGCTGAATTATTTGCGCAAACGATCGGTGACCACTTACGATAAGGTCTATGCTATCAGTCCTCCCACCGATGGTTTCCCTGAATAAGATTCAGCAACACAGGCAACTTCGTACTTTTGAAGTCAGGTTGGCATTTTGTAAAATCGGATACATGGCTCTCAATATCTCAATCTTCCGAACCCGCGCTTTAACTGCACTCATTTTCGTAGCGGTGATGTTGCTGGGTTTGTTGTGGAGCCCATGGAGTTTCCTGGCGCTGTTTTCCGTCATTCATTTTGGTTGCTGGATAGAATATCAGAAATTGATTGAGAAGATCGACCCCGGCTATAAACAAATCAGCATTTACCATCGATACGGTGTCATGCTGGCTGGATGGAGCCTCCTGTTGTATTTTACAAGCGATGCATTTCATATCGGCAATATCACATTGCATACAATTGGATATTGGTCCGGCATTCTGCTCATTTTTATTCTACCCATACTGGAGATCGTGCTGGTAAGGTCAACTAGTTTTAAGAATATCGCTCATTCTATCTTCGGGCTTCTTTATATATCATTAAGCCTGGCTTTATTCACTAACCTCCGGGTCATTTTCTTCCACAGCAAATTGGGGTTGATTGTAGTGCTGATGGTGATCGCTTCTTTATGGATCAATGATACGATGGCCTATATCGTGGGTTCATTGATTGGCAAAACACCACTCACGAAAATATCTCCCAAAAAAACCTGGGAAGGAACAATCGGTGGAATCATACTCGCGATGCTCACGATGGGATTGGTTGGCTATTTTGTAAGCAGTGAGCTGGATTGGGATTCAGTGATGCAGTGGGTAAGTGTAGCAGCGATTACGGCGATAGCGGGAACTTTTGGTGATTTGTTGGAAAGTAAATTGAAAAGAATGGCCAATGTGAAAGATAGTGGTCAAATCCTTCCGGGTCACGGAGGATTTTTGGACCGGTTTGATTCCTTGCTGCTGGCAGCGCCGTTTGTTTGGATTTATGTGAGATTATTCATGCAACCTTAAAAGCTCGTTTCACGCAAAGACGCAAAGGAGGCGCAAAGGCGCAAAGAAGAGGTTTCGCTTTGCCTGAAACAAAAGTTCATTTATTACATTTGCCAATTAAAAAAACATTCCAATGACCATTCACAAGGAAGGATATAAGACACTTGCCATCGCTGTTTTTATTTTTGCTGTGCTCAACCTCCTGTCTTTTTATTTTATCAGCTTTCATGCTCCCTGGCTTAGCTGGAGCATCTTTGTGATTTTACTGGGATTGCTGTTATTCCTCATATCTTTTTTTAGGGTACCCGCCAGAAAGAAAGCTATCGGGGAGCAGTTGATAATTTGTCCCGCGGATGGAAAAGTCGTAGTGATTGAAGAAACCTTCGATGTAGAATATTTCAAAGACAAGCGCCTGCAGGTATCTATTTTCATGAGTCCGGCCAATGTTCATCAGAACCTGAATCCAGTTAGTGGTGAAGTCATCTACAATCAATACCACAAAGGAAAATATCTTGTCGCCTGGAATCCTAAATCTTCCACAGAAAATGAGCGTCACAGCGTGGTGATCAAAAATAAAAAAGGGGAATTGCTGGTCAAGCAAATTGCCGGCGCCCTCGCGAAGCGCATTGTGAATTATCTCGAAGTCGGACAAAAAGTAGAACAAAGTGAAGAAATGGGCTTTATTAAATTCGGATCAAGGGTAGATGTGCTCTTGCCACCAGGCACTAAAATTACTGTGCAGCTTAACCAGGTGGTTCAGGGTGGCGTGACGGTATTGGGAACATGGAATTAGAAAAAGGGAACTCTCATTTCGGAGCATCAAAAAATATCTTCCAGTTCTTTTAGGGAATGTACAACAAACGTGGGCTTGATGGATGGTTTGATGTTCAGGTGATTCACATATACCTGGTCTATTCCAAAATTCATAGCACCCTGGATATCTACGTCGAGACTATCCCCCAGCATAATACTTTCTGCCTTGGTGGCGCCTGTTTTGGAAAGGGCATAGTCGAAGATCTCTTTGTGAGGCTTTAAACTATTGGCGTTTTCGGAAGTGACAATCTCTGAAAAATAACCATCCAAACCTGCATGCTGCAATTTACTTTGCTGGGTCTTTTCAAATCCATTCGTAATCAGGTGCAGAGAATATTTTTTGGTCAACAGGTAATCAAGTATCTCCTTTGTATGGGGAAACAGGATCTTTCGGGTTGGTAGCAGGTCGAGGAATACAATGCCCATCTTCCTCGCCAACGCTTCGTCACCGATTTTAAATTCAAGCAGGGTTAACCACATTCTCTTCCACCTCAGTTCATCTACCTTGATAAAACCATTTCGATATCTTTCCCAAAGCCGGTCATTGTATTGAAGATATATTTTATGAAAGCGATCGAAATCATCCACGCCCCTTGCCCTGAGGTCCAATAAGTCGTAAATTTCCGCCAGGGTTTGACGGCTATTGGATTCGAAATCCCACAGGGTATGGTCAAGATCGAAGAAGAGGTGTTTGTATTTACTTCGCTCTTTCATGGATCACCCGGTTTTGGAATTGTTATTTTGCAAATTAAGAACAAATCAGCGCAATATGAATGTGATCATCACCGGAGCATCGAGAGGATTGGGAAGAGCAACTGCAGAACGATTTGCTGCCCATGGTCACGATCTTTACCTGACTTCGATGAGTGAAACAGGCTTGTATAAATCTATGGAATCATTGATGCTTGCTTATCCCGGAATTGCTATAAAAGCCAAGCCATTTGATCTTTCCGAAAAAAGGCAAGCGCAGGATTTCGGAAAATGGGTGTTGAAGGAATTAGCAAAGAGAGAAAAAAACAATACCATCGATGTACTCATTAACAATGCGGGGCAGTTTTTGCCAGGATCGGTATACAATGAAGAAGACGACGTGTTAGAGAAGATGATTGGGATTAATTTGTACAGCGCCTATCATTTGACTAGAATATTGCTGCCCTCTATGATCAGGCAAAAAAGCGGGCATATTTTCAACATGTGTTCGATTGCTTCATTCCAGGCCTATGCCAACGGAGGTTCTTACAGCATCAGTAAATTTGCTCTGGCCGGTTTCTCAAAAAATCTTCGGGAAGAAATGAAGCCGCATGGCATAAAGGTAACCGCGGTGTACCCCGGTGCAGCCTATACCGATTCCTGGGCCGCTGCGGGGATTGAATCAGAAAGGCTGATGTCCGCTGAGGATATCGCAGGCATGATTTACGCTGCTTCCCAACTGTCCGTACGAGCATGTGTGGAAGAAATTGTATTAAGACCGCAGTTGGGCGACCTTTGAGGCATATCCTAAAAAATCTTCTTTTAACTGAGTTTTAACCGGGGTTGGCAGGCTCACCCAAACGGTAAGGAGTTAAATTTGTAACCTTGTATTCAGGCGAAATGATTTTGTGAAACAGTTTAAATTGATGAAGATCGATTCTATTCTACACTCCAGATGTTTAATGCTGCTCTTGTTTTCCCTGGTTTTTTCCACGACCAAGGGGCAGGTGAAGTTTTCCACTGTGACCAGCAGTAAGGAGATAGGGAAATCTGATTTCGTACAGATAGAATTTGTGGTGGAGAACGCACAGCAGATTGAGGAGATTACGCCTCCTTCTTTTCACGATTTCCAGGTTGTTAAGGGACCGATTCAATCTAGTGGGATGAGCATTGTCAATGGAGCGATGTCACAATACAAAGCACTTTCTTTTGTTTTACAGCCAACGAAGACGGGCAGGTTCACGCTGCCTGGTGCAACGGCGAATATCGATGGCAAGCAAATGACATCCAATGCTGTTAGCATTAACGTGGTTGCAGGATCAAGGGCCATGCCCGTTCAACCTATACCACAACCTGTTTGGCCGGGTGAAGAATTGGATTTTGACCGGGAATATGTATTGCGGCCTGGTGAGAACGTGAATGAGAAGATCCGGAAGAATATGTTTGTCAAGGTGCAGGTCAGCAAAACGAATTGTTTTGTAGGTGAGCCCATTGTGGCGACGTATAAATTGTATTCGAGACTGCAGTCCGAGTCAAGGGTTACAAAGCATCCATCGTTGAATGGTTTCAGCGTGCACGACATGATTGATCCTACCAGCGATGTGTCTTTCATCGAAAATGTTAATGGGAAACCTTTTACTGTACACATCATCCGAAAGTCGCAGTTGATACCACTGCAGGCGGGTACGGTCGATCTCGATCCCGTGGAAGTGGAAAATACCGTCCATTTTTTGAAAAGCAATGGACCGATAAAACGACGCAACAGCAATCCCCTGCAGGAACTCTTCGATCGTTTTTCGGGTGATGAGGAAGCGGGCGAAAGAGTGGATCAGCATGTGGTGCTGGACAGCAAACCAGTAGCCATTGCGGTGAAAGCATTGCCTCTCGAGAACAGGCCAGAGAGTTTCAACGGCGCGGTAGGACAGTTTACCGTATCGGCTTCCATGGATACCAAAAATATTGTCGCGGAAGATGCTGCCATCCTCAAACTAACGGTGAAGGGAAGTGGTAATTTACCGGTGGTGAATGCGCCAACCGTTTCCTGGCCCAAAGGGATCGAAGATTATTCGGCCAGTGCCAAAGAACAGGTTGATAAAACAGTGGCGCCTATGAACGGCTTTAAGACTTTTGAATATAAATTCATTCCATCTGTTGCCGGCACTTATACAATTCCCCCTATATCGTTTTCTTATTTTGATCCGGCAAAGGCAGTATACAAAACCCTCGAAACGCAGGCTTTCAGTGTTCCCGTAGCAAAAGGAAAGGCGGCCATAGGCCGGCCGGCAATTTTATCTGCCGCTACAAAAGAATCTGACAATGGGCCTGCACGTTTTTTCCAGAGCCATCTCGAATGGTTTTTTGCCATCCTGATTTTATCCGGATTAGCAGTTTATTTGTTTATCCAGAATCGATGGCTTAAACGGAGTAATGAAACAGTAAAAGAAGATGTTAAACCAGCAGATGCGTTAATGCAAGAACAAAAGATAGCTCCTCCTTCTCCGGATCCTCTTGAACGTGCGAAGGAATTATTGGCTGTTGGACAATATCCTGCATTCTACAAAGAATTAAATCGCGCCATCTGGCGGGAGGTCGCAGAAAAACTTCAATTGCGTTCCAGTGAATTGAACAAGTACAATATCATCACACAATTGACTGCGAAAGGGTGGGACCGTCCCCAGACTGCACTTTTAGAAGATACACTCAACGAATGCGAGATGAAACTATATACTCCAGATTATAGTGAAACGGATCTTCAGCGCATCCTGCAACATGCCGAACAAATCATACAGGACCTGAACAAATAGCAAAAATTTTTACCGGATTGTCTTCCGACTAAAGACTGATCCCTATTCCGTATACTTATACCCAACCCCTCTCACCGAGTGAAAGTATTTGGGATTCCTGCTATCTTCTTCAAAATATTTCCGGAAGCTAAGAATGAAATTGTCGATGGTGCGGGTTGTGGGATAAACGTTATATCCCCAAACCGTTTGAAGTATCTTTTCTCTCGTTACCACTTCGTTTTTGTTTTCAATCAGCAATTTCAGCAGCATGGCTTCTTTTTTGCTGAGTTGGATCCTTTCATTGTTTTTAGTAGTGGCTTCCTGTGCCCTGAAGTCGATCGTGTTTTTGCCAAATGAATAAGTGTCGCTTACGGAATCACGATCCTGCAACATTTTATTTTTGTCGATCAATTTTTGAACCCTTAGCAATAATTCTTCCAGGTTAAAAGGTTTGGTGAGATAATCGTCTGCTCCTTTTTTTAGTCCGAGTACACGATCAGAGCTGGTATTTTTTGCACTCAGGATTAAGATCGGAACCTGGTTATTGTGTACACGGATGGTTTCGGTAACATGGATACCATCGATACCCGGCAGCATTACGTCGAGTATAATCAGGTCGAAATACTCCTGCTGGATGGCTTTCAGGGCCTGTGTGCCATCGAAGGCAGAAGTGACTTCATAATTGTCCAGCTCCAGGTTCAGCTTCAGCGCTTCGTGCAGGTTCTCTTCATCTTCCACCAGGAGGATGGATTTTTTAGCCATATTATAAATAGTTAGTCTACCGATGTCAAAAAACAACGGTAAAGGTAGTCCCCACCGGAACATTATCCGAAACCGTTATCGTAGCGTTGTGATCCGTGGCGATTTTCTTGCAAAGATACAGACCCAGCCCTGTGCCCTGCGTGGTACGTGTTTCCTCACTACCCATGCGGTAGAATTTTTTAAATATTTTTTTTCTTTCCGGGGCGGGAATTCCGTGTCCCTCATCATTAACCTGAAGGGATATGAAGCCTGGTTCCTTCTTCAGTATGGTGTTGATTTGGGATTGCCTGGGTGAATATTTGATAGCGTTTTCCAGGAGATTGTTCACCATGATTTGCAGCAATAATGTATCTCCGTGCAAAGCGATTTCCGGTTCGATAGCTGACGTCCATGTCGTTTCCGGAAAGCGACGCCTAAAATCACCGACGGCATTGCTCACCAGCGCGGAAAAATCGAGCTCATCCCTGGCAAGTTGGTAACGTCCGCCCTCGAGCTGCGCTGACACCAGGATATTATTGGTCATCGTGTTTAGGCGGTTCGTTTCCTGCAAGGCCGACTGAATGATCTTTTGTTGTTTAGACTCCTCGAGTTTATACTTTTGAAGCGTTTCCAGGTTCAGCTTAGTAACCGCAATGGGTGTCTTCAGTTCGTGCGTAATCGCCATCATGAAATTCTGTTGTTGCACTTGCAGCTTGAACTGGCGCATGACGGCGCGATACAGGAAGATGGCGCCAATCAATATCACGAGAAGGAATATGCTGCCCTCGCCAATATACTGCGCTGTTTTGCGCTGTTGATCAAGTGTGATAGCGCCCACCTTATCGGGGTAATGAGGATCATCCTGTTTAAGTTCCTGGAGTTTATAGCTGGTCATCCGCTGGTTCTGCGTCTGCAGTTCGATGAACCAGAATACGAGTGCAGAAAGAATATAGGCCAGCAGAAACCAGTAAACAACCGTAGCAATGGCGATTCTCTTGTTTTTTAATATACTCATTGCGCACAAGTAATTTAGCGGTGGGACCAGGAGTACTATTCAGTTTTGCCCTGCACTTTCTCAATTCTGATTCCAATATTCAGCACATGCTTCAGGGGATCCTCCCGCATTACCTGCTCTAATGTGAAATGATAGTCGCCGGCCTTGCTGAACCTCGTTTGAGGTTGGATCAACACACGCGTTTCATAAATATCATCCATGGCAGAACCGAACCAGCCTTTTTCATTACTGGCGAGCGGGAGGTCGTATTGCTGGCTTTTTTTAGTTGTGTTGCCGGGTTGTTCAACAGACGCACGGATCCAGATATTATTGTAGTTATAAGCATCGGAATGTCGGACCACCATATATATATTATAGAGAACTGCAGTATCCTTGATCTTGATGTCAATTTCAGGTTTGAAGTTACTGTTCCATTCCTGACGTGGGATGGCCACATTTTTTTCGAAAACGTCGGTGGTCAGGGAGCAGGAATAAATAAGTATCAAGAAAAGGATAAAGAAAGAATAGGTTTTTTTCAATGGGAATATTTTTTCAAAATTAATGCCTCGGCACTAAGTTTCCATGTGATATTGAGCGTTGGTCTCTGTTAAAGTACATTCAATACCTGTTCTTTGGCCTTTTCCAATTCGTCTTTCATCATCACAACGAATTGCTGGATGGTAGAATCATAGGCTTTGGAGCCGGTGGTATTGATTTCCCTTCCAATTTCCTGGAGAATAAAAGATAGTTTCTTTCCCTTGCCTTCTTCCGGATCGCGGAGAATCGTTTTGAAATAATCGCAGTGGTTTTTCAGTCTTACCTGTTCTTCACTGATATCTATTTTTTCGATATAGTAAATGATTTCCTGTTCCAGCCTGTTGCCATCATAGTTTTCCTTGCCCACATGCTCTTCCAATAATTTTTTTAATCCTTCCCGGATCTTGACCTGGCGAAGAGGTTCCAGCCGGGCGATTTCTTCCTGTTGTTTGGAGATATTATTAATACGCAGAACCAGATCTTCTTCCAGCGATCTTCCCTCGTCGAGCCGGTGGGTGTTAAGGTCATCGATCGCTAGTCCTACCACTTTCTTAAATTCTTGCCATTCTGCATCGGTAAGGGTATCGCCGGTGGGGGTGATGACTTCGGGAAGCTTCACCAGGGTACTGAGGATATTCGAAGGATCGAGGTTGAGGTCGGACGAAAGCTCCGACAACGCTCTATAATAGGCCTTGGCCAGGTCTGTATTGATGCTAACTGGTTTTGCGTTTCCGGTTTGTTTCAGGCTGATGCTGCAATCAAGGCTTCCCCTTCCGAGTTTTTCAGAGATGAGCTTACGGATTTCAAATTCGAAGGGCTTCAGGAATCCGGGTAATTTCAGTTGCAGTTCAAATTGTTTTCCGTTCAGTGATTTAATATCGACCAGGAAAGTTTTGTCTCCCACTGCTTGTTCTGCGCGTCCAAAGCCCGTCATGGATTTCAACATAGAGATACTTTTTTAGAATGGAAAGATAAGGATTACTCTTTTGGGCTAGTTAATAATTTAAGGAACGCTAAATAGCTGAACCAGTAAACTACACAGCATTATAAATCCTATGTGAAACCTATGTGACCTATGTTCTATGTGGTTCAAAAACAATAGCAGTGGACACAGTTACCCCGCTCGGCTTTTTGAACCACATAGAACATAGGTCATATAGGTTTCACATAGATTCTTTGCATTTTTCGAATTGGTTCATTAACACTAGCTTTTCAACATTGCTCGCAAATACAGGAAGTTGAGGAAGATTTTATTAATTGTGTTTACCCTCTGTTCCGAACGAACCGAGGGAGAGTTTTAAATATATCTCTTCCCTTGTAAGTGATACCATTTCACCGGGCTTCAACTTGTCGAGCGTAATCGATCCGATTCGATAACGAATTAAGCGAAGGGTTGGGAAACCAACTTTCGCAGTCATCTTCCTCACCTGTCTGTTTTTCCCCTCTACCAATACAAGGCTGATCCAACTCGTGGGGATATTGCGCCGGAAACGAATGGGAGGATTTCTTTCCGGTATATCCGGAATTATAGGAAGGATTTTTACTTCGGCCGGTTTTGTCTTGTGGGTTTTTCCATCAATACTGATCAGTGTCCCCTTTATAAGTTTATCGATGGACCTTGCATCGACAGTTCCTTCTACCTGCACCAGGTATTCCCGCTGATGCAAAAAGGAAGGATTCAGCAAGCGGTGATTGATGGCCGGATCATTGGTAAGCAGCAGGAGTCCTTCACTGTCATAGTCCAACCTCCCCACGGAATACACATCTTTGGCAACGCTAAAAAAATCCTTCAGATTTTTCTTGCCGTCAGCTGCCGTAAACTGCGAAAGACATTGAAACGGCTTGTATGCTGCGTAATAGGAATACAAGGTAAAAAGATGAGTAAGCTGAAAGATTTGATTTGTTAAGACGACTTCTTACCAATAAAAAATCCCGCCTCTCAGCGGGACTTCTTATTATTTGGATGGGTTAGTAAGTACCGGGAAACGAATTTCCCTACAC
>Ga0209069_10000822_pt1 | contig 15044 bp, 9 predicted proteins | sample Str013_2_FD_187202 | JGI IMG/M metagenome (GOLD analysis project Ga0209069, IMG submission 187202) | Freshwater sediment microbial communities in response to fracking from Pennsylvania, USA - Straight Creek_MetaG_SC_2013 (SPAdes) (version 2) | ecosystem: Environmental > Aquatic > Freshwater >...
CGGACTTTCCCGCAAAACAATTCTCGACGTGAATGTCGTTTCGGATCGCAACCCGCTTTTCGTGCAACTCAAGGATGGCGGCGTCCGCAACGGCTATATCGTGAGGTTGCTCAACAAAACCCATGAAACGCGAACTTTTGCTTTGCGCGTCGAAGGCCTTCCCGGCGCGAAGCTTGCCGTTGTCGGCATGGATAACGGCCAGCCTTCGATCGACGTTCAGCCTGACGACGTCCGGTCCGTAAAACTCTATGTAACGATTCCGCGAGAGAAGGCTGCGACGCTTCCAGCTTCGGCCGGAATAGCCCTCGCGGTGCGCGATATCGCCAGCGGCATGGAAACTACGCGCGAAACTAACTTCAGAGGGCCCGGACAATGAGCGTTCTCGCAACGGAAACACGCCTTCGCGGTAAGCACATCCTCGCTATTTTCCTCGGCTTTTTCGGCATCGTTTTCGCCGTGAACAGCATCTTCGTCTATGCCGCGCTGAGTACCCGCCCTGGCGAGGAAAGCGGAGCGAGTTATGAAAAGGGCTTACATTACAATGAAATGCTGATCGAACAGCGTGCTCAGGATGCTCTTCAATGGCGGCACAAGGCGCAGATTCTTTCTGGATCGCGGCTGCGGATCGCCATCACAAACGCTGAAGGCGCTCCAGTTGCAGGTCTAACCTTCACGGGCAGTGCAAGCCGTCCGGCTTCGAACGAAGCCGACCGCGACCTTCAATTCAGAGAAGCGGAGACCGGGGTTTATGAAGCCAACATTCGGGCGCTTATGACGGGAAGCTGGGTCTTAGCTTTTGTTGCCTCGCAGGAAAAACCCGGAAGCGAGCCTGCAATCTATCGCGTGAAGGAGCGGCTATGGCTCAGCGCAACACGTTAAGCGAATTGGACGTGATGCCGGCCAACGCATCCAGGGGGGTGGAACCTCCTTCAAGCTCCCATTCAAAATGGAAAGCAGGCAAACGCCATGCCGCTATTCGGTCAGGAGGAGAAGATCTCATCGTTATTGCTCCGACTGGAAAAGACGCTGTAGGAGACAATCCTCGTCCGCAGACCATAACGCTGGCGGTGGAAAATATGAGCTGCGGCGGCTGCATGCGAAAGGTGGAGCGCGCCCTTCTCGAAGTTTCCCAGGTTGTTTCGGCCCGCGCCAATCTGTCCGCTCGCCGCGCTACCGTCGTATTTGTGGACGGTCAATCGAATGCCGCCCCATTGATAGAAGCGCTTGACGCCGCCGGTTTTCGCGCCGCCGAACTGGCCCCGGAGACGACAGATAACGGACAGAAAGCCGGCCGCGAATTATTAGGCCGCCTCGCGACAGCGGGATTTGCGGCGGCCAATATCATGCTGCTTTCCGTCTCGGTTTGGTCGGGCTCGTCCGATCCAGGCGACCCAGTCCACACATTGTTTCATTGGCTCTCCGCGATTATCGCCTTGCCGGCAGTCGCCTATGCCGGCCAGCCCTTTTTCAGTTCGGCATGGCAGGCGCTCAAGAACCGGCGCGTCAACATGGACGTTCCAATCTCGCTCGCAATCCTACTCTCGGCATTCATGAGCCTGTATCAGACGGCGAGAGGCAGCGAGCAGGTTTATTTCGACGCCTGCGTCACGCTTTTGTTTTTTCTGCTGATTGGCCGCTATCTCGACCAGCGTGTTCGAACGCGAGCGCGGGGAGCCGCCGAAAATCTTCTCGGTCTTAAGGCGCAATGGGCAGACGTGATCGCCGCGGACGGATCGCTGGAAAGGCTACCGGCCAGACTTATCGAACCGGGGATGCGCATCGCCGTTTCCGCAGGTGAGCGCTTTCCGGCTGACGGTCTCATCCGGAGCGGTGCGACCGCCGTCGATGAAAGTCTAATTACCGGGGAGACGATGCCGCGCGCGGTTGGCGTGGACGACGCGGTTTATGCCGGAGCGATCAATCTCGGGATGCCCGTTGTCGTCGAGGCGACCGCTGCGGAAACCGATACGCTTCTTTCCCAAATTGCACGGCTTATGGAAACCGCCGAGCAAGCGCGTGGCCGCTATGTCCGGCTCGCGGACCGCGGTGCCCGGTTTTATGCCCCGCTGGTTCATACGCTAGCAGCTGGCTCTTTCGCGGGATGGATGATCTCGGGAGCCGGATGGGAGGCTTCGCTCACTATCGCAATTGCGGTTCTCATCATAACCTGTCCATGCGCGCTCGCATTGGCGGTGCCTGCCGTGCAGGTCGCCGCATCCGCGCGCCTTTTCGACGAAGGCGTCCTTTTGAAAACGGCCGATGGCCTCGAACGTTTAGCCGAAACGGATATTGCCGTATTCGATAAGACTGGCACGCTAACTGCCGGAATTCCGTCGCTGGCCAATGGCTCAGCTATCGACGGACAAATCCTGCGGTCTGCAGCAACTCTTGCCGCGTCCAGCAGACACCCCTATGCGCAAGCGGTGGTTGCCGCCGCCAAGGAGCGCTTTGGAAAGATTCAGACGATTGCGGGCGTTGAAGAGGTCGCGGGCGCAGGTTTGAAATTTGCCTGTGGGAACGGAGAAGAGCGGCTCGGTTCTTCCGCCTGGTGCGGAATCGATCCCGAGCGCGCAGGTCAGGCATCGCTTTGGTATGTGCGGCCAGGTCTGGAACCCGTGCCGTTTCAATTCGAGGACAGACTGCGCGAGGATGCAGCGGAGACTGTGGCCGCCTTGCGCTGCGATGGCTATGGCGTTCAACTCCTTTCCGGCGACCGTATCGAGGCGGTGATGGCTGCGGCGAAAGCAGCGGGCATCCTGGATTGGTTCCCCGCCATGAAACCTCATGAAAAGATTGCGCATCTGGAGGCCCTGAAGTCGCAGGGGCATCGCGTTTTTATGGCCGGCGACGGTTTGAATGACGCGCCAGCTTTGGCTGCAGCTCACGCATCCGCTTCCCCGTCGACTGCGGCCGACGTCAGCCAAACCGCGTCGGATGCAGTGTTCCAAGGCGCAAAGCTTTGGCCAGTCGTCGAACTTCTCAGGACCGCGCGCCAAAGCCGGACCATGTCGTTCCAGAATTTCGCGATCGCTTTCGGCTATAATGTTCTTTTCGTGCCGTTGGCCATGGCGGGGCTCGTAACGCCGCTCGTCGCCGCCATCGCCATGTCGACATCTTCCATTTTCGTAACCGTCAACGCATTGCGGCTGCGGACAATGGTGCTGAGGCCAACATCATGACTGCGCTTGCGTGGCTTATTCCTATCGTCCTGTTTCTCGGCGGGCTCGGGCTTGCCGCCTTCCTTTGGTCGCTCAAATCTGGACAGTTCGAAGATCTCGATGGCGCGGCCTATCGGATTCTGACGGACGACGAGCCAAAATAGGGGATTGCACGTTTGAAAGCCGCTGAGTTTGCCTGCATGAAAATTAGATCGATGACATTGATTTGAAATATGATTCTTGGATTTTTGATTTTATTTTCAACACGACGACGGTTAAGCGGATGCTACTTGAATCTCTTCATCGCACCAATTCGATGAAAAGCCCCGCCACGGCGGCGTAATTCTCTCCGATGCGTGCTTCCAGGCGCGACATGTCAGGTTCGGAAGTGACCTCAAGCAGCAGCTGGACGAGGTCGCGCGGCGCTTCGCCGGGCCGGAAGCCGCCATCGGTGCACAGCCGCAAAACTTGCGCGATGCTCTGATAGAGTTCGGCCGCCTGCAAAAGCCGCTCTTCCTGCCCCGGATCGAGCAATCCCGCTGCGCCGAGGTTTTGAAGGGCAGCGATTGTGTTCTGGCTCAAGACAACGGGCGTTGAAGCGGCGGACACGAGTTGCAAATATTGCGCGATGAATTCGACGTCGAGCAGTCCTCCCGTCGCGTTGCGCATATCCCAGAGATCGGTGGCCGGTTTCTCCTTAGCTATGAGGATGCGCATGTCGCGCACATCTCCGGCGATTTTTTCCCGCTCCCTTGAGCGCTTCAGAACGGCGAGGATTTCGCTCTCTAACCTCTCTCGCAGAGCCACCGGACCCGCAACGACGCGCGCGCGGGTAAGTGCGAGATGCTCCCAAGTCCAGGCCTTCTCCAACTGATAGACGGAGAAACCGGCGATTCCAACGGCTAAAGGCCCGGCCTTGCCGGACGGGCGCAGCCGCATATCGACTGGATAAAGCTGGCCTTCCGATGTCTGAGCGGCGAGCGCGCTAATCAGCCTTTGCGTCCAGCGCGCGTAATGTTGCGTTGCACGAGGGTCGCCGGCCGCCTCGGCGTCGTAAACAACGATCAAGTCGAGATCGGAAGCCGCCGTCATTTCCCGGCCGCCGAGCTTTCCCATGGCGATGATCGCCGGCGGAGGAAAATCCGCAGTGCCGAATTCGGCCTGCACCACCTCCAGCAACGTCTCGATCGTCGCTTCTGCGAGAAGGGAATACGCTTCGCCAGCCTCGCGCGGACTAACGGTCCCCGAGAGAAGCCCGGCGCCAACGAGGAAAGATTGCTCCTCGCCGGCAATCCGGGCGCGGTTCAGCCGTTCTTCATAAGGCAGGGGAGCCAAGACTTCGCGCTTCAATAAGTCGTCAAGATCGCTACGCGCCGGAAGCGTGCCGAAAAATCCGGGGTCGAGGATGGCGTCCATCAGCCTGCGTCTCCGGCTCAAAATCCGCGCCAGGCGCGGCGCGGTGCCCATGATGATCGCGAGCAGTTGAAGCAAAGGCGGATTGGCGCGGAGCGTTGAGAAAAGTTGAAGCGCGGCAGGCAACTCGCTGAGAAAATGGTCGAATGTCGCAAGGGCGAGATCGGGGTCGGAGGTTTCGGCGAGCGCTTCGAGAAGCGCCGGTGTGAACTCCGTCAGGATTTCGCGCGCGCGGGCGCTTTGCACGGCTCTATACCGGCCATAATGCCACCCCTTGATGCTGGCGATAGCCGCCGCCGGGTTTTTGAAACCGAGAGCGGCCAAGGTTTCCATCGTCGATGGATCGTTGTCGTCGCCCGTAAAAGAGAGATTGCCCGAAACTTTCTTCGGCGTCAGCTCAGGCACTTCCTCGAAAAGCGCCGCGTAGTGCGTTTGGACGGCCAGCATGTGATGTCGGATATCGCGCTCGAAATCGGCGAGAGCGGAGTAACCGGCAAATCTCGAAAAGCGCTCAAGTTCGGCTTCGGATGAAGGGAGAGTGTGCGTTTGCTGATCGGCGACCATCTGAAGGCGGTGCTCGATCCCCCGTAGAAAACGGTAGGCGGCGGTTAAGTCGTCCCTCGCTTCCGCGCCGATCCAGTCCAATTGAGTCAGGCGATTTAGCGCCTCTATCGTCCCTCGCGACCGCAAGAGCTGCTGCCGCCCGCCAGCGATCAATTGCTGCGACTGCACGAAAAACTCGATTTCCCGGATTCCGCCGCGTCCCACTTTGAGGTTATGACCCGCCACCGCCAACTCGCCGTGGCCTTTGGCTGCGTGGATCTGGCGTTTCATGGCGTGAATATCGGCAATTGCATTGTAATCGAGATATTTGCGCCAGACATAGGGTTCGAGCGCCTTTAGAAAGGCTTCTCCGGCGGCGATGTCCCCGGCGATTGGGCGCGCCTTGATGTAGGCGGCGCGTTCCCAGTTCTGGCCGAACGTTTCGTAATAACGGAAAGCTGCGCCGGTCGAGATGGCTGCCTGAGTCGACGCAGGATCTGGGCGAAGGCGAAGATCGGTCCGGAAGACATAGCCGTCCGCTGTCCGCTCCTGGAGGATGTGAACGAGGTCGCGCGTCAGCCGCACGTAGAATTGCGCCGCGTCGTCCTTCGATGGAAGCGGCGCGGTTTCCCGGTCGTAAAAGATGATGAGATCGATATCGCTCGAATAATTCAGTTCGCGCGCCCCGAATTTTCCCATTGCGAGGACGATCAGCGCGCTAGCGATTTCAGGATTGGCCAGGTCCCGCGCGGTGAATTTGCCGCTTTCTTGGGCTCTCGATAGCAGAAAGCGCACCGCCAGGCTCACGAGACATTGCGCGGCGTCGCTGAGATGCGCGGTAACCTCGTCGCAGTTCCAGACTCCGCCGAGGTCTGCAAGGGCGGCGAGCAAGGAAATACTCGTTTTTCCCTGCCGTAGCGCGGCCATCAGGTCGCGCGTCGTGCGAGCATTTAACGCCGAGGTCTCCGCGTGCTGAAGTGTGTCCGCAAAGGTTTGTCCGGGCGGTTGCGCCAGGATGCGGAGAAGCAAATCGGGACTTCGCTCCGATAAGCCAGCCAGAAAAGACGAGCCGGCAAAAACACCGGCAAGAAATGCCTGCGCCCGTGCGAGTATCGATGCGGGGGGTGCTCGATCTTCGGTCGCGCAGGCGGCCATCTGACGTTCCCGCGCCGAAGCAGAAGCAACGACCCGGTCGAAGATGCTTTTTCCTGTCCCCAATGCGTCGTCGAGAGGGCCTATCCTCAGCAAGCCGATGAGTGGAGCATCATATTGCGGCATGTGGCTGCGCTCGCATTTCGGGGGCGGCCGCGGCGCGGCCCGCTTGATCCGATGTCAGATTTTTGCTGAGGCGGACGCGAACCTTAAGCCCGGGATTATTGTCTTCAAGCATCACGGAACCCCCATGCAGCCGGGCAACGGCTGCGACAAGGCTCAGCCCGAGACCGCTTCCTGGAATGGACCGGCTCGGTTGAAGCCGCACGAAGCGCTGAAGCACGCGCTCACGATCTTTCGCGGGGATACCCGGCCCCCGGTCCGCGACAACGATGTCGACACTCTCGCCTTTGTCTTCCAAGCCGATCTCGACCGGGGATATTTCCGCATCCGACTCTTCGGGTTGAGCGCCGTCCCTGCTCGACGCCGCATATTTGATCGCGTTATCGAGAAGATTGGCGACAGCCTGACCGAGAAGATGTTTTTCTCCGGCGATCAGAATATTGCCGGCGCAAGAGAAGTGGAAGGGAATTCCTTGCTCCTCTCCGACCGGCTCGTAGAGATCGACGACATCGCGGACAAGCGTGCAAATATCGAGCACCCCATAGGACTCGGCCCGCGAGCCTGCCTCAAGCCGCGCTATATTCAATAACGCGTCGAAGGTCTGAATGAGCGCGTCAGCCTCTTCGATGACGGCCCCGAGCGCTTCCGCGAGATCTTGCGGCGATTGACTGGACTTGAGCGCGCGTTCGGCTCTTGTCCGCAGCCGGTGCAGCGGCGTCTTCAAATCATGAGCGATGTTATCGGAAACATCTTTCAAGCCAGTCATCAAATCCTGAATGCGATCCAGCATCGCATTCAAATTCAGGCTAAGGCGGTCGAGTTCGTCGTCCCGGCCGGTAACACGAATGCGCTGCGCGAGATTGCCGTTCATGATGGAATGCGCCGTGGTGGAGGCTTCATCGATCCGTGACAGGATCTTGCGGCTCATAAGCACGCCGCCAATAAAGCCGACCAAAGCGATGACGCCGTAGCCGATAAAGAAGGCGCCGCGCATCAGCCGTCTTACACGGTCCTGCCGCTCCACATCTCGCGCCACGATGAGGCGGAAATTGCCGGGGAGGCGTGAAACAAGGCCAAGGGCGGGCGCCTCGCTGCTCTCCGCTCCGGCGGTCCGGCGAAAGGAAAAGGTTGTGGGTCCTTCGGTATTCCAAAGATCCGAAGAAACCGCATCGAGATTGCCAGCAAGACGGCGGCCTTGCCCATCGGTAAGGAGATATAAAGCGTTGCCTGCCGGCGCCGAGCGGTCGGCTATGGCCGCCTCCAGCGCGGATAGCTGACCGCGCCGGAAGCGGTCTTGAAGGACATCCAAATCCATTTGCACCGCGGCAACGGTGTCGCGCGTGAGAAACGCTTGAACGTTGACATAGACGTAGATGAAGGTCAGCGCGACGATGCCGCAAAAGATTGAAACATAGATCGCGGAAAGCCGGAATGGCGTCGCAAGCAGGACACGCGGAATGAGCGTGCGCTGTTTACCGCCGGTCATCGCGGATCATGTATCCCGCACCGCGTACGGTTTCGAGAAGCGGCCGCTCCTGCCCCTTGTCGATCTTGCTGCGCAGCCTCGAAATATGGACGTCGATCACGTTCGTCTGCGGGTCGAAATGATAGTCCCAGACATTCTCCAAAAGCATCGTGCGCGTCACCACCTGCCCGGCGTGACGCATGAGATATTCGAGGAGCCTGTATTCGCGCGGCTGTAAGATTATGGGCTCTCCCCCGCGGGATACTTTATGGGAAAGACGGTCGAGGACGAGATCGCCGACGGTGTAGGACGTAACGGCGCCGTCGGAGGCGGTGCGCCTGGTGAGCGCCTCGATGCGCGCAACAAGTTCGACCAGCGAGTAAGGCTTCGAAAGATAATCGTCGCCGCCCGCGCGGAGACCCTTGACGCGATCGTCGACGGCGCCGAGTGCGCTCAAAATTAGGACTGGAGTACGGTCGCCCCGCGCGCGCAAACGCTCGACGACGGTTAACCCATCGAGCTTTGGCAGCATGCGGTCGATAATGAGGACGCTGTAGGAGTTTTGAGAAGCGAGTTCGAAACCCGCCTCTCCATTTCCGGCTATTTCGGACTGATAACCGGCTTCCGAGAGCGCTTTTGCAAGGAACTCGGCGGCGGTTTGGTCATCCTCAACAATGAGTACTCGCATCGAAGCACCATCTTTCTGGACATGGCCGAAAAGCGAACACTCCGATTTTCAGGCGAGGAATTGAAAATTCCCCGCCCGGTCGAGTTTAGCGTTTGCCGCGTTTCTGACTGTCTTTGTTGTCTTTATTGTTATCGTCGCTCTTGCTGTCGTTATCCTTTGCGGGATCGACCGGCAAAGCAAGGAAACGCTGCTGGTCGCGCGTCCGAACCTGGACGAGCACGTTTTTCCGGCCCTTATCGCGTGCATCGCGGATGCCATCGATGACATCCTGCGCGGAGGCAACGGCCTTGCCGCCAACTTCCACGATGATGTCGCCGCGCTTAAGCCCTTGATCCGCTGCCTTTGAATTGGGGTCGACATTCGTAACGGCAACACCATCCTTCGTTTTGCTGCCAGGAAATTCCGAGGACGGCACAAGGGTCAAGCCGAGATCGTCTAATTCCTTACCGGATTGAGACTCTCCCTCGGATCCGAGCGAAGCGAACTTATCGTTACTCGGGAACTCGCCGAGTTTTACGTTGACGTCTTTCTCTTCGCCGCTTCTCAATACGTGAAGTTTGGCGTCCGAATTGGGCGTGAGGCCAGCAACTGTTCTCGCTAATTCGCGGGAATTGGCGATTTCCTTGTCGTTAACCCTAAGGATCAAATCCTGCGCCTTAAGCTCGGATTTGGCCGCCGGACCCTCTGGCAAAATCTTCGATACCAAAGCGCCCTTTGTGCTTTTTAAGCCCAGGCTTTCGGCAATTGCGTCGTCCACGCTCTGGATTTGCACTCCAAGCCAGCCGCTGCTGACCTTGCCCGAAGTCTTAAGCTTGTCGACGATATCGCGCGCTGTCGACGCGGGGATGGCGAAAGCGATACCGACGCTGCCGCCGCTCGGGCTGTAGATTGCGGTATTCACACCGACGACACGGCCGTCGAGGTTAACCGACGGACCGCCGGAATTCCCTCGGTTCACCGCGGCGTCGATCTGGAGGAAGTCATAAGGTCCGGAACCGATGTCACGGCCAGATGCCGAAACGATACCGGCTGTAACGGTGCCGCCAAGGCCGAACGGATTGCCCACTGCCAGCACCCAGTCGCCAACGCGCGGCGGACTATCGGCAAATTCGAGCCAGCGGTCGAATTTTTTCGGGCTCGTAATTTTAAGAAGCGCAATATCGGTGCGCTGATCGCTGCCAACGACCGTCGCCTTGTACTTCTCTTCGTTCTCGAACGTGATTTCGATCTCGTCGGCCTTGTCGGCGACGTGATGATTCGTCACGACGTAGCCATCGGCCGATATAAGAAAACCGGAACCCTGCGCTCTCGATGGACGGCGTTCCGGTTGATTCTTTTTAAACTGATCGAAGAACTCGCGAAGGGGATGATCCGGCGGAAGGTCGGGCATCGGAAAATCGCGCGAGGCAGTGTCGGACGTGCCCGTAATCGTTTTTACGTTAACGCTGACGACAGCGGGCCGCACCTTGTCCGCAAGGTCGGCAAAACTCATTGGCGTGCGGCTAGCCACTACGTCCTGCGCCGCCAAGCTGACGCTTAAGGGAGCGAAGGCGAATAAGCCGGCGCCAATCAATCCTGCACCGATAAGCTTGCTCGCTGGCCGAAACCTGGATCGCGCGCTCTTCGAGACTTTAATATCCTGGATTTGACCAGATTGCATTCGTTCGGGCTCCGTAAAACGGTTTCTCGTTCTGTTCATATAGGACAGTTAAAATTACAAACGACTTTCCGCCGAATTAAAAAAATTTAAGGGGCCACTTTCCGGCCCGCTATCATACAAGTGGTTCTTACAACCGTATGTGGCAGGGGAGACACCCTCATGGCCTTCGTCGGACTGGCTTTGATGAGGCGCTATTGACAAGAGTGGAAGCGACCGTGGACACTTGACTACGATGGCTTTTGCGCCGAACGGCGCTTTTCAGCAGGACTTTTCGAGGTTGGCTGATTTTTTGCAGCCGGGCTTACAGTGAACGCTCACCGTGGAGAACCCGGCGACGTTAGAAACACTCAAAGTTGCAGAGTTGGACGCAAATGTGAAGGCTTGGGCGATGATGACCCCTTTGCAGCGGCCAACCTGAGAACGACATAATGGGGTGGGAAAGCTTGATACTCAAAACCGGAAAACTGCGACGGGTGACAGGCCTGAATTGGCCACGATCCATCTGGCGCTTTGAGGGGTTGAATAATTCGATGCAGCCCAACTACCGACTACAGGTTTTTTCTTTCGAACGGCATTAACAGCGGGGTCGAGATGTCGAGTGATTTGTTTGACACCTACGTTCGCACGTTTGAAGCGCGTCGCGATACAGTGATGACGGTGGCCGAGTATCTTAAGGGATGCCGCACCGATCCACTGATGTACGCTTCTCCTCACGAACGTCTTCTGGCAGCCATCGGCGAGCCGCAGATGATCGACATGGCCAAGAGCGATCCTCGTCTCGGCCGTGTGTTCATGAACCGCACAATACGGTTCTATCCTGCCTTCGCCGAATTCTACGGCATGGAAGAGACGATCGAGCGTATCGTCGCCTTCTTCCGGCAGGGCGCGCAAGGGCTCGAAGAGCGAAAGCAGATCCTTTATCTCCTCGGCCCTGTCGGCGGCGGAAAATCCTCTCTCGCGGAGCGGGTCAAGGCATTGATGGAGGTTCATCCCATCTATGTCTTGAAGGCCGGCGACGATTTGAGCCCGATCTTCGAAAGTCCTCTGTGCTTGTTCGATCCCGATCTCATGGGGGACCGGCTTGAATCGGAGTACGGCGTACCGCGCCGCCGACTGACCGGGCAGATGAGCCCCTGGTGCCTCAAGCGCCTCGACGAGTATGGCGGCGACATAACGAAGTTCCGCGTCGCGAAGGTGATGCCGTCGCGCGTGAGGCAGATCGGCATTGCCAAGACAGAGCCTGGAGATGAGAATAATCAGGACGTTTCTTCGCTCGTGGGTAAGGTGGACATAAGACGGCTCGAACTCCTCGCGCAGAACGATCCCGACGCTTACTCCTATTCGGGCGGTCTCAATCGGGCAAATCAGGGTGTCCTTGAATTCGTCGAGATGTTCAAAGCTCCGATCAAGATGCTGCATCCGCTTTTGACGGCGACGCAGGACGGCAACTATGTCGGGTCCGAGAATATCGGCTCTATTCCCTTCACCGGCATTGTGATGGCCCACTCCAACGAAGCCGAATGGAAAAGCTTCAAAAACGATAAGACCAATGAAGCATTCATCGATCGTATCTACGTCATCAAGGTTCCCTATTGCCTGCGCGTCCTGGAAGAAGAGCAAATCTACGCCAAGCTGATCCGCAACTCCGAGCTTGCAAAGGCTCCCTGCGCCCCTGGAACTTTGGAGATGCTGGCGCGGTTCTCCGTGCTGTCGAGATTGAGACAGCATGAGAATTCCAGCACCTACGCGAAAATGCGTGTCTACAACGGAGAAAGCTTGAAGGAGGTCGATCCGAAGGCTCGGACCTTGCAAGAATATCGTGACTCCGCGGGCGTCGATGAGGGCATGGACGGCATATCGACCCGCTTTGCCTTCAAAACCTTATCCGCGACCTTCAATCACGACACGCAGGAAGTGGCGGCCGACCCCGTTCATCTGATGTATGTGCTTGAACAGGCGATCCGCCGCGAACAATTCCCGGACGATGTCGAGAACACTTATCTCGAATTCATCAAGGCCGAGCTTGCGCCGCGCTATGCCGAGTTCATCGGCAATGAGATCCAGAAGGCTTATCTCGAATCCTATCACGATTATGGGCAGAACCTATTCGATCGCTATGTGTCCTATGCCGATGCGTGGATCGAAGATCAGGATTTCAAAGACCCAGATACGGGGCAGTTGATGAATCGCGAGCTTCTCAACCAGGAGCTTTCCAAGGTTGAGAAACCGGCTGGAATCGCCAATCCGAAGGACTTCCGCAATGAAGTCGTGAAGTTCACTTTGCGGGCGCGTGCGCAGAGGGGTGGAAAAAACCCTTCATGGACGAGCTACGAAAAAATTCGCGAAGTGATCGAAAGACGCATGTTTAGTCAAGTCGAAGACCTCCTGCCTGTGATAAGCTTTGGATCCAAGAAGGACAGCGAGACTGAAAAGAAGCATGGAGAGTTTGTGGAGAGGATGGTCGCACGCGGGTATACTGAGCGTCAGGTCCGGCGTCTTGTGGAGTGGTATATGCGGGTGAGGCAGGCTGGTTGAGCTAAAAAAACGTGTACATCATCGATCGCCGTCGAGATACGCATGGCAAGAGCCTTGCAAACCGTCAGCGCTTCATTCGCAGGGCCCGGGCGCTTGTCCGGCGGGCCGTTCGCGAGGCCACTGGCGATCGAAGCATCCTTGACGCCGGCCGCGGCGGCGAGATCGTCGTTCCCTCCGATGGAGTAAGAGAACCGGTTTTCCGCCACAGCAACGAAGGCGGCATCCGCGATTATATCCTCCCCGGCAATAAGCGCTTCGTCGAGGGCGATCAAATCGATAGGCCGCCCTCCGGAGGCGGAGGAGGCGGAGCAGGCACGGATGGCGATGGCGAGGACGATTTCAGATTCGTCCTTTCCGCCGAAGAGTTCATCGATCTTTTTCTCGAAGACCTCGAACTTCCAGATCTCGCGAAGAGGCAGGTGATCGGCGAAGCCAAGGATCAGCCGCGCCGCGCCGGGTTCCGGTCGTCGGGGCCTCCCTCGGCGCTGTCCGTCCCGCGGACGATGCGGAATAGCCTTTCCCGGCGGATGGCTTTGAGACGCCCAAGAAGAAGCGACATCGACGCCCTTGAGAAAAAGATTCACGAGTTGGAGGCGGCTGGCGGCGACCTCGACGAGATCCAGAAGCTCAAACTTGAGATCGAACGCCACAGGAAACGCGCGCTCATCATCCCATTCATCGACCCGCTGGATGTCCGCTACCGGCGCCATGAGCTTGTTCCCCGTCCAGTCGCGCAAGCTGTGATGTTCTGCCTGATGGACGTTTCGGGATCCATGGACGAGCATATGAAAGATTTGGCGAAGCGGTTCTTCAGCCTGCTTTATCTCTTTTTGAGCCGCCGCTACACGCATGTGGACGTGGTCTTCATCCGGCATACGCATGAAGCGAAAGAGGTCGACGAACAGACCTTTTTTCAAAGCCGCGAGACAGGCGGCACGGTCGTTTCGACGGCGCTTGAAGAAATGGCGCGTATCGTCGAAGAGCGATTTCCCGAGCATCAGTGGAACATCTATGCGGCGCAAGCTTCGGATGGAGACAATGTTCCGATAGATAATGCAAAGACGGTCGCCCTCCTCAAAAGCGTAATTCTTCCGATGTGCCAATACTATGCTTATCTCGAAGTCGGCAGCAGCCCGGAAGAGCGTTCGAGCCGGAGCCCCGAGGCGCCGAGCACACTTTGGCGGGCCTATGAGCTTCTCACCGGTCCGAAGAGCAATATGTCCATGAGAAAGGTCCGCGACCGGCGCGATATCTATCCTGTCTTCCGGCAGCTTTTCGAAAAGAAGCCGGGGTCGATAGCGGCGGGCGCATCATAATGGATCGGCGGGTGGATGGCGGATTGCTCTACAAGGGCCCTGAGTGGGATTTCAACACGCTTGCGAGAATCCACGATGCGATCGAGGCGATCGGCATCGGCGAGCTTGGGCTGAATATCTACCGGCCGCGCATCGAGGTTATAACGTCCGAACAGATGCTGGATGCCTACGCCTCCACCGGTATGCCTCTCTTTTACAGACATTGGTCATTCGGTAAGCAATTTGCGCGAAATGAGGCGCTCTATCGCAAGGGCTGGCAGGGGCTTGCCTATGAAATAGTCATCAATTCCAATCCATGCGTCGTCTACATCATGGAGGAGAACACCGCCACGATGCAGGCGCTGGTTCTCGCGCATGCTGCATTCGGCCATAACCACTTCTTCAAGAACAATTATGCGTTCAGACAATGGACGGACGCCGACGGAATTCTCGACTACCTCTCCTTTGCAAAGAACTACATCGCCACCTGCGAGGAACGTTACGGCATCGGCGAGGTCGAACGCGTTCTCGACGCGGCCCACGCGCTGATGACCCAGGGGATCGACCGGTATCCGGGAAAACGGACCGTCGATCTGAGGTCGGAAGAGCGCAGGGAGGCCGAGCGCCGCGACTACGCGGAGAAACTGTTCAACGATCTGTGGCGCACTGTGCCGGATAAGAAAAAGGGGTCGAAACGCAAGACCGATACGGAGCGCCGCCGCGCTCTTCTTGGCTTGCCCGAAGAGAATATTCTCTATTTTCTGGAGAAGACTGCCCCCCGTCTTAAGCCGTGGCAACGTGAGATTATCCGCATCGTGCGTTTGATCTCGCAATATTTCTACCCCCAACGTCAAACCAAGATGATGAACGAGGGCTGCGCGACATTCGTCCATTATGAGATCATGACGGCGCTGCATGAACGCGGGCAAATCGACGACGGCGCTTTTATGGAGTTTCTGCATTCGCACACTTCCGTGGTGACGCAGCCGCATTTCGACGATCCGAGGCATCG
>Ga0209069_10000823_pt1 | contig 15037 bp, 13 predicted proteins | sample Str013_2_FD_187202 | JGI IMG/M metagenome (GOLD analysis project Ga0209069, IMG submission 187202) | Freshwater sediment microbial communities in response to fracking from Pennsylvania, USA - Straight Creek_MetaG_SC_2013 (SPAdes) (version 2) | ecosystem: Environmental > Aquatic > Freshwater >...
GAGGCCGATGCCCGCGTCGCCACCCTACGGGCTCTTGAAGATCTCGTGACGGCCGATCCGCCGCCACTGGACTCCCGGTTCGCCGTCGATCTGCACGAACTCGACGGTGGCTCGGCCATCCTGTCCGGCAAAAGACCAGGTCATCTCCCAGAGTCCCTTGGCACTGACCAGAGGCGTCACCCGCAAACCCGCCGGCCAATTGAAGCCCCCAGGATCGGCGAGGTACCCCTCGCAGGCCGCGTTGAAGGCCTCCATCAGCTTGCGGAACCGCCGTTGATGATCCTTCGGAAGCGCCTTCCAGTCACCGTCGAACCGCGGTGTCGTCCTGAACTTCACGCGACGCTCAGGTCGAGGCGTTCAGGGTGGACAGATGGGCCAGAAAATCACCGACGTTGTCGTGTGTCGTGGTTTCGCCGGCCGTAACGTGCTGGTCGACCTCCAGTTCGCCAGCCTGCCAACGCTCATCCCAGAACCATGCCTCGGTAGCAGGGATTGCGACGGTGGGTCGCAACTCGATCACGCCGTCTCCCCGTTCGGTGATCTCAACCTGTGCACCCGGTTTGTCTAGCTGGTAACGCTTCCGCAGTACCGGGGGAAGTGCGATGGTTCCACGTCCCTGCACCGCGAGGAAGCCGTGAAAGCCCACCGGCCCCCGGACAGGAGGAGCGCCCGGCTCATGGATTGCCCGTACCAACTCGGTCACAGAATCCAGGCTCGCACAGTACCCGCTCGCCGTCAAGCAGCAATACCGCATTGCTGCTTGACGGCAGCATGGCGTGGCCGTCAGCCTCCAGACTCGCTCGGGCGGGCGGCCTTGCGTACCGGCGCCTTCGCCGCCGGTACCGCCTTCTTGGTCGCGGACTTCGCGGCCGTGGTCTTCTTGGCGGCCGTGGCCTTCTTCGTCGGGGTCGCCTTCTTCGCCGTCGCGGTCGTCGTGGTGGTGGACTTCGCGGTACTGCTCGCCTTCTTCGCGGGGGCGGCCTTCTTCGCGGCGGTACCGGCGGCCTTGCGCCGTGGCGTGGCCGGCCCCTTGGCCCGCTTGTCCGACAGCATCTCGGACGCCTGCTCCAGCAACAGCGACTCCGGGGTCTGGCCCCGGCGCAGCGAGGCGTTGAACTCCCCGTCGGTCACGTACGGGCCGAACCGGCCGTCCTTGATCACCAGCGGCTTCCCGGTCAGCGGGTCGGCGCCCATCTCCCGCAGCGGCGGGGCAGCCGCGGCCCGGCCACGGGTCTTGGGCGCGGCCAGCAGCGCCAGTGCCTCGTCCAGCGCGACGGTGAAGATCTTGTCCTCGGAGTCCAGCGAGCGGAAGTCGTCGCCCCGCTTGATGTACGGCCCGTACCGGCCCGACGCGGCGTGGATCTCCGCACCGGCCGGATCCAGCCCGACCAGCCGGGGCAGCGACAGCAGCCGCAGCGCGTCGGTCAGCGACACCGTGTCCGGGGCCTGGGACTTCAGCAGCGAGGCGTTGCGATCGCCGGTGGACACGTACGGGCCGAACCGGCCGGACTTGAGCACCACCGGCTCCCCGGTCTCCGGGTGCTCGCCGAGCTTGCGCTCGCCCCCGCCGCCGAGGAACAGCTCGGTGACCTTGTCCGGGGTCAGCTCGTCCGGCGCCACGCCCTCGGGCAGCGCGGCCCGGTCCCCGTCCCCGCCCGGCTCGGCGCCGGGCAGGGCGCGCTGCAGGTACGGGCCGTACCGGCCGACCCGTACCACCACGTGGCGGCCCTGCTCGTCGCGGAACAGCGGGATCGAGTTGACCCCCCGGGCGTCGATGTCGCCGAGGTTCTCGGTCACCAGTTTGCGCAGGCCGCCGGCCCGGGCCACGGAGCCCTCCGGGCCGATGCCGCCGCCGAAGTAGAACGCGGTGAGGAAGTCCACCGCGGCCATCGCGCCGCCGGCGATGGCGTCCAGCTCGTCCTCCATGCCGGCGGTGAACTGGTAGTCCACCAGCCGGGGGAAGTGCTGCTCGAGCAGGTTGACCACGGCGAAGGCGAGGAACGAGGGGATCAGCGCCTGACCGCGCTTGAACACGTACCCGCGGTCCTGGATCGTGGCCATGATCGACGCGTACGTGGACGGGCGCCCGATGCCCAGCTCCTCCAGCGCCTTGACCAGCGACGCCTCGGTGTACCTGGCCGGCGGTGCGGTGCTGTGCCCGACCGGGTTGAGCGCGTCGGCGCGCAGCGGCTGGTCCTTGACCAGCGCCGGCAGCCGCCGTTCGGCGTCCTCGGCCTCGGCTTCCTCGTCGTCGGAGGACTCCACGTACGCCTTGAGGAAGCCCGGGTCGGTGATGGTCTTGCCGGTGGCGCCGAAGTCGCACTCCTCCCGGTTGGCCGAGACCGCCCGGATCCGTACCGACATCGAGGTACCCACGGCGTCGGTCATCTGCGAGGCCACGGTGCGCCGCCAGATCAGCTCGTACAGCCGGAACTCCTCGCCGGACAGCTCCCCGGCCAGCTCGCCGGGGGTACGGAAGCTCTCCCCCGCGGGGCGGATCGCCTCGTGCGCCTCCTGCGCGTTCTTGACCTTGCTGGCGTACCGGCGCGGCTCGGTCGGCACGAACCGGTCCCCGTACAGCTCCCGTACCTGGCGACGGGCCGCGTCGATGGCCGATTCGGACAGGTTCACCGAATCGGTACGCATGTACGTGATGTACCCGTTCTCGTACAGCCGCTGCGCCGTACGCATCGTCTGCTGGGAGGAGAACCGCAGCTTGCGGGCCGCCTCCTGCTGCAGCGTGGAGGTGATGAACGGCGGGTACGGCCGGCGCCGGTACGGCTTCTCCTCGACCCGGGTGACCGTGAACGGCCGGTCCGCCAGCCGGGCCGCCAGCCCGCGCGCCGCACCCTCGTCCAGGTGCACCACGTCGCCGCGGGCCCGACCCGTGGTCGGCTCGAAGTCCCGGCCGGTGGCGACCCGGTCGCCGTCGATGGCCACCAGGGTGGCCGCGAACGCGCGCGGCCCCTCGACCGGACCGGTCAGCAGCGCCAGTTCGGCCACGATGTCCCAGTATTCGGCGGTACGGAACGCCATCCGCTGGCGCTCGCGGTCCACCACGATCCGGGTCGCCACCGACTGCACCCGGCCGGCGGACAGCCGGGGCATGACCTTCTTCCACAGCACCGGCGAGACCTCGTACCCGTACAGCCGGTCCAGGATCCGCCGCGCCTCCTGGGCGTCGACCAGGGCCCGGTCGATGTCGCGCGGGTTGGCCACCGCGGCCTGGATCGCCGGGCGGGTGATCTCGTGGAACACCATCCGCTTGACCGGTACCTTGGGCTTGATCGTCTCCAGCAGGTGCCAGGCGATCGCCTCGCCCTCGCGGTCCTCGTCCGTGGCGAGGTAGACCTCCTCCACCTCGCGGGCCAGCTTGGTCAGCTTGGTGATCTGGGCCCTACGGTCCGGGCTGACCACGTACAGCGCGCTGAACCCGTGGTCCACGTCCACGCCGAGGCGGGCCCACGGCTCGCCCTTGAACTTGGCGGGTACGTCGGCCGCGTTGCGCGGCAGGTCCCGGACGTGGCCCAGGCTCGCCTCCACGACGTACCCGGGGCCGAGGTACCCCGCGATCGTCTTGGCCTTCGCCGGTGACTCGACGATGACCAGGCGTTTCGCTGTGGTCGGCACGGCTCTCCCCAGAGGTTGCTACTGACCCGTACAGGCGGAACGGACCACGGTGGTGGCCCGTGACTGTCCAAGGTAACGCGGGCCCGACCGCTCAGGTTCCCCGAGCACCGGGAAACGGTCCGACCGGGCCGCCGTCACGCTACACCCGGGTACGGTGATGAATCCGCTCATGTGGTGCGACGGGCGCGCCGGACACCGTCGTGACCAGGGCTCCGGCCGAGTGGAACAACCCACGACGGAGCGTACCCGGGACGCGGGTCGACCGTCTGGTCCGCCCGGGTCACGGCGGCCAGGCGCCCGGTGGGGCCGGCGCCGGCGGGTCCCCCACGATCTCGGCCAGCCGGGCCAGCCGGCGCCGCCCGGTCAGCCGGTACGCCGGGCCGCCCGCCCGGGGACCGAGCAGCACCGCGGCCAGCCCGAGCGCGGCCAGCGCGGCACCGGCCGGACCCCAGGTCGGCTCGTCGTTGGTACCCAGGCGCAGCACGTACCCCAGCTCGTCGCGTAGCCCGGCGGCGATCACCCACAGCCGCAGCCGCCGTCCGTCCAGCCAGAACCCGGCCGGCGGCGTCTTCACCGCCCCGTGCAGCCAGGCCGTACCGAGCGGGGCCAGGACCGCGGCGTACGCGGTACGGACCCCGATGTGCTCCTCCACCGTGGCCACGCAGGTGGCGGACAGTCCCCGCAGCCGGCATTCGGCCACCAGCAGCCGGGCCCGCCACGGCGCGTCCACCACCACCGACACCCGGGCCGTCCCGCCCATCCGGACCACCTGGCCAGGCCCGGCCAGCAGCCCCTCCAGGTCGGCCGGGGCCGGCGGCGCAGCCTCCACGCCGAACAGCGAGAGCTGCCGGGTCACCCGGGGCTGCACGCCGGTACCTCGTCGAAATCCCGGCGCAGGGTGGCCGAGGCGAGTTTCGCGGTATCCACCCCCGCGCTGCCGTACTCGGTGTTCAGCGTCGCCAGGGCGGCGGCCACCCCGTCGTAGAACGCCTTCGGCTGGGCCAGCGGCAGCGCCGCCACGGCACGCCCGGCCTTCGCGTACGCGTCGCGGACCGCGGCCAGCGCGGCGGTGAACCGGGCCGCGATCCTCGGCCCGTCCGGCACGTCAGGTACCCCCGCCGCGGCCACCCGGGCCCGGGCGTCCTCGCTGGCCTGCTGCGCCCCGGACAGCAGCCGGAGCAGCCCGTCCCGGGTCTGCGCCGGGGTCTTCGCGGCGGATGTGTCCTGCGCCGCCTGGGCGTTCAGCGCGGTGATCTGGCCCCGCCACGGGCCGAGCGCCTGGCACACCCGGCCGGTCCAGGTGGCGTGCGCCACCCCGGTACCGCCGCCCCCGCCGCAGCCGGCGGCCAGCACGGCGGTCAACAGGGCGGCCAGCGGAATCCGGTACGCGCGACGCATGCCGGTCACTGTACGACCGTCCCCGGCCGGTCCCGGGCGGCCCCGCGGGTACCGACACGCGGCGCCGGCCCCGCGTACGCGGGGCCGGCGCCGTGGTCGTGCCGCGGTACCGGTCGGTCAGACCGTGACCGCCTTCTCGCCGGTACTGGTCCCGGCCTGGCCGGCGGCCGGTCCGGAGCCCGCGCCGGCGTCGTCGCCACCGATCGAGATCGGCTTGCGCTTGCTGATCGTCACCGCCACCACGATCACCAGCAGCGCGGCGATGGCGATGGTCAGGCGCAGCGGGGTGTTCTTGTCCGCGCCGGTGCTCCACAGCACCACGGCCGGCGCGATCAGCAGCGCGACCAGGTTCATCACCTTCAGCAGCGGGTTGATCGCCGGGCCGGCGGTGTCCTTGAACGGGTCACCGATGGTGTCGCCGATCACCGTGGCGGCGTGGGCGTCGGAGCCCTTGCCGCCGTACGCGCCGTCCTCGACCATCTTCTTCGCGTTGTCCCAGGCGCCACCGGAGTTGGCCAGGAACACCGCCATCAGGGTACCGACCCCGATGGCCCCGGCCAGGTAGCTGGCCAGCGCGCCGAACCCGAGGCCGAAGCCGACCGCGATCGGGGCCATCACCGCGAGCAGGCCCGGGGTGATCAGCTCGCGCTGGGCGTCGCGGGTACAGATGTCCACCACCTTGCCGTACTCGGGGCGCTGGGTACCGTCCATGATCCCGGGGAACTCCCGGAACTGGCGGCGCACCTCGAACACGACCGCGCCGGCCGACCGGGACACCGCGTTGATGGCCAGCCCGGAGAACAGGAACACCACCGACGCGCCGACCAGCAGGCCGACCAGGTTGCGCGGGTTGGACACGTTCAGCGCGTCCGCGATCGCCGCCTGGAGGTTCTGGATGCCGGCCTTGCCCAGCGCGGTACCCACGGTGTCGGTGAACGACCCGAACAGTGCCGTCGCGGCGAGCACCGCCGTGGCGATGGCGATGCCCTTGGTGATCGCCTTGGTGGTGTTGCCGACCGCGTCCAGGTCGGTCAGCACCCGGGCGCCGGCGGCGTCGATGTCGCCGGACATCTCCGCGATGCCCTGCGCGTTGTCCGAGATCGGGCCGAAGGTGTCCATCGCCACGATCACCCCGACCGTGGTGAGCAGGCCGGTACCGGCCAGCGCCACGGCGAACAGGGACAGCGTGATCGAGCCGCCGCCGAGCAGGAAGGCGCCGTACACGCCGGCGCCGATGACCAGCGCCGAGTACACCGCGGACTCCAGCCCGACCGAGATGCCGGCCAGTACCACGGTGGCCGGGCCGGTCAGCGACGCCTTGCCGATGTCGCGTACCGGGCGCCGGCTGGTTTCGGTGAAGTACCCGGTCAGCGCCTGGATGATCGCCGCCAGCGCGATGCCGATGACGACCGCCACGATCGCCACCACCCGCGGGTTACGCGACTCGCTGGCCAGCGGCGAGGCGGTCAGGCCGGCGAAGGTCGCCGGCAGGTACAGCCAGGACGCGGCCGCCACGAGCACGGCCGAGATCAGCGCGGAGATGTAGAACGCCCGGTTGATCGCGGTCAGGCCGGTACGGTCGGTCCGGCGCAGCCGGGTGATGAACACCCCGACGATGGCCGTGAGCACGCCGATCGTGGGCACGATCAGCGGGAACACCAGGCCCTGCTCGCCGAACGCGGCCTTGCCCAGGATCAGCGCCGCGACCAGGGTCACCGCGTACGACTCGAACAGGTCGGCGGCCATGCCGGCACAGTCGCCGACGTTGTCCCCGACGTTGTCGGCGATGGTGGCCGCGTTGCGCGGGTCGTCCTCGGGGATGCCCTGCTCGACCTTGCCCACCAGGTCCGCGCCGACGTCCGCGGCCTTGGTGAAGATGCCGCCGCCGACCCGCATGAACATGGCCAGCAGGGCGGCGCCGAAGCCGAAGCCCTCCAGTACCGTCGGCGCGTCCTTGCCGAAGATCAGCACGACCGCCGAGGCGCCGAACAGGCCCAGCCCGACGGTGAGGAAGCCCACCACGCCGCCGGTACGGAAGGCGATCTGCATCGCCCGTTCCCGGCCGCCCTCGCCGGTGTTGGCCGCCGCCGCCACGCGCAGGTTCGCCCGGGTGGCCAGGGACATCCCGGCACCGCCGATGAACGCGCTGAACACCGCGCCGACGACAAAGAACAGGGACCGGCCGATCTTGACGGCGAGGCCGCCCTCGTTGACCGGCAGCAGGAACAGCAGGACCACGGCGATGAGTACGAACACGATCAGTGTCTTGAACTGCCGAAAGAGGTACGCCTTCGCGCCCTCCTGCACCGCCGCGGCGATGTCTTGCATCTTCTGGGTGCCCGTACCGGTTGCGAGTACCGCCCTGACCAGGCCGGCCGCGAAGCCCAGCGCCACCAGCGCGATGACCGCGGCCACGATGACGTAGGACAGGTTGCTACCGGTAAGGGAGATCTCGCCAACGGCGAGGAACTTCCGGGACATCGATGTCCTCCTGTTACCGATACACGCGCCGGCACCGGGTCAGTGGGGCCGACGGTCTCCACGCGGGAGTAGCCGTACCGCCACGGCGGTAAACACGGCGTGGCGACGAAGCTGATGACGCGGGTACTCTAACTGTCGCCCCGGGAGCCGTTCACACCACGTCCGATATGAACGCGCCGGTCACCACCGCGGGTCGGCCGGCGTCACCCCGGTACGCCGTTGACCCGACCGGCCGCCGGCCAGGACATCACCACCTCGGTACCGGGGCCGGACTCGGCCGGCCGTACCGTGATCTGGTCCACGAGTCCGGCCAGCAGCGCCAGCCGCATTCCCACCGCGACGGCCTCCTCGGCCTCCTCCACCTGGGGGTCGGTGGGTGTCCGGTCGTCCACTGGTCGGGAGGTTCCGTCCCACAGGTCGGACCCCGGCCGGTCCTCGCCGGGCCGCGGCGCGACCGGGTCGGCCAGGTCCGGTACCGCCGGGCCGAGCGCGGCCTCGATCGGCGCCCGGTCGGTGACCCGGACGGTGAACGTCTCCCCGTCGGTGAGCGCCACGTCGACCAGGTCGGACAGGCCGTGCTGCCGGTGCAGCGCCACCGCCCGCGAGCACGCCTCGCCGATGGCCAGCCGGATCTCGTCGAACAGGTCCGGCGACACGCCGGCCCGGCGCGCGACCGCCACCCCGACCAGGCGCGCGGTGCGCACGTGGGCCGGGGCCGCGGTGAACGACAGGCGTACCGTGGGCATCCGCACCCTCAGCCCGCGGAGCCGGCGGTGGCCGTGGCGACGGTGTCGTACAGGGCGAAGACCCGGTCCAGGCCGGTGATCCGGAAGATCTTCAGCAGGCGCTCGTGCGCACAGACCAGGCGCAGTTCGCCGTTGACGCCACGTAGCCGCTTGAGCGCCCCGACGAGTACCCCCAGGCCGGTGGAGTCCAGGAACTCGACCCCGGACAGGTCCACCACCACGTACCGGGCGCCCCCCTCGACCAGGGCGATGAGGCGCTCGCGCAGCTGCGGGGCGGTATAGACGTCGATCTCGCCGGCCACCTCCAGCACCGTGTAGCTCGCCACTGCTCGGGTGGACACCGACAGCTCCATGCGGACCTCCTCCGGCCGGGACGGCCGGGTCGCGCGCCATCCCTCTGCGGGCATCTAACCATTGCGGGCAACCGGGACCGGCCGGCGCCGGCGCGCCCGCGGTCCCGGCGCGGCGCGGTGCCGACATCCTGGCTACAGTTCTGGCGTGACCAGTGCCGGACCAACGGTAACCCCCGTACCGGCGACCGCACCCGCGGAACTGCTGCGCCGGCTGCGCCGCGACGCCGGTCACGGCCCGACGCACGTCCGGCAGGTACCGGCCCGCCCGGGCGCGCGGACCGACTGGCCCGACTGGGTCGGCGCGGAACTGCGCGAGCGGCTGGCCGCCCGGGGGGTACCGGCGCCGTGGACACACCAGCGGGTGGCCGCCGACCTGGCACACGCCGGTACCCACGTGGTGGTGGCGACCGGGACCGGCTCGGGCAAGTCCCTGGCCTACCAGCTGCCGGTGCTGGCCACGCTGGCACGCGAGCCGCGGACCACCGCGCTGTACCTGGCCCCGACCAAGGCGCTGGCCGCCGACCAGCTCCGCGCACTGCGGGACCTGGCCGGCGACGACGTGCGCCCGGCCGGGTACGACGGCGACACCCCGCGCGAGGAGCGGGACTGGGTACGCGCCCACGCCCGGCTGGTGCTGACCAACCCGGACATGCTGAGCCGGGCCGTGCTCCCCCGGCACGACGCGTGGGCGGGGTTCCTGCGCCGGCTGCGGTACGTGGTCATCGACGAGTGCCACGCGTACCGGGGGGTCTTCGGGTCGCACGTGGCCCAGGTGCTGCGCCGGCTGCGCCGGATCTGCCGCCGGTACGGCAGCGCGCCGGTGTTCGTGCTCGCCTCGGCCACGGCCGGCGACCCGGCGGTGTCCGCCGGCCGGCTGACCGGGCTGGCGGTCACCGAGGTCACCGACGACGGCTCGCCCCGGGGCGCGGTCACCTTCGCGCTGTGGGAGCCGCCGCTGGTACCGGCGTACCGGGCCGGCGACGCGCGGGACGGGACGGACCGGCCGGCCGCCGGTACTGGCGGGGTACCCGGCCGCGAGGAACTCCCCGACGGCGCCGCGGGTACGGTCCGCGCCTCGGCCCTGCGCGAGACCGCCGACCTGCTCGTGGACGCGGTGGTGCAGGGCACCCGGACGCTGGCGTTCGTCCGGTCCCGCCGGGGCGCCGAGCTGGTCGCGTCGATGGCCCGCCGGTCGCTGGCCGAGGCGGTACCGGCGCTGGCCGACCGGGTCGCCGCGTACCGGGCCGGGTACCTGCCGGAGGAGCGCCGCGCCCTGGAGGCGGCGCTGCTGCGCGGGGACCTGCTGGGCCTGGCCTCGACCAGCGCGCTGGAGCTTGGCGTGGACCTGGTGGGCCTGGACGCGGTCCTGCTGTGCGGCTACCCCGGCACGCTCGCCTCGCTGTGGCAGCGGGCCGGCCGCGCCGGCCGCGCCGGGCGGGAGTCGCTGTGCGTCCTGGTGGCCCGGGACGACCCGCTCGACATGTACCTGGTGCACCACCCGGCCGCCCTGTTCGACCGGCCGGTGGAAGCGACCGTGCTGGACCCGGACAACCCGTACGTACTGGCGCCACACCTGTGCGCGGCCGCCGCCGAGCTGCCGCTGTCGCCGGCCGACCTGGACCTGTTCGGCGGCCCGGTGGCGGTGTCTGTCCTGGACGCGATGGTGGCCGCCGGTGCGCTGCGCCGGCGGCCGTCCGGCTGGTACTGGGCCGGGCAGGGCCGGCCCGAGGTGGACCTGCGCGGTACCGGTGGCACGCCGGTCTCGGTGGTCGAGTCGGCCACCGGGCGGCTGCTCGGTACGGTCGACCGGGGCGCCGCGCACGTGCAGGTGCACACCGGCGCGGTACACCTGCACCAGGGCGTCTCGTACGTGGTCGACGGGCTGGACCTGGACGACGCGGTGGCCCTGGTGCACCAGGAGGAGCCGGACTGGAGCACCCATCCCCGGGACGTGACCTCGCTGGACGTCGTCGCGGTCGGCGAGTACCGCGACGCCGGGCCGGTCGGCCTGTTCCTCGGTACCGTCGAGGTGACCAACCAGGTCGTCAGCTACCAGCGGCGGCGCCTGGGTACCGGTGCGGTCATCGACACCCGGCCGCTGGACCTGCCGGCCCGCCAGCTGCGGACCACCGCCGTGTGGTGGACGATGTCGCCCGGCGCGCTGGAACGGGCCGGGGTGGAGCCGGCCGACGTACCGGGTGCGCTGCACGCCGCGGAGCACGCGGCGATCGGGCTGCTTCCCCTGGTCGCCACCTGCGACCGGTGGGACATCGGCGGATTGTCCACGGCGGTGCACCCGGACACCGGTACCGCCACGGTCTTCGTGTACGACGGGCACCCGGGCGGGGCCGGCTTCGCCGAACGGGCCTACCACGTCGCACCGCACTGGCTGCGCGCCACCCGCGACCTGATCGACTCCTGTGCCTGCGAACGGGGCTGCCCCTCCTGCGTCCAGTCGCCGAAGTGCGGCAACGGCAACGAGCCCCTGGCCAAGGACGCGGCCGTGGCGGTGCTGGACGCGCTGCTGGCGCACCTGGCGGCCGGTGCCAGGGGTGCCGGCGCCGGTGGGTGACCGCCCGGCGGAGCCTGCGCCGGGCCGGCGGCGGCGACCGCGACCGGGCCGGCCCGGGAGGTCGCCACCGCGCTGCCGATGCCCTGCGGCCCCGCCACCGACGCGGTCACCGTGGCCTCCAGCCCGGTGACCGCGCAGCCGAGCATCGTCGCGCCGTTGGCGGCGACGACGCGGGCGGTGTGGCCGCAGGCGGTACCGGTACCGGCCCCCGCCCAGCGGGCGGCCGCCAGCGCACCGAGGTCGGCCGCGATCCGGGCCCGGTGCCGGGCGGTGACCGCCGCGGCCACGAGCAGCACGGCCAGCCCCACGGCCAGCACGGCCGTACCGGCGGCCACGGTCCAGATCGTCGCCGATCCCCGGTCGCCGGCCGCAGCGGGCCCGGATCGCGGCGGCCTCACGACGACGCTCCGCCGACAGAGCCGGGTTCGAGGTCGGCGGTCGCCGAGCCGGACACGTCCAGCCGGGCAGGTGCGGGCCCAGCGGCGCCACCCGCAGGTGTACCTCGGCGTGGGCGCCGCTGCCGTCCACCCAGACGGACACGCTGGCGCCCCGGGGTGCCCGGGCCCGCCCGACCGCCGTACCGTCCTCGCCCCTGGCCTGGGCCAGGGCGGCGTCGCGGGCCGCGTCCAGGCACTGGGTACGGGCCAGTACCGTGTCCACGGCACCGAGCGCGAACAGCAGCAGCAGGATCAGGGCGGGCATCGCCACGGCCAGTTCCGCGGTCACGCCACCACCGTCCCGGCGGGCCGACCGGCTCACCGCAGCGCCCGCTGGATGATCGAGGTGAGAGCCTGCTGGACCGCGGCGGAGGTCAGCACCTTGAGCAGCAGCCCGGCAAAGGCGACCGCGGCGAGGGTACCCACGGCGTACTCGGCCGTGTTCATGCCAGCGTCCCGGCGCAGCCAGGCCAGGTGACCGGCCAGCAACGCCCGGACCCGGGCCAACGACCGGCGGCGGGCCGGCGGTACCGGCGGCGGGCCGGGCCGGGCCGGTACGGCGCCGGTACCGGTTGTCGTGGTGTCCATGACTGTCTCCGTTCTGTCCGTGGTGCGGTGGTCTGCGGTTGGGTTTCGGGCGCGGTCGGTCCGGGGGCGGGTCGGGCGTCGCCCCGTCCGCGGCTCGACCGGTTGGGGTAAGGCGGCCGCGGGAATCGTGGCGGCGAGCAGGGCCGGTCATCGCAGGACTCCCGCCAGCACCGCGGCGACGACCGGCACCACCCCGGCGAGGATGAAGGCGGGCAGGAAACACAGTCCCAGCGGCAGGACGAACAGCACCCCGGCCCGTTCGGCCACCGCCTGCACCGCGACCTGCCGGGACTGCCGGGCGTCCTCGGCCAGCCGGGTCAGCGCGCCGGCCAGCGCGGCGCCGCTGTCCGCGCTGCGGACCACGGCGGCAACCAGCCGCTCGCCGCCGGGGACCGTACCCAGCGGCGCCCAGGCCAGCTCGGCCGCAAGTCCCAGCCCGAGCCGGTCGGCCACCTGCGCCAGCACGCCGGCCAGCGCCGGCGGTACCACCGGCGCGACCACGGCCACCGCCCGCTGCACCGGGAGCCCGGCCCGCAGCGCCGCCGCCACGAGATCCGCGGCCAGGGGCAACGCCGCCGCGGCCTGCGACCGGGTACGCCGCACGGCCGCCGGCTCGACCCGGCGCAGCAGCCGGTACCCCGTGACCGCGGTGACGGTACCCGCGACCGCACCCGGCCACCCGCCCACCACCAGTGCGGCGGCCACACCCAGGCCCGTGGCACCGAGCAGGTCCCGTGCCACCGACCGGCGTACCCCGGCGGTGGTACCGGCCCCGGGACTCACCGCGCCGCCTCGTACACCCGCCGGGACAACCGGGCGGACCAGTACAGCCCGGCGAACTGCAGCGCCACCGCACCCACGGCACAGGCCGCGCCGAGACGGGTCCGCAGCAGCGTCCACAACGGGTCGGCGCCGAGGCCGTACCCGAGCGCCACCCCGGCCAGGGGCAGCGCCGCCAGCAGCCAGGCGGTGGCCATCGCCCCGGCGGCCTGGGCCCGCGCCTGTTCGCGCAGCCGGTGCCGGGTCCGCGCGTCGTCCTCCACCCGGGCCAGCAGGTCCGCCAACGGCGCGCCGGTGAGGTCGGCCACTCCCATCGCGGCCGCCACCTGGTCGGCGACGGCGCGGGCGGACGGGTCGGTACCGGACAGGCCGGGCAGCGCCGCCGCCAGGGCAGACGCACCGGGTACGCCGGCGCGCAGGTCACCGGCCAGCGCCTGGACCGCGTCCAGGGCCGCGGCCCAGTCCCGGGCCGCCCGGGCCGCGGCCCGGCGGCGTACCAGCAGTGCCGTGGTGGCCGCCGCGTACGCTGCCAGGCACCCGGCCGCGACCGGCCCACCCGGTACCGCCACCGCGCTGCCGGCCAGGAGCGCGGCCAGTACCACGACGGTCCGCGGGTACCGGTCGAGCAGGTCCCCCGGCCGGTACGCCACCGGGGCTCCGGGTGCGGCCAGCGTGTCCAGCCGGCGCCGGGCCCGGCCGCGCCAGCGGATCACCGGTCCTCCGGCCCGAGTACCGCCGGTGGGCGTACCCCGCGCTGGCGCAGCATGTCGACGAGTACGGGCGCGGCCGGCCCTGCCCCGCCCTGCCGGTGCCAGGCCCGTACCGCGACGACGGCCCGGTCCCGGCGCCGGGGCAGCAGCAGGCACACCTCCTCCACCCGCCGGACCCCGGCGGCCCGGATCACGTGCACCACCACCCGCAGTGCCGCCGCGACCAGTGCCTGTACCGCCTCGCGGGACAACCCGCCGAGAAGCCCGAGGGTCTCCAGCCGGGTGACCGTGTCGGCGGCGGTGTTGGCGTGCAGGGTGGCCGCGCCGCCGTCGTGGCCGGTGTTCAGCGCGGTCAGCATGTCCAGTACCTCCGGACCGCGACACTCGCCCACCACCAGCCGGTCGGGTCGCATCCGCAGGGCCTGCCGGACCAGTTCCCGCAGCGTCACCTCGCCCGCACCCTCCACATTGGAGGTACGGGCCTGGAGCCCCACCACGTGCGGGTGGTCCGGCCGCAGCTCGGCCGCGTCCTCGACGACGACGATCCGTTCGTCGCCCGGCACCAGCCCGAGCAGCGTGGCCAGCAGGGTCGTCTTCCCGCTGCCGGCACCCCCCGTGACCAGGTACGCGAGCCGGGCTGCGACGACCGCGGCGAGCAGCGCCGCACCGCCCGGCGGTACCGTCCCGGCGTCGACCAGCTGGCCCAGGCTGAACGCGCGGGCCCGGCCGGTACGCAGGGACAGGTACGGCCCGTTCGCCGCGATCGGCGGCAGCACCGCGTGCACCCGGGTACCGTCGGGCAGCCGCGCGTCCACGAACGGCGCGCCGTCGTCGAGGCGCCGGCCGCAGGCGACCGCCAGGCGCTGGGCCAGCCGGCGGACCTCGTCGGGGGTACCGGCGCTGATACCGGCGCGGACCAGGCCCGCGCCGCGGTCCACCCACACCGTGCCCTGGTTGACCAGGACGTCGCAGACGGCCGGATCGGCCAGCAGCGGGGTCAGCGGCCCGGCGCCGGGCAGGTCGTCGCGGACCCAGTCGGCCAGCCGGACCGGCGCGGCCGGCCCGGCCGCCGTGGCGGTCACCGCGGGCCCCCGGCCGGCGGCCCGACCTGGTCGAGCAGCCGCCGGCACAGCTCGGCCAGCGGCCCGCGACCGCCCCGGGCCGGCGCCTCACCGCGCTCCAGCGCCCGCGCCAGCCCGCCCTCCGGACGCAGGTACCCCGCCAGCGGCAGGTTCAGCGCCCGGCACACCTCCTCACCGGTGAGCCCGCCCGGGGCCGGGCCGCGGACGACGACCTCCAGCGCGGGGCAGTGCCGGGCGGCGATCGCCGCCCGGCACTGCCC
>Ga0209069_10000824_pt1 | contig 15006 bp, 12 predicted proteins | sample Str013_2_FD_187202 | JGI IMG/M metagenome (GOLD analysis project Ga0209069, IMG submission 187202) | Freshwater sediment microbial communities in response to fracking from Pennsylvania, USA - Straight Creek_MetaG_SC_2013 (SPAdes) (version 2) | ecosystem: Environmental > Aquatic > Freshwater >...
TCTCGCCAGCTTCGAGCGTTCTCTCACGACGCCGCACTCCCGTTTCGATGCGTATCTCCGTGGGGAACGGCAAGCGCTCACCGCCGAGGAACAACACGGATACGGCCTCTTCAAATCCTACGGTTGCATCGCCTGTCACCAAGGAGTGAATATCGGTGGCAACATGTTTGCCAAATTCGGCGTCTTCCAATCGCCGAACGAGTCGAGCGAGGAGGCCGTTGATAATGGGCGCTATGACGTGACACACCGGCCTCAGGACATGCAGGTGTTTCGCGTGCCGAGTCTGCGCAACGTCGCAATAACGGCTCCCTATTTTCATGATGGGCGAGCTCCTACGCTAGCGGTTGCGGTGGACACGATGGCGCGGGTCCAGTTAGGCAAGACACTGACTCCAGAGGAGATCGACCTCATCGTCCAGTTCCTGCAAACCCTCACTGGTGAATATCGGGGCGCGTCAGTCCGAGCGCTACTCCCACCTGACCTCCTTGGCCGTGGCAGCTATAAGAACAGAGAGTGATCCCCTGCAAGGCTCGCCCTCTGTCGCAGCGATTACTGCCCCAACCAACGAAATTGCCCACCCTACCTGCGAACTGGATACCGCGCGCGCATGGTTCGCAACACCTCTTTGAAATCGTCACTTTCCGCATCTGGCGCGGCTTGCCTGGCGAAGGCTGCGTTTCGTACTGGTGCAGGCGGCACCGGAATGGTCGGGATGTCTTGTCGCGGGGTTGTCCGCAGTATCATTGACAGATCGTTGGCTGCGGCCACACGTTCGCCCATATCCGGTGGATTGGCGCTCATGAAGCGCCGGGCAATGGTCTTGGCGATCGAGGTGTGATCAAACACAACATCACTCACTGCGCGTTGGTCAACCCACGGCGATATCACGAAGGCCGGCACACGGACCCCGTAGTGGTCGATTCCCGACACTGGCTTGGCTGTGTCCCGGAAACGCGGATCCAGTGGATTCACATGATCGTAGAATCCGCCATGCTCGTCGTAGGTGATGAGGAGGAGAGTCTTGTTCCATTTCGGACTATGCACCACAGCGTCGACCACTCTTCCGATCAGATTCTGCCCGGCAGCAATATCGGACGGTGCCCCGTCGTCATTGTCTTGCCCATCGGGCTCATCAATGAAATTGGGATCAATGAACGACACAGATGGTAACGTTCCCGCCAGCGCACTGGCGAAGAATCCCTGCGCGGGATCTTGCGCATTGACGATATACTTGTTGTCGAACGTATACCGCTCAAACATGCGCAAAAAGCAGTACCGGTGTTCATAGTAATGCCAGGACACACCATGATCAGTGAGATGATCGAAAAGCGTTCTAGTGTAGACGGGCTTGAAATCGTTTCCTGCGGGATTGTCAACCTCAAATGTTCCTGAAGAATCGCGATTCAGTCGACCAGTCAACGTGTAAAAGCGATTGCAGAAGGTCGGTCCGGGATGGGCCGCAAACCAGTGGTGGCAGAGCAAGAACTGACGCGCCAATGCGTCATACACCGGCACATGGGCAGCCGTGTGATAGCCCATGATCGGGCGGGGATCATCAATATCTGGATACTTGTCAACGAAACTCGTCACAAAGCCATCCATCATACCGCCGTCGATCTGTTTCATCACCGGGTGATAACTGTGATCAGGACTCTTCAGGAATGTGGTGTCAGAAAGTGAGAAGGATGGGAAGGTGTTCCCATTGAGATCGGCATTTGCCTCGTTACCATGCAACCCCTCGACGTCAGGTCGCCCACCATCCTTGCGAAGGTACCCGAGCATGTGATCGAAAGAGCGATTCTCCATCATCAGCACGACAATGTGATCAATGTTAGCCAGGAGGCCTGGATCTAGTGGCGGCTGCGGATTTTCTGGGAATGGTTCAAGCTGGCCCGGCGGGATGATGTAGTCGAGGATCAGCAATTGATCCTCGCTGGAAACTCCTACGACAGCGTAGTCACCGCCCACCAGCCAACGCGTGAGTATGGGGCTCATGGTTTGCAGCGTCGTCAGTCCTCGCGGGTTATCTTCGCTACGGACCCCCAGTGCTGCGAGTAACTGCCGCAACGAGGGAGGCGATGACAGATGGTACCGCTGCGCCAATTGACGGATACTAGTCAAGTTTCCGACGATCTTTCCTGAACTCCGCAGGCTAAAGTCCTGCGGGCGGTCATTCAGCACCGCATTGACCTTTTGGTTGACGGTGTCCCTAATCTTGCCCTCGACAATCTCCCGATACCCAAGAATTGAGTCGATTGACACATCGGTGGTGATCCATTCTGGAGATGTCACCAAGCCGACCACGTGGTGGTCACTGTCAAGCGCTAACCCAAACTTTACCGTAATGGTGAATCGCCTGAGGTCAACGTCACTCCAGTTGTTGATGTGAATTTCGACTGGCCCTTCGGTCTCGAAAGCAAGCACAGCTTCAATGATCACTGGGTGTTGAGGACTGATCGTGAGCGTGAGACCGCTGCTCTGTAAGTCGGCGAAGTAAAAGTGATGATCTAACGGCACGGGAATATCAATATCCAGATCGTTCCTCTGGAATTCATGGGTCGAGAGGATACGGTATCCACCGTCCGCCACTGGATCATCGAAAGCGAGGGTCAGCGCACCGTTGCCATAATCTGTGCCGCTAAGCGTCGCCTTGACCAATGGCCGTATGCGCTGATTGAAAAACACGTCGAACTTGCGCTGCAAAAAGTCCAGGGGGATGACTTTCCGGAAGGTACGACCCGGCGCGAGCGACGGAGTACGCTGCTGCGCAGCTTGGCTATTACTCACTGATTGTCCTAGGACATTGAGGGATTCTTGACTGCTGGTCATGACGGTTCTCCTTTGATTTGCAGGGTTACTGCAAGGCGATGAGGACAGGAATGAGTCCTGTCCCGTCCTTCAGAGGGCGCAACGCTTTGCCAATCACCGCGCCAAACGCCTTCGCTGGATCAATCGCCTTCATGGCATGCCCCGGAGTGGAGGACGTGGTCAGCAGGTCTCCGACCTCAATCGCGCCATACTGCGCATCCACTTTGCAGTACACTTTGCCGAGCAGGGCGATAGGTTGCCGATTCTGGGTGGACTGCTGCTTGTCCAATACGATGCCGGGTTTGTAATTCCCCGCGCCAGAGATCACGCCTGCCACGCGCTTGTCATAGGCCGTGTGACCTGGCTCCAGTTTTCCATCGTTGCCGACGACCATGACGGTACCAGGTTCAATCTGCTCTGTGTCGCTGATGTCAAAATCTTCGGCGCAATCGGCATTGCTCAGCCGAATATCACCGGAAACTTCCACGTCTCCACTGACATTCAGGAAGCCGTTGACCTCCAACCGATCCCACACCGAGACGCGCCGTCCCAACCCCGCCGATTGGTTGCCCACGATCATGAGGGTCTTATAAGTGTCAACGTCATTCGCGATCTCAGCATGATTGGTGCTGTTGTCAGGCCAGCCTCTCCATTGGGAGGTGAAATGCAGCGGATTGACATTGGCGACATCAACGTCTGCAGTGGTACTGAGGTTGCCGTTGACTTCGAGGCGATCCCACACCGACACCCGCCGTTGTCCTCCCCCTGCCGAATAGTTGCCTACAATCATGAGGGTTTTGTACTCAGTCGTGTCATTCGTAATCTCGGCATGATTGGCCCCAACCGATGGCCAGCCTCTCCACACAGAGGTGAAATGCAGCGGATTAGAGTTAGCCAGGATTTGTAATTCGCCCGCTACATCCAGGTTGTCCCCTGCATTCGCTACTGCAGGATCCACGTGGTCAGTCGATGCGTGTAGGAGACTCGGGTTCTCGCTTTGTTCCTGGACGGACTGTGTTTTGGTATTCACCATCTGCTCACCCTGTCGATTTGTGGCCATAGATATTTCTCCTTCGTTTGTTAAATTGTTAATAAAAATGGACTCACGGTATGTGATCTATACAGAGTATTTTCTATTTTCACACTTTTAGTGATGATCTTGTCGCTCATCGCTCATCGCTCACCGCCCACTGTCTACACCGTCGAATACCGCCATGTATGCGATCGCCCCTGCGGCAATCCACACCACGCCGAGGAGGCCGGTCAGCAGTAGTGACTCATCCGGGTGGAGCATGCTGCCGGTTGCGAGAGTAGAAAAGGAAAATAGTAACGGTTGCATGGTCATCTCCTGTGTTCTGTGTTCGAGAAGGAATATAGTGCTCCTTTCACCCAGCCACCGATGCCGATCCTCTCATCTGTGGGGGCTGAGAAGTCAGTGGGGGTATATCACTGTATGTTCTTATTGGTCTTAGCGGTTACTGATAGTGCGTACTTCCGCCGTCGCCTGTCCACCAGTATTCATCTGTGTCATACGTTGTTCCCTTTCCTGCATGCTGGTGAGCACGGGCCCCGCCAACGCCAGCAAGAGCGTGTGGACGCGCCCGCTGGCGTTCGGTAGCTGTAGGCCATGCTTACTCGAGATCCCGCGAGTCGTTCATGATGCGTTTCTCTTTTCTGAGCGGTTGAAGTTGTTCCATAGTGAAAGGTGACGTCCGTTCCGTCACGCCTATCGCAGAGGACGGAGGGGAGTATCAGAGGCGCTCGCCTTTTGCCTCGCCTGCGGCGAGGGCTTTCACGTCGCTGGTCGTCAGTGGATTCCCAGCAATGCCCCACTCTCCACTTTTCACCTCTTCGACAATGCACCACGTCACTGGGCGCATATTCTCCCCCTCGATCGACACCATCGTGTCGGTGAGTTTTTTCACCATGTCCTGCTTCTGCTCCTTCGAGAACACGCCTTCAATGATTTTGACTTGAATGAGCGGCATACCTTTTCCTTTCATGGTTTCAGGATGTTTCCCGTCGACGTTTGCTCTATCCCCGCATCCCGTGGCGATAGACGTCCAACTGCGCCTTTGCCATCTCGGCAATTTATTCCTGCGTCATGTCTCAGGTCTCCTTTCTTCCCGGGCACCTGGGCTGAGTTGGTGGCTCATCGCTACAGGCGCCCACCACTGACCGTGACTTGCGGACAGCTGAGTGCTTTTAATTCAGCGAATGGGTGGAGCAGGCAATCCGCTTGTTTTCATACGAACTGCAACCCGTAAGACCGCTATTGCGGTCGAGTGCGCAGAGATAGCCGGACCCCGCTCGGTCGAGATCGGCATTGAAACGATCGATGTGGAACGAGTACATGCCGTTTGCGCCGGAGGGACAGGAGGCAGTAAGGTTAAACCGAACTTCTGCGGTTGTCCCACAGGCTTCGCCAGAGACGAGACAGTCGTTACTGCCCGAGAGGTCATAGCCGTTGAATGCCTTGCACGTCTGGGGGGCGGGAAACGAGAAGTTATTCCCCACGATGACGTCTCCGAAGGTCTGGTTAAGAAAACACATATCCGCCGCCCAGGTGGTTGTACTGCCGAGCACGAGCATCCCTATCCCTAGCGCCGCTACCTTTGTGAGCAGAGCTTTTTTCAGATTTGTATTCATTGGTCCATTCTCCTTTCTGAAAGGTTGAAGTTATTCCATCTACGCTTTTGCCGTCGTGCTGATTTGTTTGTGCATCAGTTTCTCGTCCTCCTTTCTTCACCGGCGTCTGTCGTGCAGAGCCGCACAGTCTGTGAGCGGAGTTCTCCAGTAGTGAGTGTTCGCTGTTCACGGACCTTTCGCTTGTTAACGTCAAGTGAGGTTGGGGAGCCTGCCGTTCTGGCTGTGCGCTCCCACAGGGAAGTACCACAGCAAACATCAAGCCAGACAGCGTAGGATGGGAAAGGCGTGTGAGTGCACGACATTAGCGTGCCGGAACGAAGGTGTAGCGCCGTAGTGGGGGTGCGACATAAGTTGTCAGACGAAGAAGGCTGCGCACGTAGGCGCTAGTAGGTAATGAGAATGACAGGACTATCGCGCCGCAACTTCTGTCGCGGGTGCGACAAAAGTTGCATCCACGGTGCTAGAGACGGCGACGTCTCGATAAACCTGTGGAATAGATTTCGGACGAGAATGTGAGGCGGTCCTGAAGCTGTGACCAGTACGCACATAGCGCAGGTAGATGTCGTCGTATGACAGTCGAATAGAAGACAGGTACTAACAGTATCCGGCGAGCGTGCCGCCAAGGTAGAATTCGATACTTTCTCACACTGTGTGCTGCTGCCACCTGTCATCGTTGTGACAGGACGTGCGCGACTCTGGGACCACGAGCGTCTGGGTTTCCACTTGCGCGGGAGAAAAGAGCATTTTCTATTTTCACATTCGTAGTGATGGTCTCGTCGATCACCGCTCACTGTCGTCTGCCCAGACCATCGAATGCCGCCATGTACGCGATCGCGCCTGCAGCTATCCAGACCACACTGAGGAAGCCGGTCAGCAACAGGGACTCATCCAGCCTGAACACGCTGCCGGTAGCGAGAGTAGCAAAGGAAAAAAGCAACGTTTGCATTGTCAACTCCTGTGTTCTGTGTTTGAGAAGTAAGAGCGTCTATAGGTTTCCTCAATCATTTGTAGAGATGTGCGCCGTTCATGCTTCGACAGGCTCAGCACGAACGGGGATGGATATTACTCCGAACCGTTCACCCTGAGCTTGTCGAAGGGTGGTCTGTGCTTCTTTTGTCTCCATTTCAAATAGGGTGCCTATATCCGTATCACTCTGGCACCACGAGCGTCTGGGTTTCCAGTTGCGCGGGAGAAAAGAGCATCGCTGGAGCGGGGTGGACCACCCAGTGTGGGAAACTCAGTTCGGTGCGCCCGTCAGTACTGGTCCACACCCCTGTCCGTGGACGGTAGTATCCAGGACTGACTTCGCGGAAGTCGGCGAAGCGGAGCGTGCGTTCGGTGGCATCTGGAGAAATCACGGTGAGTTCGGTGAGCAGATACGTGGAGCCTCGTTGTTCAAGGATCACGCGCACGTGTTGGTACGGTGCCATCGGCGTCAGGGGTTCGCCCTCGATAATAGGGGTGTGTTCATCTGAGGAGTTGGCAGCGAACTGATAGCGGAAGTCGCCGAGGTCGAGTGCCCAGGTCAGATCGTAAAAGAAATAATGGCTGCTTAAGACCCGCTCGCCTGGACGATACGGTGTCACTCGCACCCGACGCAGTGCCGGTAGGTAGAGCCACTGGGTTGGTGAGGCTTGTGCCGTGCGTCTGAGTAAATAGCGATTGTCGGCAGACCGCGCGGAATCGCCGAGTTCGAGGGACACCGGCGAATGGAAATCTACTCGCACGTTTTCCGTGTGTGTCGCCTCGTCCCACAACCGCCCCAGCACGAAATCGTAGGTGCGATCTAACTGTTCGTGATGATAAATCCGCATTTCGCCCTGAGCAAATTCTGCTGGCGCCGCTAATTGTTGCTGGGCGATGGCCATGATTTCAGCAGCCGTGGGGGCTGCCTCGCCGAAGGTGGGATGGTCACATGATGTGAACAGCAGCGTGAACAGGACAATATAAAAAACTGACATGACAAATCCTCCTTATGCAGAGTCCGTAGCGTGCGCCATGCGCACGGGAATCAGAGCGTGCGGGAACATCGTGCGCACAGCGCACGCTACCCCGAATGTACCAATGTCCTGTGGTCCGATTTAGGCTTGCGCCCGCGCCACTACACAGCGGGGCAACAACGCAGCCATGAAAATCAACGTACCGATCGCACAGGCCACTAACATCACTCCCATGATCCATCCCACTTGTTGCACGGGCAGAAAATGGGAGGTGACCAGCGGCAAGAAGCACACACTGTTCAGCAGGCAATCCGCGACAATCACGTGCCCTTCTTCACTCATCGTTTCGCGTAGCGCCTCGATCGGCGAGCACCAGGCTAAGGCGCGTTGATAGGTCATAGCGAAGTACAGGCTAAAGTCGGTAGCGGCATTGATCGCCAAGGCGCCAATCGGCGCAGTCGACATATCGAGGGGAATCTTCAGCCGCCACATGAGTACGCCCATCACCATCGTGGCAAAGAAAAGTGGTAACGCCATCACCAGCCCCCCGCGCAGTGGACAGAGGTACTGCGTCGTCAGCTTGCGGTTACGCCAATACACCAACAGTCCACACAGCAGAGAGATGAGGATCTGTGAGGTGAAGATATTACTGATTTTGCCCTCGCGAATGTACGTGTCTACGGCAGGGTAGAGCGTCGAGCGGGTAAACGTGCTCACTTTGAGATCAGGAAAATCGTGCCGTGCGAGCCCCAACAGAGACTGGAGCAGTTCGCCAACCCCAGTACTTGGTTCATCGCCAAACGACACACTCACCCGTACCCCGCCTGAAAAATAGAGATGCCGCTGTACGGCAGGAGCCAAGCGACTTTCGATCAACACAAAGGCGGCGTCGACCTCGTCAGGCGTTTCAGGAAAGGGCTTCTTCCAGGATTCCTGGGCGATTTGATGCAGCGAAGACAGCACCGAACTGACTTCCCGTACGCGCGGCACTTGTGCCAACGCCGCTTGCAGTTCCCAGGCACGCCGGAGAAAGCGTGGGTCTTTGCCGTCTGTTCCGTGCGCTGGCTCGACCAACACGCCTAATCCACCAAACCCTACCTGGCCTGGCTGATTGAGAAAGGTGGCGGATTTATCCACGAGCGTGCCACGCAAGAATTCCAGCGGCCTGGTGTAACTGAGAATGTCGCCGTGGAGAAAGAGCAGCATCACCACCGCACATAAGCTGCCGATCCCGAGGACGATGCCCCAAGGTTTGTGGCCGGTCGTCAACCAGATCACTAGCCGGGTACACGAGGTGACCAGCGCGTCGAGCCCATGTAACAGCGCCCCTGCGACGCGAATCTGCGAGTGTCGGAGCGCAGTCGTAGGATGCACCCCCAGCAGCAAACCAACCGCAGGAGTCATCACTACCGCTAACAGCAACAACCCGGCGGTGCCAACCGCCGCACATAACCCTAACTCGCGCATCGGTTGGAGGTCGAAGGTCCACAACGTGGCAAACCCGACAATAGCAATCACTGCAGTCATCGTGATCATGCCATCGACTCTCCGCGCATCGTGCCACGCCTGGCGTGGATCACTTGATGCGCTGTCATGAAACGCGGAGATCTTATGCAGGGCAAAGCTGGTGCCTTGCACGATCATGCTGGCATACACTAACAGGGAGTAGACGCGTTCGTGCATCTCCGGCATGAGACCCATAGCGCCACGTGTCCACACAAACCCGGCCAGGAGCAACATCGCCACGGCAAGAAGTGTGGTGGACAGCGAGCCAAAGACCACCCAGAAGATGGGCACCGCCAACACCACGCCGAGGTTGGTCAGCGAGAGCATATCAACGTTAATGCCTTGATCGATGAGTCCACGCCCGATGACCCAACCACCGATACCGATCTTCTCATCCGTGGGCGTGATGTCGCGTTTGAACAACCATTCCCACCACGGGATGGCGCGGTCTTCTAAAAACGCGACAGTACGACGGAATTCGTCAATCTCGTCGGCCCCCGGCGGCAGATAGCGTACAACTGCTGTCCAGGAGAAATCTCGACCCACTAGCGGCCCGTAAATACTGCCATCATGCGCAACCTGTTCTTGCCACTGCGCCACCTCAAAGGTAGGAGAAGCGAGGGCCTCGCGTGTAATGTACGGCTCATCGCGCAGAGCATCGCCAGTATCCTGATAGGCGGGAACTTTCGCCAGGCTGAGTACGCCTTCACCAAATGTTCTCTCGACGCGCTCGGTCAACTGTACGACCTGCGCCAAATCCTCGCGGGAATGGAGCCCCCCACGCAGAATCAACGCGATGGCTTCCCCGGCATCAAATCCATCGTGCTGTTTGGCCAGGACATACTGATGCATCTGCCGATAGGGGTCGTCCGGTTTCACGATCACGGTGTCATCCATCACGCTGCCTTTCTGGAGGCGAAGATTGCCCCAGAGGCAGACCACCGTGAGCCCGACAAACACTAACAGGATCATCCGTGGGTGGCTGAGGAGCCAGTGGTGAAATGTCACTTGTTGTTCATGTTGCGCTTGGACGCTCCCGATAGTGAACACCTCCGCCGTCGCCTGCCCGCTATTGTTCTGGTGTGTCATGCCCTGTTCCCTTTCCTGAAAGTTGATACGTGCTTCGCCTCGACGTATTTCAGCAAAGGCAGTGCCAGACGGCAGCACTCTCCCCACACGGGCGAAAATACAAGGGTTACATGGCGTTATATGTCACATGGCATGAGAATAGGGGGTGCGACATTTGTTGCTCACATCACGGGGAGTGAACCCAAGCGAAGGCAAGAGAGACGAGAATGCGAAGGTTTTTCGTTTGCTCGTCGTGTCGCAGGTGCGACACAAGTTGCGGTCCCCCGTTCCCCGCGGCTCACACTCGGGGCGTGGTCTCTTTCCAGGGTAGGCATCATGACACAAGGTGACACCCTGACGCATGACAAGGAGAGCAAACATTAGGTGACTACGGGAAGTAGAGGTGGCGAGCGGCATTGAAGTTGGCGGCCTGGGTGCTGCTGTTGTAGGAGGGCAATCAACGTGAGGAAGACACAAGATCAAGTCTTGCAATCCACCATTTCTCTTCCTTCGTGAGGTACCGAGTCCTGGTGTGTTACTGCAAGACTTGACCTAGTAGTCAGTCCAGAAAGTTTTACAAAATAGCCAAGGGAACGTCATTCCCGCGAAAGCGGGAATCCAGGGAGGTTAACCTACGGTTATTGCTTGAGGTTCCTGGATGCCCGCCTACGCGGGCATGACGAAGATCTATCCCACAGAATTAAATGGACTGACTACTATACTGCACGCGGGAACAAAATGTGCTTTTGCTCACGGGCATAAATGCCCGTGCTACAAGACGGCGCCGGATGAATCCGGCTTACAGCCCCATTTATGGGGCGCTGTTTCTGTAGCACGGCGATTCATCGCCGTGTCATGAAGAACGACAAAAGCGCAATTCGTGGCCGTGCAGAGCATAGTAGTGTTGCCGCTGCCCACGCACTTACGGCTCTAGCGGCCGCGTGCCACCATCACCGGGACGATTAGAAGGATTGTACGCGCACCAGCCGCCGGCCCTCTCCCACCAGCCGTTGTCGCAGTCATAGTCGTAGCCGCTACCCACCGAGTTGTATCCGCCACAGGGATCGTGTCTGGTCTCTCCGCTCCGGCACTCATTCCCCGGGTCGCAGGCATTCCCGAGGCCATTGCCGTTAGTGTCTCGTTGTCCGGGATTAAACTGGCGGGGGCAGTTATCAACCGGCAGGAAGACGCCGTCCCCATCCTGCTCCTGATCGTCGAGTACCAAGGCCTCATACTCGAGCGCCTTGCGCTCAATGTCACATGAGTAGTTTTTGCCCAACCTGCAGCTCAGCGCATATTCGCACGTAAAATCAGCTAACCCCTTGTCACGATACTGGAGGACATGGGTAAGCTCGTGCGTCAGCTGCGCGAAGCCGTCCGGATCGACCACGCCGTTCACCAGCGGGTGATAGTCACCGGCCGCAAAATAAATGTGTTCGCCAAACGTAACCCGATTCCGTCCAGGCGCCTCATCCCCAGGGATCACGTCCAAGTTTAAGTTACAGTTTTCATGAATCTGGACAGAGTCGAAGGCGGACGGAGAATAAAGTTGGAGCTCCCGCAGCACTACCGGCTCGATCGGGTGAGGCGGACTGGTGCAGTCGTCAAAGTCCGCCTTAAGCCCACTGGACACAACAAGGCTGACCATAGGGAACTGATTGCAGACCTGGTTGTAGGCAATCTCTTTGAAATCCTGGAACACATCCCGAGGCTTGAGAGTAATGACATCGCGCGTCAGTTTGACGACGCTCGTCACATCGTCCCATAGAGAATCGAGCCCTTCTTTCACCCAACACAGTGGGTTCCAAAATGGACAGTCTGAGGCGAACTGCGGGCCGCCCGCAGAGCTGGGCACAGACGGGGGTGGTGGAGGTGGTCCACCGCCCCCGTCGTCACCGACCGGATCGTCGGAAACAGTCCGCAAGGCGTGGGCGGAAGGACAACTGAGCGAGAGACAGAGTCCCGTGATGATCGCCCAAACTACGGACATCCGGCCGAAACCTCCTCGGGTTTCTCGCCTTGATGTCTTCGGGTTGATAACATTCGTTGTGGTCATTTTGTGGTCCTCGTATAGTATCTCGACCGTTGGGTCAGGTTTCTCTCCGGCGTGAGCGCACGCTATCCAACGCCAGAGGTTACCATTATTCCACAGTGGAAGGTGCCCTCCGTCCCGTCACGCCTAGCGCAGAGGACGGAGGGGAGTATCAACGGCGTTCGCCTTTTGCCCCACCTGCTGCGAGAGCTTTCACATCGCTGGTCGTCAGTGGATTCCCGGCAATGCCCCACTCTCCGCTTTTCACCTCTTCGATAATGCACCACGTTACTGGGCGCATATTCTCTCCTTCGATTGACACCATCGTGTCGGTGAGTTTTTTCACCATGTCCTGCTTCTGCTCCGGCGAGAACACACCCTCAATGATTTTGACTTGAATCAACGGCATATCTATTCCTTTCATGGTTTCAGGATGTTTCTCTTCGACGTTTGCTCTATCCCCGCATCCCATCGCGATAGACGTCCAACTCCGCCTTTGCCTTCTCGTCGATTTATTCGTCAGCCATGTCTCGGGTCTCCTTTCTTCGTAGGAGTCAGCAGTGTCATGTACGTTGTGTACGAACTTTTCGTTTGCTAACTTCTAGTGAACCGGGCCGTTTGCGCTCTGGTTGTACATCCCCGCAGGGAAGTACTACAGCAAACATCAAGCCAAACAGGATGCGATGGGAAAGGTGTGTGAGTGCACCACGTTAGCGCGCCGGAATGAAGGGGCAGCACCGCAGTGGGGGTGCGACAGATGTTGTCAGGCGCAAGACCCTACGCGCGCCGGTGCGCGTAAATGGTGGGAATGATGGGGAAATCGCACCTGCTCTGATTGTCGCAGGTGCGACACAAGTTGCAGGTCTTACTCTACGAGATCGAGATCCGCCGCTCCGGTAGATTTCCGGCGCGTGAGCCGCTTGTTCAACGCTTGTCGAGAGATGCCCAAGAGCCCCGCCGCCACCCCTTGATTGCCGTCAGCCCGGCGTAGGGCTTCGGTGATTAAAGCTTCTTCCGTCTCTGTGAGGGTGGGAAGTGGATCGGGAAACGATGCAGCCAGGGCGCTGCTGGAACCGTCTGTTGGTGGCTGGTTCTCTTGCAGCGGCAGTGCGCCTGCTGTGGCTTCCTTGAAACTGTGCAGCGACAGGGTGGCTCCCTGATGGCGCGCCACGGCATCGAAGACGAGTGCTTCTAATTCGCGCACATTGCCGGGAAAACGATACGTCTGTAGAAGCTGAACCACGGCGCGCGGCACAGTCGGCACTGATTTTCCGAGAGCCAGGGCGGCTTTCTCGACGAAATGATGGACTAAGAGCGAGAGATCTCCTGGTCGCGCGCGCAATGGCGGGAGTGACACATGATGGGTACGCAAGCGATAGTACAAGTCTTTGCGGAACGTTCCTGCCTTGACGTTTTCCGCCACGTCACAATTTGTGGCCACCACAACCCGCGCCTGACTTTGTCCGGGCCGATCTGTGCCCAATGGATAAAAGCTGCCGTCTTGGAGCAGGCGCAGCAGCTTGACTTGCGACGCCACGGTCAGATCGCCGATCTCATCCAAGAAGAGGGTTCCCGCCGCCGCGCGTGTGATGAGCCCGTCCCGAGGCCGATCGGCGCCGGTAAACGATCCACGCGTATGCCCAAACAAAGTGTCGGAGAACATCGTATCATCCAGGCCTGCCACGTTGACGGCAACAAGCTCCCCTGCACGGCCTGACAGCCGATGCAGCGCACGAGCGACGAGTTCTTTTCCGGTGCCGGTCTCTCCAGTGATCAACACCGGGTGAGGGGAAGGTGCGATTGCCTCCAGATAGCGAAAGATCGCGCCCATGGCGTGGCTCTGGGTCACGATCTCAGTGAAAGCATCGCGCTGATGGGGCGTATCGCTTAAGAGTCTCTCCGAGAGTGATTCAACCTCGGCGCGCCACGAACGCAGCTCCCGTGCGCGCTTCACCGCCGAGACGAGACGGTTGTGGTCCACGGGCTTCACTAAGTAATCAACCGCACCTGCCTGCATACACTGCACAGCGGTCTCTAGGTCGTTGGTGGCCGTCAGTACGAGCACCGGGACATCGGGATAGTCTGCGGCAATCTGTGTGAGGAGCGCGGCACCGGGAAGATTGGGCATCGTCAGGTCTAAGACCAACACCCCTACCTCCTGCTCGCCGAGCATGGGCAAGACTGCACGGCTATCACTCTGCGTGAGTACCTGCGTGATGCCAGCGGACCGCAAGACCACGCTGACGCTATGGAGGAGCTGCGGTTCATCGTCCACCAGCAGCACGGGGAGGGCATCGACGCTCTGGAGGGTCATAGACTCACCTTTCTGTGCTCGTCAGGGTCGGGCGCTGCTCCACACTGGAGTTCAGGAACTGCACACGGCAACGTGACGCGTACGCGCGTGCCGACCCCTGGGGTAGAGGTAAAATCGAGGCGCCCCGCGTGCGCGCGCACCAAGGAGGCGCTGATCGCCAAGCCTAGGCCGGTCCCACCACGGTCAAGTTTCGTAGTAAAAAAGGGCTCGGTCAATCGCGGTAAATCTTCTGCCGTGATGCCGCTGCCTTCATCCTCCACTTCCAAGATGACACACCCTTCCTCCGCATTGAATCGTGTTGACAGCGTCACGCCACGAGCCGTATTCGGCAGCGCTTCCAGGGCATTCACGACCAGATTCACGACCACTTGCTCTAGTTGTTGGGCATTGCCGTGGATTGGTGGGAGGCCGGACGCAAAATGGGTGTGAAACCGGGTCGTGCAGCGCGCGATCAGATGGGCAAGCAAGCGCAGCGCCCGTTGGGCAGCGGCGTTGAGATCGACTTGTCCACGTCCGCCCGGCGACCCGGGCCGCGCAAAATTCTTGAGGTCACTCACAATGCGTTCGATCCGCTGCGCGCTTTCATGCATATCGCGCAGCAAGGTCGGAATAGTCTCCTGCATCTCGGCATACGGAAGTCCGGCGAGGGTCAGCCCTCCCTCGCGCTGGGCATACTCATCCAGAATCCT
>Ga0209069_10000826_pt1 | contig 14999 bp, 17 predicted proteins | sample Str013_2_FD_187202 | JGI IMG/M metagenome (GOLD analysis project Ga0209069, IMG submission 187202) | Freshwater sediment microbial communities in response to fracking from Pennsylvania, USA - Straight Creek_MetaG_SC_2013 (SPAdes) (version 2) | ecosystem: Environmental > Aquatic > Freshwater >...
CCGAACAACAGCGCCAAACCTACCCAAGCCGCCACCACCGGTAACGATGTCGGCTGTCCACACCCAGCCAATCAATCCACCCGAGCCCTACTTCAATGAACTGGACGAAACCGAAGGGTAGTGTGAGAAATGCGGGCTAGAGCCGACGTAAAGTTGACCGGTGTTGACAACGAGCGTGACCGGAGGCTTGCGATGCCTGCTTACGTGTTGCCTGCCAGGCGAGAGACAACTAGGCTTGGCGCAAGAGAGGTGCCCCATGCGCAGAGCCATTGCCGAAGCCGTCAAGGCAGCCATGAAGTCAGGCGACAAGCCGCGACTTTCGGCGTTGCGCATGATCAGCGCCAGGATCAAGGACGTGGACTTGGCAGCCCAAGGCGCCGGCAAGGCAGAGGCGAGCGAGGCGGAACTGACCGAGGCGATGGCCAAGATGGTCAAGCAGCGGCGCGAATCCATCGTCCAATTCGAGGCCGGCAAGCGCCCCGACCTCGCTGCCCAGGAATTGGCAGAGATCGCGGTAATCGAGGCCTATCTGCCCAAAGGCCTGACGCCAGCGGAGACGGTAGCCGCCGTCGAGGCGGCGGTAATGGAGACCGGCGCCGCCTCGCAAAAGGACATGGGCAGGGTCATGGCGCTGCTGAAGGAACGTCATGCCGGGCGCATGGACTTCGGCGCGGCGAGTGCGTTGGTCAAGGCACGACTGTCTGGCGGTTGAGGCGCTGGCAGGCTGCCGGTGGCGGCTGCCCGGCGATTGCACTCGGGCATTGCCTAGTCACCCTGGCGGTAGGGCGCCAGATTGAGATAGCCGCCAATGCGCAAAGCGACTGGGCGGGCGCTGCCCTGGCGGGCCGCGCGCATGAAGCGCCGCGCTGGTTCAAGCACAGGCTCCTGGGAAAGCGGGAAAGTCCCCCAATGCATTCCGACGGCGATTTTGGCCCCGACATCCGTAGCTATCCGCAAGCCCTCTTCGGGCGATGCATGGACGAAGCGCACTTCCTTTCGTGGCTCGTAGGCTCCGATGGGGACCAACGCGGCATCGTGGTCGCCAAAGGCGGCACGGAACTTCTTGAACATTGGACCATATGCTGTATCGCCCGCAAAATAGATCGAGCCGCCACCAGATGCGCGCAGCGAATAACCAAGGGCTTCGGTTTGATGCGCATCCAGGCCGTAGCGGCTGGTCTCGTGATAGGCGGGCAATGCCGTGATCCGTACACCTGCGACGTTGACAACCTGCCCAGCAATGACCGGCAGTGTTTTTGTGAGCCCGGCAAGCAGTCCGTGCAACTCATTGCCCGCGGGCAACAGCAGCTTGGCATCTGGAAATCTCTGGCCCAGCCGCGCCAGCGAGCCATCATCGAGATGGTCGTAGTGATTGTGCGAGACCAGGATGACGTCGATGTGCGCAAGTTCGGCAATCTCAAGCGCCGGAGGAGCATAGCGCTGAGGGCCGCCGGCCTGAAGCGGCGCTGCGGCCGCCGAAAATACAGGGTCGGTGAGTATGGTGATGCCGCCGATCCGGATGAGGAACGTCGAGTGCCCGATCCACAGCACACCCATCGGCGTCCGCTGGAGCTGCGCCAAGCCAGCACGCACTTCGGCCGGGGGAGCCACGAGCCGGGGCAGTGTCACCTTCTGGGAATAACCGTTGAACGAGGCCTTGAGCAGAAATTGCAGCCAGGCCGCGCTGTTGCCCTCGGTGTAGGCGCCCGAGGGTAGGGGCGCGATGTCTATCAATCCGTGTTCACCGGAAATGAACTGGTGGCGGGGTTGGCTTGCACATCCCGCTAGCGACACTCCAGCGAAAAACCAAGCCATGAGATGCATGGCCCAAAGCCAGCTGAAGCTCCAGGACAGGCAGGCGCGCGGGGCGTTCGATGGCACAGCCTGACCGTCCAGAGGGGGAGTTCATTGCCCGGCACGTGTACCAGCCGGAGATTAAGGAGTGGTTTCCGGTTGCTTCAATCCAAGGCGAACGTGCCCGTTGCGGCTGTGCCACGCGGGTGCAACGGCCCATTGCCGCCACGGCCTCGCCACGCTCGCGTCATGGTCGGTCATCAGCTTGCCAGCCAACGGGGAAACGAGTCGCAACCACCGGATCGCGACGGTTTTGTTTTCCCCGGATCGTTCATTGGTTTCGAGACCGAGAGGAGACGACATGCCCGCCCCTTTCCGCTGCCTCAGCCGTGACGGCTTTGCCGCCGAACTGATGTCGTTTGCCTGGACGCGCCGCGTCTGGCGCGTTGACATGCATCACACATTCCATCCCGCACATGCCGACTATGATGGCGAGGCGTGCATTGCGCGCATGTGCAAATTCCACGTCGAAACCCGCAAATGGGACGACATCGCCCAGCATGTTTCCATCGGCCCGGAAGGTTCGATCTGGACGGGAAGGGATTGGAACAAAACACCAGCCAGTGTCGGCGGGGTGCTGAATTCCGGCGCCTTCATGTTCGAGGCCATTGGCAATTTCGATGCCGGGGAGGACCGGCTTGAGGGAGAGCAGTTAAAGAGCGTGGTCTACGCCATACGCGCTGTGCAGCGGCGTTTCCGCCTGCCGCCCGAGGCGCTTTTGTTTCACCGCGATGTGCCGGTCACGGCCAAATCGTGCCCGGGCACCAGCGTTGACAAGGCGGACATCCTGGCGCGCGTCACAAGATTGCAGTTGCCACAGGTGACGCCGCTAGCGGCCACGCAGCGCTATGCTCAGGCCGGCGGGCAGGCAGGCAGGCCACAGGCGGCGTGCCGGTAGCTGCGGCAGCTACGGCTTGTTTTGGCCTGACAGCCATTTCTTGAGGTTCTCAGCCAGTGCACCAACCCGCTTGGCGCCGGACTCTCCAACCGGCTTAGCCGCTGCGGGCTTGGGCCGACCGGGCGCCGGCTCAGTGGTCACGGCTTCCTCCGGCTTGGTCAGGCGGGCGACTTCGTTCATGAAGCGGTCAGGCTTGCCATTGAGCAGAAAGCCCACAGACTTCGCCATGGCTGCCAGCATCGGGTCCAGCCAAGCGGCGAACTCGGACTTGTGGAAATCGTGCAGCACATAATGTGCGACGGCGTCTTTCGTACCCGGATGGCCAACGCCAATCCGCACTCGCTCATAGTCGTTCTCGATATGCGCCGAAATCGAGCGCAGGCCATTGTGGCCCGCCACGCCGCCTCCGGTCTTGACCTTGAGTTTTCCAGGCGCAAGGTCAATTTCGTCATGGACCACGATCACGTCGGCGACGGATAGCTTGAGGAATCGCATCGCCTCTCCAACCGACCGTCCGCTGTCGTTCATGTATGTCAGCGGCAGCAGCAGCAGGCAGCGTGTGCCACTGATGTCGCCCTCGGTGGTCATCCCCGAAAAACGCTTGCGCCAAGCCGGCAAATTGTGCTCGGCGGCGACGGCCTGCAACGCCATGAAGCCGACATTGTGCCGGTTGCGGGCGTATTGCTCGCCCGGATTGCCAAGCCCAACGAGGAGTTTCATCTTTGCCTGCCGCTTTCGACTCCGCTTCGCGGAGCCGGCCGGAAGCGGCGATCACAACCGAACATTTGAGGTCGCGTCAACAAGTCCAAGTTGGTTTTAGCTGCGCCGGGTGGCCCTCCGAAGGGAGCCGCCCAGCGCCAGCAAAGATCCCGTCGCGCAAGCCGCGCGAAGGGGGAGACGAGATGGAAGAGTCTACTTCTTCTTTTCGTCCTTGGCGGGAGCCGCGCCCTTGGCGGCGCCCTCAGCTGCGGCGCCCTCGGCGCCGGCAGCAGCCTCGCCCTCGGCGGCGGCGGCCTCCGGCTTGACCTCGACCTCCTCGGCCTTGGCGCCGGCGATGGTGGCAACCGTGAAATCGCGGTCCGCAATCGTCGGGCGCGTGTTGGCCGGAAGCGTGATCGCAGAGATGTGGACGGACGAACCGATCTCGAGGCCCTCAAGATTGACCTCGAGGTGATCGGGGATTGCGTCGGCCGGGCAGAACAGCTCGATCTCGTGCCGCACGATGTTCAGCACACCACCGCGCTTGAGGCCAGGCGATTTCTCGTGATTGAAGAAATGGACCGGGATGCCGACGCGCACTGTCGCGTCCTTGGCGATGCGCTGGAAATCGACGTGAATGACGAAGTCCTTCACCCTGTCGACCTGCACCTCGCGCGGGATGACCTGCTGCTTGGCGCCGGCAACGTCGAGCTGGAAGACGGTCGAGAGAAAACGGCCGCCCTTATAGTGCTTCCAGATGTCGGCATAGGGGATGTTGATGGGCTCGGCGGGGCGCTTGTCGCCGTAGATGACGCCGGGGACGAGGCCGGTCAAACGGACGTGCTTGGCGGCCCCCTTGCCGACCTTCGCGCGCGCCGTGGCCTTCAGTTCGATGGACTGTGCCATGATGTGCTCTTTCTTGGATAGGAACGATCACGGCCCCGCGCCACCTCCAGGGGTGTCGGCACGCGGGGCCGTCGCGGCCAGCTTATAGCTCAGTTGAGCCGCCAGGCACAAGCGCGACCGGCGTTCTGCTCAATCCACGCGCAACATTTCTGTCATTCCCGGGCCGATCTTTGGCCACAATCACGGGGCCAGTTACCGGCCAGTAACGACGCCCACCTAAGGCAGCCGTTGCTAGTGGGTCTCAGTATATTATGACACATCTGAGACAAATACTTCTCGAAATGGAGATTAGCATGAGCAAGATTTTCGCCGCCGCCGCCGTTGCCATCCTGGCCACCTCGCCCGCCGCATTCGCAGCCTCGAGCGAGGATTGCACCGCGATGTGGAAGAAGGCCGACGCCAAGGCCGAAGGCAAGATCGGCGGCGACATGGCCAAGCCGTATCTTGCCGCCATGGACGCCATGAAGATGCCTGCCGCGATGGCCAAGGACGGTGTTGTCTTGGACAAGGAGTTCCTGGACGCCTGCATGAAGGATGCGTTCAAGGACATGAAGTAAACACGCAAGCGGGCCGGCGGCTGCCGCTGGCCCGCTTTTTTTGCCGCTACAGACCCAGCATCAGCTTGATGTTCTGTACGGCTGCGCCCGATGCGCCCTTGCCAAGATTGTCGAGCCGGGCGACCAGCACCGCTTGCCGCCGCGCCTCGTTGGCGAACACGCGAAGCTCCATGACATCGGTGTTGTTGAGCGCAAGCGCGTCGATCCTATCGCCTTTGATGGAGCCCTCTGTGGCCTTGAGCACCTTGACCAGCGAACAGCCCGCATAGTGCTTGGCGAGCGCGGCTTCGAGGTCCGCGCCCGTTGGCTTGCCGGACAGCATATCGAGGTGCAGAGGCACGCTGACCAACATGCCTTGCCGGAAATTTCCGACCGAGGGCACGAAGATGGGCCGGTGGATCAGCGCCGAATATTTGTGCAGCTCGGCGGCGTGCTTGTGTTCCAGCCCAAGGCCGTAGAGCTCGAAGGCCGGGGCCTTACCCGATTCGTAAGCCTCAATCATCGCCTTGCCGCCGCCGCTGTAGCCGGACACGGCATTGACCGTTACCGGATGATCCTTGGCCAGCAGCCCGGAATCGGCCAGCGGGCGGATCAGCGCGATCGCGCCGGTGGGGTAGCAGCCGGGATTGGCGACGCGGCGCGAGGCGGCGATGGCGGCGGCCTGTTCGGCCTTCAGCTCGGCGAACCCGTAGGCCCAGCCGGGCGCAACCCGGTGCGCGGTGCTGGCATCGAGAATGCGCGGGCCGCCGCCTGGCAGCCCGTCGGCCAGCGCCACGGCTTCCTTGGCTGCATCGTCTGGCAGGCACAGCACGACGAGATCGACATCGCCATAGAGTTTGCGCTTGGCGGCCGGGTCCTTGCGGGCTTCGGGCGCAATGCTGGCGAGCTTTACGCCAGCCACGCCATTTAGCCGCTCACGGATGCCGAGCCCAGTGGTGCCTGCCTCGCCGTCAATGAAGATCGCTTGTGGTTTCATAGCTGCCTCATGCCAAAGGAGCGCGAACAGAAACAGAAACGGCCCGCCTTGTGAGCGGGCCGTCTGAAAAAATCCCAGATCGACGGTCGCGCCCTAGCGCTTGGAGAACTGGAAGCTGCGGCGCGCCTTCATGTGGCCGTACTTCTTGCGCTCGACGACGCGGCTATCGCGCGTCAGGAACCCTGCCTTCTTCAGCACGCCGCGCAATTCTGGCTCAAAGAAGGTCAGCGCCTTGGAAACGCCGTGCCGCACCGCGCCGGCCTGGCCAGACAGGCCGCCGCCCTTGACGGTGACGACGACATCGAACTCATCGGCACGGGCCGCCGCGATCAGCGGCTGGCGCAGCACCATTTGGAGCACCGGGCGCGCGAAATACGCCTTGAAGTCCTTTTTGTTGACCGTGATCTTGCCATGGCCGCGCTTGATCCAGACGCGGGCGATGGCGTTCTTGCGCTTGCCGGTGGCGTAGGCGCGGCCCTGCGCATCGACCTTGCGGACATGGACCGGCGCGCCCGCGATAGCGCCTTCGCCGGCGGCGCCGCCCTTGAGCTGGTCGAGGCCGGTGAGGGTGTGGGTGTCAGAACTCGCCATGATCTCTAAGCGCTCCGCTTGTTCTTGGAATTGCGCGCGCCGATGTCGAGCGCGGTGGGCTGCTGGGCGCCGTGGGGATGCTCCGTGCCGGCATAGACCTTGAGGTTGGTCAGTTGCTTGCGGCTGAGCGGCCCGCCGGGCAGCATCCGCTCGACGGCCTTCATGATGACGCGGCCGGGGAACTTGCCCTCGATGATGCGGGCTGGCGTCGTCTCCTTGATGCCGCCGGGGTAGCCGGTGTGGCGGTAGTACTTCTTGTCGCTCATCTTCTTGCCGGTGAAGACAACCTTCTCGGCGTTGATGACGATGACATTGTCGCCGCAATCCATGTGCGGCGTGAATGTCGGCTTGTGCTTGCCGCGCAGGATCAAGGCGATCTGGGAGGCCATGCGCCCGACCACGAGGCCGGCGGCGTCAATCAGCACCCATTTCTTCTCGATCTCCGTTGGCTTGGCGGAGTAGGTTTTCATGCCAGAAGGCTCCGGTTCCCGCAGTATTTTCGGGGTGGTTTGGGAGATGACGGGCGCGGGAAACCCCGGCGCGCCGTGCGATGACGGCAAACTACTTGCGCCGCCCGCCCAAGTCAACGCGATCACATCAAATATAGTTCAATGAAATCAATGTGTTGAATTAGAGGTATTATAATACCTGTCGCCCCTGTGGTGCGGCGGCAGTCCGTGATAGGGTGCGTCAACCTGCTGATTCAGGGCCGATGGAGGCCAACGCCATGTCCGAAACCACCACCACCCCCCGCCAATCGGCCGCCGCCGCCGCACAGGCCCAGCATGACAAGATCCTCATTCGCGAGCGGCGGGATGATGTCTATATCCTCACGCTCAATTGCCCTGACAACCGCAATGCCCTGTCAGAGGCCATGATCGCGGCCATTGAGCGGGCGCTGGTGGTCATTAAAGTCTGGCTGGAGGTCAAAGTCGTCATCATCGCGGGCGCGGGGCCGGTGTTCTGCTCGGGGCACGATCTGCGCGCCATCCAACAGCACCGCGAGGATGGCGACAGCGGCAAGAGTTACTACAAAAAGCTGCTCGCCCAGTGCACCCGCCTCATGACCACCATGACCGACTACCCCAAGCCGATCATCGCGGCGGTGGAGGGTACGGCGACGGCGGCAGGCGTGCAGCTCATCGCCTCGTGCGATCTGGCGGTCGGGTCATCGGCCTCGCGCTATTCGACGCCCGGCGTCAATATTGGCTTCTTCTGCCACACCCCCGCCGTGCCGCTGTCACGCAACCTCACCCGCAAGCACGCGCTGGAAATGCTGCTGACCGGCGAGTTCATCAACGCGCCGCGCGCGCTGGAGATGGGGCTCGTCAATCGTGTCGCGCCCGAAGGCAAGGCACTGGACGAAGCCATCGCACTTGGCCGGATCATCGCCCGCAAGTCGCCCGAGGCGCTGGCCATGGGCAAAAAGAGCTTCCACGCCCAGGAGGGTCTGCCGATCGCCGAGGCCTATGCGACGGCAACGGACTACATGGTGGACAACATGCTGATGGCCGACGCCGCCGAGGGTGTGTCGGCGTTCCTTGGCAAGCGCAAGCCGGAATGGAAGCTGGGGTGAACGCAATGTCCGTCAATCACGACGCCTACGACTCGGCCTATCTGCGCGGCATCCTCACCTCGGTGAAGACCATCGCCATCGTTGGCGCGAGCGAAAATCCGGTGCGCCCGTCCTATTTCGTGCTCAAATACCTGCTGGCCAAGGGCTACACGGTGTATCCGGTCAATCCAGGCATCGCGGGCAAGCAGCTGCTGGGCGTCATGGTGTACGGCAGCCTAGCCGATGTGCCGAAGCCCGTGGACATGGTGGAGATCTTCCGCAATTCGGAGGCCGCGCTTGGCATCACCAAGGAGGCTATCGCCATCGGCGCCAAGGTGGTCTGGATGCAGCTCACCGTGCGCAATGACGAGGCGGCCGCGCTGGCGGAGGCGGCGGGGTTGAAGGTAGTGATGAACCGCTGCCCCAAGATCGAATATGGCCGCCTATCGGGCGAGATCGGCTGGGCCGGCGTCAATTCCGGCACCATCAGCAACCAGCGCGGGGCTCTGGGGGCAGTGGGCGCGCAAAACCGGGTGTTGGGCAGGCCGTAGCGCCGCCGGAAGCCACATTGGAATGCCACACGAACGCCAACCATGGCCGGGCGGAAACATCATGCCGAATTCAAACAGCCTTTCTCACCGCCCGCCCTCGGCTCTGACGGGCAGTCTTCTCAATTCAATTCAAAGCGGCACCCTGCGCTACACCTATCGGGACGTGGTGATGCAGAAAAACCCGTTCGACGTGGCGCTCTATCAAAAGCTGCTTTGGCAGCTGAAGCCGCGAACGATCATCGAGATCGGCTCCAATGCCGGGGGCAGTGCCCTCTGGTTTTCCGACCTCATGACGCTTTTTGGCATCGAGGGTCATGTCCATTCCCTCGACATCAGAATGCCCTCGATGCCATCGGGCCGTGGGTTCACGTTCCACGCGGGCGACGGCCGGAAAGTTGCCCAGACTTTTTCGCCGGAATGGATCGCTTCGCTGCCGCGGCCGCTGTTGGTCATCGAGGATGCGGACCATACCTGCGAAACGACAGCCGCAGTGCAGGCCTATTTCGCGCCCCTCATGCACGCGGGGGAATACATTGTCGTCGAGGACGCCATTGTCACGGCGATGGGCGTCGAGCACCTGTTTGACGGCGGACCTCGCCGGGCCATCGAGGCGTTTCTATCCACCAACAGTGCATTCGAGATTGACACGAGCTACTGCGACTATTTCGGACCCAATGTGACCTGGAACGCCGACGGATTTTTGCGCCGCCGCTGAACCGGCATGGCTCAACTGCTCAGCGCTTGCCCTTCGCCTCCAGGTGCTTGTCCAGGAAGGCGAACACCCGGTCGAGATTGGCGGCGCTCTCGAATGCCTCGCCACCATGGCCGGCGCCCTTGAGAATATCCAATTCGACCTGCCCGGCGGGCAGCTTGGCCTTGAGCGCATTGGCCAAGGCGATGGACTGCTCGATGGGCACGAGATCGTCCTTGTCGCCGTGCTGGATGAGTATCGCTGGGCAGCCGGCCGATATGTATGTGATCGGATTTGCAGCGCGGACGAGCTCTGGAGCGCTTGTTACCGGCTTGCCCAGGAATTGCGATTCGAAAGAGCCCGCCTCCGACTTGTTTGGCTTGCCCATGCCGCTGGCCTTGAACTCGGCGTCCATCGTGCTGAAATCATTTGGGCCGAACCAGTCCACGACAACTTTCACCGTTGCTGACTGGCCGGCATTGTCCAGGGACGCGCCTGCAAAAATAGGTGCGTTGGCCGCCGTGCCGAGCAGCGTGACGATGTGGCCGCCAGCGGAATCGCCCCAGGCCGCGAACCTGTCCTTGTCCAGGCCATAGCGCTTGGCGTTGGCGCGCAGGAAGCGGATGGCGGCGCGCGCATCGAGGATGGCTGCCGGAAAGGGGGCCTCGCCGCTCAGCCGGTAGTTGATGGAAGCAACGCCATAGCCGCGCCGGACGCCATCGAGCGCGCCCTTCTCCTGCCCATCAGCCTTGTCGCCCTCGGCCCAGCCGCCGCCGTGAACAAACACGATGACCCGGGCAGGAACATGATCGGAGCTGGGCAGGAACAGATCGAGCGTGTGCGCTTTGGCCGGGCCATAGGCGAGGTCGCGATAGGTGCGGGCGTCGGTCTTGGGCATCTCCGCCATCCTTCGGCTTTGGGTTCAAACCGGCGCAAGCGCCGTCGGATCGGTGACACGGCGCGATTTGCCGTCGAAGTAGGAGCCCTGATCGAGTTGCAGATGCTCGTGGTAGATCTCCGCCTCGACCGAGCATCCGGGCTTCAGGATGAGCACGTTGGCGTAGATGCTGCCCTCGGTCACCGCGCCATAGATGGTAACGCGCTCGGCCACGATCCGGCCGCGCACCTGCGCCTGCGCCGTGATTTCCAGCTCGGTGCAGCGGATTTCACCGTCCACCACGCCCTCAAGCCGCACCCTGGCATCAATGTAAACCGAACCGGCAATGTCGATCTCGGCGACCAGCACGAGCGATTTGTCGCCAGACGCCACGGCTGGCGCGGCCGCCCGGGCCGCTGGGGCGCTGGCGGCGCCCGCCTGGGCCGAAGGCTTGCGCACGCGCCTGCCATGCTTAATCGCCGGCCTGCGGCCAACCATGTCTTGCTCCTGAACTTCCCCGCCCGCCCGGTATCCTATATGACGCCGATGATCAGCGCGAGGGGCCGGTCAGCACACCCCGCGCCATATGGCATACTCATGGCCGGACAGGATAAATTTTGACCGCGCGTTTGAGTGCCCACCCTTCCGGCGGAAGGATCACAGGTGGACGGATCGACCGGACGCGGCGGTTGGACGTCACCTTTGACGGCAAGCCGTTAACGGGTTTCGCAGGCAACACCCTAGCTTCAGCGCTGCTGGCCACGGGAACCTCGGTCCTTGCCCGCAGCTCAAAATATCACAGGCTGCGGGGCATCATGGCGGCTGGCTCCGAGGAGCCCAATGTACTCGTCTCTGTGAGGTGCGGCGGCAGGCAGGAGCATGGCGTGCCAGCCACCCTGGTGGAACTCGCCGGGGGGCTGGAGGCCCGCAGCCTCAACGCCGCCCGCCAGTCCGGCCTTGGCAGCTGGACGTGGAATTTGAGTTGGCTTCGCGGCGCCCTCGGGTCCGGCACCGCGCAACCCTCGCCTGGGTGGCGCATGCGCACCAATAGCCAGCCGATCCATGCTTTCACTGATGTGCTGGTGGTGGGCGGCGGTCCCGCCGGGCTGTCAGCAGCCCTGGCGGCAGGGACAACTGGCGCGCGCGTGGTCCTTGCCGAGCGGACACCCTGGCTCGGCGGAGCGCTGCTTGACGAGCCGGCGGGCAAGCAGGCCGATGCTTGGATCGCAAAAATGTCCGCTGCGTTGGCCGCAATGCCCAACGTGCGGACCTGCACCCGCACCACTGTGGTTTCGGCAACGGGCGCCGGCCAGTTCGGGCTGATAGAGGCCAGCGCTGACCAGCCGGGCCAAGTGATTTTACTGCGGGCCGCTCAAACTGTTCTGGCGACGGGCGCGGCGGAACGCATGATCCCCTTCGGCAACAACGACCGGCCCGGCATCATGCTGGCGTCCGCTGTCCTCCGCTACCTCAACCACTTTGCCGTGCTGGCGGGACGCACTGTCGTTCTGTTTACCGACAACGACAGCGCATATGCCACGGCCTTTGACCTCAAGGCGGCTGGCGCTTCAATCACCATTGTCGATGCGCGGCAACAGCCCGGCGCCATGGTGGAAGCAGCAGCCAAACTCGGCATCGAGGTACTGACGGGCCACGCCGTGGCCGGGGCCGAAGGGCGGCACAGGGTCTCCAGTCTCGTGGTATCGCCGTTCGATCAGGTATCGGGCTCATGTGGCGCAGGGTTCAAGCGGCTCGCGTGCGAGCTGCTGGCGGTATCGGGTGGATACGATCCCAGGGCCGAGCTGGCCGCCCGGCTTGGGGTCTCGCATTTCTGGAATGAGCGGCTGGCGTGCTTCGTCCCGAACGCCGGGTCTGGCAGCATTCATCTCGCGGGTGCGGTGACTGGGACTGCGGCCACGCTAACCTGCATCGCCCAAGGCCATGCGACCGGAGCCAAAGCTGCGGTGGCGGCTGGTGCGCTTGGCAATATTGGCGACCCATTCTTGCCAGACGGACTGGCTGGATATGACGCTTCAAACGGCTCCGCGCGCATCTGGCGAGTGCTGCCGCCCAAATATTTGCGGCCCGGCAAGCGTTTCGCCAGTTTCCGCCACGATGTGCTTGCGCCAGACAAAGCGCCAACTCACCCGGACGGCGATTTCGGCGCCGGACCGTTCAATTTCCAAACGCTTCCATCACCGGATGTGATTGCGCTCGCCGCAGCCGCTCAACCCGAGGCCGCCCCTCACCGCTCGCCTGCTGACCGTTGGGCCGAAAGACGAGGCGCTGTGTTCGTCGACATCGCATTCTGGAGGCGCGCGGCATGTTTTCCGCGAGCGGGCGAAGATGCCGCCGCTGCCTGCCGTCGCGAGGCGCGGCATGTCCGGCAGACCGCCGGGATCACCGATATTTCCGATCTCGGCAAGTTCGACATCCAAGGCCCTGACGCTTTCGGCATCCTGGACCGCGCCCTGGCCAATGGCATGGGGGCTCTTGAAATTGGCGGCGCGCGCCATGGCGTACTGGTTGATGACAATGGAGCCGTCATCTGTGATGCCGTTTTGGCGCGGCTGGCGCCGGACCATTATTTTGCGACAGTGGCCGCACCCATGGCCGGCAGGTTCGAGGCCCGGCTGGCCATGCTCGGCGCCCGGGCGGAGCCCCAGCTTCGCGTCCACCTAACATCGGTCACTGACCAGTGGGCGGCCATGGCCGTCGCCGGGCCCGCCGCCAAGCGCATTCTCGCCGAGGCCATCCGTGACATTGATTTCCTTTCGGACCGCTTTCCCCGCATGGCCGTCCGGCAGGGCAACCTCGGCGACATTCCGCTTCGGGTGCACCGCATCTCATATTCGGGCGAACTCGCCTACGAGGTCTATTGCCCGGCCGGTTTCGCCGAGGCGTGCTGCGATTTCCTGACGGACTATGGACGCCGCCACGGGCTGACGCCCTTTGGCGCGAGCGCCGCCGATGCATTACGAATCGAAAAAGGGCATCCTTCGGCCAACGAAATTGACGGCCGGCGTTCGGCCGTGGAGCTGGGATTGTTGCCTGGCGGGATCGCCGCTGGGGGCCGCGGCTTGATCGGGCTGCGCCCTGTTGATCGCAGCTTGCCGTTGAGCGCGGGCATGGTGCTGTTTCCACGCAAGGGCTCGCACCGGGGGCCGGGACTTGGGGACATCACCTCTGCCGCCTTCAGTCCGGCGCTCGGCCACCACATCGCACTCGGCTTTGCCCTGAACGCGGACGGTTTGCGCGGCCAGCTTCTCGATGCGGCGCCGGCATCGGGCCGGAGCGCCGTTGCGGTCCAGGTTGTGCCGCCGTGCCAGTTTGATCCCGGCGGAGCGCGCCTGCATGGTTGAAGTCATTTCAGCACTCGCGGGCCACTTGCCATGGGGATCGCTTGGCGACGGCCAAGGCGTTGAGCTGGCCGAAGTGACCGGACATGACATGGTGCAGATGGCCTGGTGGCGCGACACAGATATGATGGCGCGCGCAGTCTTGGACGAGGTGCTGGCGCTCACTGCCGGGGCCGGCGCGGGCGGGGCACGCAAATCCGGCGACGTTACGGTTTTCCCGGTGCGGCCTGGCGCGGTTTGGATCACCGCTCCGGCATCGGCCGGCTTGCGCGACCGGCTGGCCGGGAGCCCGCTTACCGGCTTCGGGACCATCACCGAGCTCGGCCATGCGTACACGCTACTGCGATTGTCCGGCCCGCGTGCCCCTGCCCTGCTCTCGCGCCATGCCGCCGTGGATGTTCATCCTGCGGTCTTTCCGCCAGGATGTTGCACCTTCGCCAGCCTCGCCCAGGTTCAGGTGCTCTTGCATAACGCAGCGGACGGCGGCCGCGGTTGCATTTTCGATCTCTACCTGCCCAGGAGCCAGGCTCTCGCGTTGTTCCAGCCACTTGCTGCAACCGCGCGGATCATCAACGCTGCGTTCACGTCCTAGCCGCTCCAGCTTTCGCTGGCCTGCTTCAACTCGGCGTCAGGGAACTTTGAGGTTCCATAGCTGGGCATGAGCGCCAGCACGCGCGCCATCTCGGCCTTGTCGAGAATATGCGGCGCGCCCGCCTGCCGCACGCGGGTGTACATGGCCGCCAGCGTCTCGACCTCGATGGCAAGGCCAAGCGCCTTGTCCAGATTGGCGCCGAGGCAGATCAGGCCGTGGTTGGCGAGCAGGCAGGCCTTGCGCTCCTCCAGCGCCGCCAGCGCGTTGACCGACAGCTCATTGGTGCCGAAAGTGGCGTAGCCGGCGCAGCGGATGTCGTCGCCGCCAGCCACCGCCACCATGTAGTGGAAGGCGGGGATTGGCGTGCGCAAACACGCCAGCACCGTGCTGAACAGCGAATGGGTGTGCAGCACAACGTTGATTTCGCCACGCGCCTTCAGGATGTCGCGGTGGAACCGCCATTCGACGCTTGGCCGGTGCGCGCCGTGCCAGCGGCCGGAAAAGTCCATCACCGGCACGTCCTCGGGCTGCATCGCGTCATAGGCCATCCCCGAGGGCGTGATCAGGAAATGCCCGTCGTCGAGCCGCACACTGATGTTGCCCGACGTACCCTGATTGAGCCCCAGCGCGTTCATCCGCCGGCAGGTGGCGACGACCTCCGCCGCCAGCCCAAGATGCGAAGTTGGCGGCTTTGGCGAGGTCTTGCGCGTCATTTGTCACCTGTTCCGTAGAATGTCCGCTCGACCCAGCGTTCCGCGGGTCCGCCCAGCACGAGCAGCAGGAACACCAGCGCCAGCCCACCCGCCAATTCCGGCCATGCCGCGATGCCAGCAAGCACGCCGACCTCTTCTCGCTGGAAATGTGGGGCGGCGCCACCTTCGACACCTCCATGC
>Ga0209069_10000827_pt1 | contig 14991 bp, 16 predicted proteins | sample Str013_2_FD_187202 | JGI IMG/M metagenome (GOLD analysis project Ga0209069, IMG submission 187202) | Freshwater sediment microbial communities in response to fracking from Pennsylvania, USA - Straight Creek_MetaG_SC_2013 (SPAdes) (version 2) | ecosystem: Environmental > Aquatic > Freshwater >...
CTCCAAGTCCGGTTCGATGAGCGGAGAGAGGAAACGGAACGATGGCTGATATCAGTGGCCGCCAGTCACCGCGCCTCTCTTCGACTCTACTCAAGCGCAGCGCGACCCAACACTCAAGGGCTGCATCGGTGGCTGTTGGGTCGCGCAAGAGCTTGACCCAACCTACGAGACTCGATCAAGCGGAGCCGGCCGGAGGTTCCGTCAATTCCAGCGCAGATCGAAGGGGGTAATGCGCAGGAAGGTGTTGGCCGGCGCCGGCTGGCTCGCCTCCGCGTCGTAGTACAGATCGGCCGTCACGCCGTCGATCAACAGATCCTTGGTCTTGCGATAGCTCATCTCGCGGTTGTCCAGCAGCATCTCGCCGTTGACCCACACCCGCATGATGCCGTCCGCCTCGCCGGGGGTGTTCAGCACGACCTCCTGCTCGAAGTGCAGCCACTGGCCGAGCGGCAACGACCAGCCGCCCTGATTGAGCGCCAGCGGGCCGCTCAGTTGTGGGCGCGGCGCCAAGGCGGCCAGCCCCACCACGCCGCCGGGACCCCAGCCGAGCCGCGAGGAGAAGCTGTCGGCGGCGCTGCCTGCCTTTTCGACCGGCGCTCTCGATTTGCCAAACAAGCCCGGCAGCTTGCCGCCCTCGTGGAATCTGAACGCCTGCGGCAGAAACAGGGAGTAGGACAGGCACGCGGCATGGATCGCTTCGGGACGCCCGTGCCGCCAGCGGAAGCTGATGCCGCCTTTCTGCGGCAGCCTGGCGCGCGGACCGTACGAGCCCGCGGGAATCCGCGCCTCGATCACGCTCCGGTTGCCGAGGCCACTGGCGGTCTCGACGCTGGCGTTCTCGATCACGCCCCACGAGCTCAGGCCAAAGGTGGCGGCGAGCTCGTCCCGGTTGAGCTGCCGACGCGCCGCCTCGGCCTCGGTCTCGAGCTTGGGGAAGGTGGTCATGACGTTGTAGCGGGTGCTGCACACCTCGACATACTCGGCCACGAACATCTGGCGGATGCCGTACACCGTCGTCAGCAGCAGGCAGAAGCCGAGCGCCGCGTGACTGAGCACCCGTTGCGACCTTGACAGTGTCATCACAGTCCACCCTTGACGGACTGTGGGCAGGTTGTGCGCCCGCTCGACCCTGAGGGCCGCGAGCGTCTGTTGTTTCCCGCATCCGTTGCTTGAAATCATCGCACAGCGGGGTTGCGAACTTGTTAACCTCGGTTAATCCGCATACCTCGAGGCTGCTTTCGGATCGCGGCTGGTCTTACGCCGACTTCGCCGCTCTGATCCTCGCCCGCATCAGCTTGAGGCTGCCGCCGCCTTTCACCGAGCCCGGCAAGGGATGGCCGACGATATCCTCGGCGAGCATCGCCACCTCGATCAGCCGCTCGGTGTCGACCCCGGTCGCAAGCCCCATCTCCTCGCACATGAACACGAGGTCCTCGGTGCAGACGTTGCCGGCCGCGCTCTTGTGGGCCGCGAATGGGCAGCCGCCGAGACCTGCGACCGCCGCGTCATAGCTCGCCACCCCCATCTCGAGCCCGGCGTAGGCGCAGGCGATGCCCATGCCGCGCGTATCGTGCAGATGCAGGTTCAAGTCGAGCCTGGGATATTTCTGGCGTACCGCGCCGACCACGCGCTTGATCGAGGCGGGGGTTGCCCACGCCATGGTGTCGGCGAGCGAAACCCATTTGATCTTGATGTCGTGCTCGGCGGCGAGATCGTGCATCTGCGCGATCTGCTCGAGAATGCGCGACACCGGGATATCGCCCTCGAAGTTGCAGCCGAATGCCGCCATGATCGAGCCGCCGTCGATGGGAACGCCGGCCTCCTTGAACAGCCTGATCATGCCCGTCTGCGCTTCGAGGTTCTCCTTCAACGTGCGGTTCTGATTGCGCTTCAGGAACTTCTCCGAGGCGGTGAGCGAGATCTTGGCGGTCAGGTCGTAGCGGTCCTTGAACTTGGCGGCCCTGAGGAAGCCTTTGTCGTTGAGCCAGAGACACGTGTATTTGACGCCCGGACGTTTCGTGAACCCCCGCGTCACCTCCTCGGCGTCGGCCATGCCGGGCACGTTCTTCGGATTGACGAACGAGACGCACTGGATCTGATGCAGGCCGGTGGTCGACAAGGCGTCGATCAGCTCGATCTTGCGCCTGGTCGCGATCGGGCCCTTCTCGATCTGGAAACCCTCGCGCGGGCCCTCCTCGTTGATCTTGACGGATTTGGGCAGGTCGGACATGGGGTGGCTCCTTGGCGGTTTCGCCAACAGTCTAATCTCGTTTCGAAGCGATCGCCAGCAGGCGTGCGCCTCAAGGGAGCGGGCTTCGGCTATGGGATTTTTGGCCGCTTCCTCAGGCGCATGATCGACCGGGAGAACCTGCGCGAGGACAATTATCCGAACCTGCTGTTGTTCACACACGACATGTTCGATATGACCGACAACTTCACCAGCAAGCTCGACTGCAAGGCGCCAGCACTTCGAGCCAAGCGCGGTGGGACGATCTATAACTGCGAGTCCAAGTGGCTCACCTGGATCCGCATGTTCGTACCTTCGTGAGCAGGGTCCAGCACGAAGTCCCCTGGCCGAATAACGAGACGGAGCTGTCGGGGCTTGAGTCGTGCTCTCCTTACTGCGAGGTACATGTCGTGACCCGGCTCAAGGACGCGAGCCCAGCACTCTGCGCACGATATCGGGCTCGCGCGCTATCACCCGCAGATAGGCTTTGGCGGCGGCATCCGGCTCTTTGCGGCCCTGCTCCCAATCGCGCAGCGTTCCGATCGGAATGCGGAAGTGTGCGGCAAAGTCCTCCTGCGAGAGCTTGAGCGCGCGCCGGATTATCTTGACCCGCGGCACGCGCGGCATTCGATCCAGATCGTCGGGGCGTATCGGCTGGGCGTCCGGATCGGCCAGCGCTGCCGCGTGGCGCTCATCCTCGGTCATGGCGTCGAAGCGGCTCCAATCGATCTTGGGTGGCCGCTTAGCGGTTTTCTTCATTGGCACTACGGCTTGGCCGTATTTGGCAACAAGACGGTGCCCATCACGCAGCCGGCGGAACGAACGGATAGGGCACCGCCGGACCACCCCTGTAGGGCAGCGCCACCGTCGCCTTGCCGGGGGTCGATTCGATCCCCTTGTCGTTGACGATGCCGAGCTCGATGTCGACGAGGCCATAATGGGTGGCGCGCCGCAGCTCGGCGACCTTGCCCCACACCGCCAGCGTCTCGCCGAGCAGGTTCATCGCCCGGAACTGGAAATTGACCTTCCACACCCAGCCGGCGGTCCCGGCCCAGTCCTTCAGCAGCTGCACCACATATTGCTGCTTCAGCGAGCCGTTGACCAGCAGGCCGGGCAGCTTGTCGTGCTCGATCGCGAACGGCTTGTCGTAGTGGATCTTGTGCCAGTTCTCCATGGCGGCCGACCAGCGCATCAGGTGCGGCGAGGTGAACGGGCCTTTGATCAGGCGCGGCAGCTGCTCGCCCGGCTGCACGTCCTCAAAATCGCGGCGTGGTCCGAGGGCCATGAGCTATCTCCTGAGGATCGTGCGGCGGGTGCGGCACAGGACCTCGCCGGCCGCTGTGCGGTATTCGCCCTCGATGATGACGAAAATGATCGGGCCTTTGCTGGTCTCCCGCTCGTAGATGTCGGTATAGCGCGACCGCATCACCACCGTCTCGCCGTGGCGGGCATAGCGGAAGAACTCGATCTCGGAGCCGCCGTTGAGCAGCGCGAATTTTCTGAGCGGCTCGATCTCGGGCAGCGTCTGGCCGGTGGTGGCGGCGAGCCCGTCGAAATCCGGATCGGTGGCGCGGTCCTGGATCGGGTCGGCGGCGCCGAGCGGCCGGCGGAACATGTGGGTCGGATACAGCGGTGGAGCCACCGGTCCGCCGAAGCGTTGGTTGGCCGCGCACGGCGCGCCGAACATCGGGTCCTCGTCCTGAATGGCCTGGGCATAGCGGCGCACCTGCCCCGCCTCGACCAGATCGCAGGCCACCTCCTCCTCGGACTGGCGGCCGATGTAGGCCTTGGCGGCCTCGGGCAGGATTCCCATGGTATCACCGTTACAGGTTACAGGTTACAGGCCGTTTTAGGTTACATGGGACAGGGGAAAGGTTACAGGGGGAAGAAGCGTGCCAGGGCAATTCAATTCAACCGTGGCAACTATGAGCCCCCTCACCTGTCGCTGCCGCGACATCCTCTCCCAAGGGAGAGGTGAAAAGAGCGGTCGCGACGTGCGATGCGCCCTCCTGCTTCCTTCTCCCTCGGGAGAAGGTGCCCCGGAGGGGCGGATGAGGGGTCTGTCGCCGATGGGTGAGACGCTGAATTGAATTGCCCTGAGAAGCGTGCGGCTCGGCAAGCGAATTCCCTGTAACCTGTCCCCTGTAACCTAGAGCCGCACCAGCTTCGGGTACTGCCCGTCGATCAGCTCGTACTTCGCCAAAATCTGCTCCCGCGCCCGGCGGCGCACGACCTTGCCGATGGCGTTGCGCGGAATCTCATCGAGCTCGGCGATCAGCCGCGGCCGCTTGTACCTGGTCAGCTTGCCGATGGCGACGGCGAGCGCCGGCGGCGGCGGCCCGGTGATGGCCGCCGTGACGATCTCGCCCCAGTAGCTCGACGGCAGGCTGAGGATGGCGATCTCCGCCGGCGCGATCGCCTCGCGCAGCGGCGCCTCCACCTCCTCGGGCAGGATCCGATAGCCGCCGGATTTCATCACGTCCGCGCTGCGGCCGCACAGGTGCAGGCGCCCCGCCTCGTCGAGAAAGCCGAGATCGCCGGTCTCATGGAAGGCGCCCGCGGGGTTCGGCGTCAAGGTGCCGCCGGCGATATGCCCGACGAACATGTGCCGCGCGCGCAGCAGCACCTCGCCGATGCGCGCGTCGGTCTCCTCCTCGTCCTCGATCTTCTTGATCGCCACCTCCACACCGGCCCCCGGCCAGCCGACGCAAGTGCTGGTCGGCTCACCCGCCGCGCCGTACCAGGCCTCCGCCTCGGCGGGCGCGAGCACGCTGATCGGGTTCCAGACCTCGTTCTTGCCGTAGGTGACGCGGATGACCGGGCCGAACGCGTTTCTCGCGCGCCGGTAGAGCTCGCCCGACAGCGGCGAGGTGCCGGTGTAGATCGCCTTGAGACCCGGATAGGGCCGCTGCTCGGCGCTCGCCAGCAGCTTGGCCAGCACCGTCGGCGGCGCGAACATATGATTCACCTTGCCGGCGTCGATCAGCGGCAGCGCCAGCTTCGCATCGACGCCCGGCAGGATGGTGATCGCGGCGCCGCCGTCGAGGAAGGCATAGGTCATCTGGCAGGCGCCGTGCGAGAACGGCGTCATCAGCAGGATGTTGTCGCCGCTGCCGGGCGCGAACGGCAGCGCCGCGCGCAGCAGCACGTTGGCGATCCAGCGCCCTTCCTGGGAATGCACGATGCCTTTCGGCGTGCCGGTGGTGCCCGAGGTGAAGCCGATGCGGCCCATGCCGTCGTTGGGCACGGCGGGAAACTCGCAGGCGGCGAGGTCGACCGGCGCGGCGCTTTCGGCCAGGATCGCCCGCGCGCCGAGCTGTTCGACCAGTGCTGCGCGGGCGCGGTCGGTGACGACGTATTTGATGCCGGCCGTGCTCAGGCAATGGGCGAGGTCCTCGGGTCCGAGCGCGACGTTGAGGCGGGCTTCGCCCATGCCGGCCAGCGTCACGCCGTAGCTCGCCGCGACCGCGAGGCGGCTGTTGGGCAAGAGCGTGCCGACCGCCTCGCCGGGCCTGGCGCCGGCGGCGCCGACGGCAAGGCCGATGCCGGCCGCGAGCGCGAACAGCTGCTGGTAGCTGACAACGCCGGCGGTATCGACGACCGCCGTACGGTCGGCGAACCGTTGCGACAGAGGCAGAAACTCGGTCTTCCAGCAGATCATGCCGACCATGCGCGGGCGCGCCTTCCATGCTCGCTTGCTTGACGCTCAAACTAGCCTAGCCTAGCGTTTGCTCAACAGGAAAACTGGGCCTGCAGAGGACGACAAAACGATTTCGCAACATCGGGGAGGACTTCGCATGCCGACTGCCCCTCCGCTGCCGCCGCTGGCGGGCCTCACCATCGTCGAGCTCGGCCACAGCGTGGCGGCGCCTTACGCCGGATTGATCCTCGCCGACCTCGGCGCGCGCGTCATCAAGGTCGAGAACCCCGACAAGGGCGACCACGCGCGCGGCTGGGGCCCGCCGCACTGGAACGGCACCGCCGCGACCTTTCATTGCTACAACCGCGGCAAAGAGGGGATTGCCATCGACCTCGGCGATGCCGACGAGGCTGCCCAGCTGCGCCGGCTGATAATCGACGAGGCCGACGCCGTCATCCAGAACCTGCGCGCGGGCGTGCTCAGCCGCTACGGCCTCGATGGCGCGAGCCTGCGGGCCGAGAAGCCCGGCCTCATCTGGTGCGATATCGGCGCGTTCGGCGAAGGCGGGCCGCTCGCCGCCAAGCCCGGCTACGACCCGCTGATGCAGGCCTCGACCGGCATCATGAGCATCACCGGCGAGCATGGCCGCCCGCCGGTGCGGGTCGGCGTGTCGCTGGTCGACATGGGCGCCGGCATGTGGACCGTGATCGGGCTGCTGTCGGCGCTCATCGCCCGCGCCGGCTCCGGCCAGGGCGCGCACGTGCAGACCTCGCTCTATGAGACGGGCCTTGCCTGGATGACCGCGCATCTGGCGGGCTTTGCGGCGAGCGGGGAGGTGCGGCGGCCCTACGGCTCGGGCGTGCAGGAGGTGGTACCCTATCAGGCGTTCGAGACGCGGCAGGGCTGGCTGATGATCGCCGCCGGCAACGACGGTTTGTTCCGCAAATTGATGGCGGCGCTCGGGCTTGCCGATCTCGGGTCCGATGCACGCTTTGCCACCAACTCGGCGCGCATCCAGAACCGCGAGGCGATCCTCTCGCTGATCGCCGAGGCGGTGCGCACATGGCCGTTCGGCGAATTGCAGGCCGCGCTCGATGCGGCCGGCGTGCCGAACGCGCCGATCCAGACCGTCGATCAGGTGGCCCGCCATGCGCAGACCGAGGCGCTCGGCATGCTGCAGCAATCGGCGGCGGGCGAGCTTGCCCTCGCCGGCATCGCGCTCAGCATCGACGGCGTGCGGCCCAGGGCCAAAGGCAGCGCCCCGGCGCTCGGCGAGCATAATGAAACAGTGCTCGGGCATTCGGCCAAGGTCAAAACCAGCACGAAATCCAAAACCTCCGCCAAGGCCAAACCGCGATGAAGACCGAATTCGAAACACTGCTGGTGACCCGCCCGCGCGAGCACGTCGGGCTCATCACCATGAACCGCCCCGAGGTGATGAACGCCACCAACACGCGCATGGGACAGGAGATGATGGAGCTGTTCGAATCCCTCATGCTCGACGCCGGGGACCTGCGCTGCCTGGTGCTCACCGGCGCCGGCAGCAAGGCGTTCTGCGCCGGCGGCGACCTCAAGGAGCGCAACGGCATGTCGAACGAGACGTGGCAGCGCCAGCACGTGCTGTTCGAGAAGAAGCAGCGGGCGCTGATGGGCTGCCCGATTCCGGTGATTGCCGCGGTCAATGGCGTGGCGTATGGCGGCGGCTGCGAGCTGGCGGCGGCCTGCGACTTCATTTATGCGTCCGAGACCGCCCGCTTTGCCTTGACCGAGGTCACGCTCGGCATCATGCCCGGTGCCGGCGGCACGCAGAACCTGCCCCGCGCGGTCGGCACCCGGCGCGGCCTCGAGATCATCCTGACCGGCCGCCCGTTCAGCGCCGAGGACGGCGAGAAATGGGGCTTCGTCAACCGCGTGCTGGCGCCCGACCGGCTGATCCCCGAGGCGCTCGACACGGCCGAGCGGATCGCTACCAACGCGCCGGTGTCGATCCGCCAGGCCAAGCAGTCGGTGCTGCGCGGCGTCGGCCTGTCGATCTGGGACGGCCTTTCCTTCGAGATCGAGGCCTACAACCGCATGGTCGGCACCGAGGACCGCATCGAGGGCGTCAAGGCCTTCAATGAGAAGCGCAAGCCGAAGTTCAAGGGTCGGTGAGGGGCGATCGCGGCCAATCCATTCGATCGCTCATGCGTGCCCGAGCACGCCGGAGGTGTCGACCCGTGGCATTCAGCCCCGAGCGGCGGGCCGATCCGGTCGAACGGCATCAGACCGTGCGCCGCGCCTTGATCGCGGCGGCGAGCGTGCCCTCGTCGAGATAGTCGAGCTCGCCGCCGACCGGAACGCCGTGCGCGAGCCGCGAGACGGTGACGCCGCGCCCCTGCAATTGCTCGGCCACATAATGCGCGGTCGATTGCCCTTCGACCGTGGCGTTGAGCGCGAGCAGCACCTCCGTGACACCGCCGGCGCCGACCCGCTCGAGCAGCCTGCCGATGTTGAGATCCTCGGGGCCGATGCCGTCGAGCGGGGACAGGTTGCCGCCGAGCACGTGATAGCGCCCGCTCACCACGCCGGCGCGCTCCAGCGCCCACAGATCGCCGATCTGCTCGACCACCACGATCAGGCTCGGGTCGCGGCTCGCATCGCGGCACACCGAGCAGGGCACGACGGTATCGACGTTGCCGCACTCGGGGCAGGCGACGATTCTCGCCGCCGCTTCGGTCATGGCGGCCGCCAGCGGCTCCAGCAGATCGGCCCGCCGCTTGATCAGGGCGAGCGCCGCCTTGCGCGCCGAGCGCGAGCCGAGGCCGGGCAGCCGCGCCAGCAGCTGGATCAGCTTTTCGATCTCCGGGCCGGCCGTGGTGCGCGCCATGCTTCATTCTCAGGTCGAGTCGGTGCCTCGACGCCCATAGCGCGATTTGCCCAAAGGGGAAAGCGGCCGCATCGGCGGAACCGCAGCGGTTTGCTCAATTGGCGGCGCCGAGCTGACCGGGCTGGCGCGGCCACTGTGCGAACAGCGCCTCGAGGCCGAGCCGGCGCGCATCCGCCTCGAGCCCGACCTTCTTCAGCGCCCGGATCGCATCCCCGAGCGCGATGATGTGCGCGCCCTCCGGACCGCTCGCCCCGATCGCGCGAATCGCCAGCATCGCGGTGCGGCCGTATTGCTGCTGCTTGGCGGCGTCCTGCAATTGCGGCAGCAGCCCGGTTTCCGGCAGGTGTCCGGTGGTCGGCTGCGGCGTGCGGCTCGCCGCCTCCCACAGCGGGATCGGCACGTTGTAGTCGAGGGCATCGAGCACGGTCGCCAGCCGGTGCATCATGTCGGCCGAAAGCCGGCCCTTCAGCGCCAGCTCCTCGGCATAGCGGATGCCGGTGCCATGCGGGGCGCCCGCAGTGGTATCGGCGATGTCGATCAGGCTGAGCCAGGGCTGCAGCTGGCCGCCGCCACCGAGCCGATCGAGCGAGGAGCCGAATATCACCCACTTGTGGGCGAGCGGGTAGTTCCCGTTGGCAATGGCAATCTCAATGGCAATTTCCGCGAACCAGCCGAGCTCCCCGCTCGGCGCCAGCCGCTCCAGGTCCTTGCCCATCAGGCTGGCAACCGGCACCATCAGCCCGGCACGCCGCGCGTCGTCCCGCAGCGCCTGCATCAACCGCGCCTTGCGCAGCGGCGTCGTCTCGCGCTGCACCGCCTGCAGCAGCATGGCGCGGCGCAGCACCGGCTCCGCCTTGGCGCTGATCGGATCGGCCATCTGCACCGGTTGGAACGCAACCGCCAGATAGGCTTCGGCGAGCCTGGGCGGACCAATCACGAATTGCCGCGCGGCGATCTCGGCCGCGGCGACGCGCATCGCCGGCTCGTTGTTGCGATCGTTCGCCAGCGCGAACACCAGCGCCGGCTCGGCGTGCTCGGCCAGCTGCGGCGGATTCGCCACCTTCCCCAGCTCGAGGAAGCGGTAATCGAGCAAGGTGACGCGCTTGGGCAATTGCGGTTTCACCGCCACGCCGGCCGCAAGGGCGTCGAGCACACCGATGGCGAGCGGCGCCTCGATGCCTTCCTCGCGGGCCAGGTCCACCGTCAGCTGCGCCGCCGCCGCATTGCCCGCCAAGGCCGCGCAGTACCCGGACAGCAGGATCGCCTCCGCCCTGAGCGGCTTGGGCAGATCGGTTGCGATCAGATTAGCGGTTTTGACCTTCTCGCAAGCGGCCTCCCGCTCGCCGAGCGCGAGCTGCGTGCGCACCGCGAACATCGCCATCAAGGCATTGTCCTTGCCCGACGCGCGCTTCAGGATCTCGTCCATCTCCGCGATCAGGCCTGAGCGATACAGGGCCTCGAGCCGCAGCGCCGTGAAATGCTCGGGCTGGCCGCCGGCGGGCGGCGGCGCCTCCGCGATCAGGGCCCGGCGCCACAGGGCATGCAGCGCGGACGAGCGCGGCGGGATATCCCCGCCCGAAATGATCTCCTCGACCGTCTTGACGTCGGCGCCACGCCACAGATCGAGCGGCAGCCCACTGCCATCGCCGCTCATCACCGGCGCGAGGTCGCCCTTCTCCACCCCGTCGTCCCTGGGGACAAAACGTGCACTCTGCCCGCTCGCGCTCTGCCCGGTCGGCGGACTGCCCACGCCACCGGCTTGCGGTCCGGCGGCGGGGTTGGCACGCGCGTCATAGCCTCCGCCCGGGCCATATCCGCCCGCCCCGTACGCCGCGGGCGGCGCGCCATAGGGCTCCGAGCCGGCCGGCCCACCGGTGACCGGCGGCAACGCCGCGGCCGGTTTTTGCCGGGATTTGGCCTGCTCGTCCTTTTCCTTGAAGGGATTCCAGCTTTCCTGCGCCGGCGCCGAAGCCGGCAGCCAGCCGATGGCGAGAAGCGTGAGCATGAGGCGGGCACGGCGCATGGAGGTCCCCGGTTATTGTTTGCGGATTTTGACGCCGTCCACTGTCTTGGCTACTTCCCGCGACTCGGGCTCGAAATATTCGGCAAGCACGTATAAGCTGCCCACGACGACCGCCGACAAGAGGCCGATGGCAAACACGAAGCGAATGAGGCTCGGCATGGATCTGCTCTCCCTGGAGCAGGCTCTAGACCGCCACTCCGGAGTTTCTGTTGCTCGAAGTCGGCGGCATTATGGCTGCTTCGCAGTTATAGCCATAGCGTTCGGATCGCCGCGCGGCTATTTTTTGTGTTAGGGAGGCGGCTTGGACGCACGTTGGCGCCGCAGGTGCGGGGTGCCGGCTGTCGATCGGGCGCGAGCGCGTACGAAGTCACACTGATGAGCGGAATCGGGTTGCGCCAGGATAGGCTCGAAGGGGATGACAGTGCAGCGACCCGGTTGACCGAGCGGCTCGGCAAGCGGTCGATTGTGCTGGTCGGCCTGATGGGCTGCGGCAAAAGCTCGATCGGGCGCCGGCTCGGCGTGCGGCTGCGCTTGCCGTTCGTCGATGCCGACGTGGAGATCGAGCAGGCGGCGGGCATGACCATCCCGGAAATCTTCACCGAGCACGGCGAGCCCTATTTCCGGGACGGCGAGCGCCGCGTGATTCGGCGGCTGCTGCTGCAGGGGCCGCAGGTGCTGGCCACCGGCGGTGGCGCCTACATGAATGCGGAGACGCGCGCCAACATCGCCCATGCCGGCATCTCGCTATGGCTGAAGGCCGATATCGACGTGCTGTTGAAGCGGGTGGCCCGGCGCAGCAACCGACCGCTGCTGAAGGCCGCCAATCCCGCGGAGGTCATGCAGCGCCTGATGAACGAGCGCTACCCGGTTTATGCACAGGCGGATGCAACCCTGCAGAGCCGCGAAATCCCGCACGACCGGATCGTGGAGGAAGCCATCGCGGCGCTGATGGCCAGTCCGCGGCTGTAAACGGAGTTCCCTATATGGCTAACGGCGCCGCTCCCGGCGGCCAGCGCATCGTGCCGGTATCGCTGGGCGAGCGCAGCTACGACATCCTGATCGGCGGCGGCGGCGTGGCCTCCGCCGGGCGGATCATTTTCGAGCGGTTCGGCCGCAAGCGGGTTGCGATCGTCACCGACCGCAACGTCGCCGCGCATCATCTGGCGAGGCTCGAGGACGGGCTCGCCGCGGCCGGGCTCCGCTCCGAAGCGATCGTGCTGGAGCCGGGCGAGGCAACCAAGAGCTTCGCGGCGCTCGGCCCCTTGTGCGAGCGGCTGCTCGAGGCCGGCATCGAGCGCGGCGATCTCGTGCTCGCGCTCGGCGGCGGGGTGATCGGCGATCTCGCCGGATTTGCGGCGAGCATCGTGCGGCGCGGCGTCAGGCTGGTGCAGGTCCCCACCTCGCTGCTGGCGCAGGTGGATTCATCGGTTGGCGGCAAGACCGCCATCAACACACCCCAGGGTAAGAACCTGGTCGGCACGTTCCATCAGCCGAGCCTGGTGCTGGCCGATATCGACGTGCTGTCCAGCCTGCCCGAGCGGGAGCTGCGTGCCGGCTATGCCGAGGTGGTCAAATACGGCCTGATCGGCGATGCCGGCTTTTATGATTGGCTCGAAGCGCACTGGCGGCGCTTGTTCGGCAATGACCGCGAGGTGCTCGCCGACGCCGTCGAGATCAGCTGCAAGGCCAAGGCCGCCATCGTCGCGCGCGATGAGACGGAAACCGGCGAGCGCATGCTGCTCAACCTCGGCCACACCTTCGGCCATGCGCTCGAAGCCTGGTGCGGCTTCTCCAGCCGACTGCTGCACGGCGAGGCGGTGGCGATCGGCATGGCGCAGGCGTTCCGCCTCTCCGAGCAGCTGCAGTTTTGCCCTCCGGGCGCGGCTGCGCGCATGGAGGCGCACCTGTCGGCGGTCGGCCTGCCGAGCCGGATTGCGCATATTGCGGGCCCGGATCGACCGGTGGCGGCCGACCTGCTGAGGCTGATGGGCCAGGACAAGAAGGTCCAGGACGGCCAGCTGACGCTGATCCTGGTGCGCGGCATCGGCAGCGCCTTCATCACCCGTGAGGTGGCGGCAAAACGTGTGCTCGCGTTTCTCGAGCAGGAGACCGGCTCGGGCGGTTGCTGATACCCGGCTGCGTCTGCTCGGAACGTGGCGAGGCCGCAACACGATCCGGCCCCGGAATGACCTGCGGTGGGTCGGAGTCTCGATTTCGCCGGAATTGCGGCCAATAGGCTTCGAGACATTGCACTGATCTACATGTGATGGCGTCGTGCGAAAGGAATTCAATTGTGCCCGAGATCGCGCACCGCTGCCAAATCCTGCTCCTCGCCGAGACCCTCGCGGACGGCTCCACGCCCGAGCAATTGCGCCTGGCGCTCGCCGCGGCACGGGTGGCGTGCGTGGTCGTCGCGCCGCCGCACGGCAGCACGCTCGATCGCGCCGAGGCCAAGCTGCTGATCGAGCTTATCCAGCATCACGGCGTTGCGGCGCTGGTGTGCGACGATGCCGCCATGGCCAAGGCCCTCGGCGCGGACGGCGTGCATCTGTCGCTGGCGCGGACGGGCGAGGAGGATGTTCCGCTGGCCTATCAGTCGGCACGCGGGCTGCTCGGGCCCGGTCGGATCGTCGGTGGCGCGGTCGGCGGCTCGCGGCATGCGGCCATGGTGCTGGGCGAGCTCGGCGCCGACTATGTCGCGTTGGGGCCGGTGCCGGGTTCCGGCGAGCGGCTGATTGCGATGGTCGAATGGTGGAGCGAGGTGTTCGAGGTGCCGGCTGTCGCCATGGCCGCGCCAAGCGTGGCGCAAGCCCGCGAGCTGGCCGGCGCCGGGGCCGATTTCGTGGCCGTGCCGCTGGCCTTGCTGGCGCAGGACCGGGCCTCGGTGCGCGAGCTCGAGCAGGCCCTGGGCGCACCGGAACGGGTGTCCTGATGTACGCCCGGGCAGGCGCCGTTCACGCACTTTGTGCGATCGTGTCGGCGCTCTCGGCATGGCCCGTGCTGGCGGCCGGTCCCGATACCGAATCGAGCTCGTGGGTGCAGCGGGTCGAGCCGTCGGATGGCAAGGACAATCCCGCCGCTGCCCGGCCGAAGTCCGCACCGCCGTCCAAAGCAGTCGACAAGCCGTCCGCCGCATCCGCGCCCGCGGCCAAGGCGTTCGCCCAGCCGGAGGTGTCGGCAAAGCCCGCCAAGGACGACAAGCAGAAACCGCCGGCGGCCGGCGCTAATCCCGCCTCAACGATCGGCGACGAGGCTTACGACGATTTCGACCAGGGTCGCTATCTCGCCGCGCTCAAGAAGGCGACGGAGGCCGCCAAGGCCGGCGAGCCGGCCGCGCATACCCTGATCGGCCGCATCCATGGCGGCGGGCTCGGCGTTCCCCACAATGATGTCCTGGCTGCGGAATGGTATCGCAAGGCGGCCGATCTCGGCGACGTCGAAGGCGCGTTCGCGATGGGCGTGATGCTGGCGGAAGGCCGCGGGGTGGCCAAGGATCGGGGAGCCGCCGGCAAGTATTTCGAGACGGCAGCCTACAAAGGGCATGCGCTCGCCAACTACAATCTGGCGCTGCTGTTCCTGTCGGGCGACGGCAAGCCGGAAAATCCCACCCGCGCGGCGCAGCATCTGGCGGTGGCCGCCCAGGCGGGCTACGCGCAGGCCCAATACGACCTCGGCGCCATGTTCCAGAACGGGGAGGGCGTCGACGCCGACGCGCTGCAGGCCGCGACCTGGCTCGGCAAGGCCGCGGCCCAGGGCCTGCCCGCCGCGCAATTCGACTATTCGGTCATGCTGTTCAAGGGGCAGGGACTGACCAAGGACGAGCCCAAGGCCTTCCAATACATGAAGTCGGCCGCCGAGAAAGGCGTTCCACCGGCGCAAAACCGCCTGGCCCGCCTGTACGCGTTCGGGGTTGGCGTCGAGAAGAACCTCGCCGAGGCCGCCAAGTGGCACCTGATCGCCAAGCGCGGCGGGCGCGATGATCCGCAGCTGGAGGAGATGCTGGCCAAGCTGCCGAAGGCGGATCGCGCCACAGCGGAAAAGGCGGCCGCCACTTGGCACGACCGCAGCCTGGTGGAATAATACCGGCCGAGAGGGCTCGGCAGAGGCGAGGCGCAGCACATGCCACACGGACTGACGCGGGAACTGGCCGGATTCATTGCCGGCCTGACATTCGACCGGATTCCGGCCGCGCCCCGTGCGATGGCGCACGTCGGCATCACCGACTGTGTCGGCAC
>Ga0209069_10000828_pt1 | contig 14989 bp, 10 predicted proteins | sample Str013_2_FD_187202 | JGI IMG/M metagenome (GOLD analysis project Ga0209069, IMG submission 187202) | Freshwater sediment microbial communities in response to fracking from Pennsylvania, USA - Straight Creek_MetaG_SC_2013 (SPAdes) (version 2) | ecosystem: Environmental > Aquatic > Freshwater >...
GTGAATGACACAACGATGCCTAATAGTAGCACAAATACTTACTAAACCGGTAATAGCAATAAAATTGTACAGAACAAGCTTTTGTAATCATACTTTGTTTATTATGTTGTTTTTCTATGCTTCATAATTACAGCCGGTAAAAAATCAGCTGACTGCTGTAGAGAAAGCAAAAACGAATGGCCATCACTGCCTCCTACCTTTTACCTTATACCCTTAACCTTTACCTGATTATTTCAAAGAACTCAACCCTTCCATTTATCATTGTATTTTTTTTATTTTATTTTTACATGGCATGGTCATCAGTGTAAAAATAATCACCCGGATTGGCAAGTAGTATAGAAATAGTTTGATAGTACTATAGAATTTTATCGATGACAAATTAGCAGAAACGATGTCTTATCCATGCAAAGCATGGGTGGGTGCATTTTTTACTTTGCGTTCATAATCAAGCTATTAAATTTTTGGGACTTATTCCTACCAAATAGGGACCATCTTCGATCCATGTTCGATCCAAATTCAGTGGATTTCTCTATCCTCGTTTACAACCTGCCAATTTAGCAGGCCGTGGAGCCGAAGGCGGATCGAAGCAGGTTCGGCCAGAAGTCGGCAGTCAATAGTCGGGAGGAAATTGAAGGGGGTAATTTTGAAATGTGTTGTAAGTCAAAAGTTTTAAGAATTATTTTACTGAAGCACCTGCATCGTTGCCTGTCCAATTGATAGGCCGAACAGGTATTAGGATTTCGGTCTTATAGTCAATGATTCCAATAGAACGCTTACACTGGCTTAAACCCGATCCTTTCCCTGTCCTCCCATTTTCTTTGCGCTGCCTTTTCATCCAGGATATTTTCCATTGCGTCATAAATCTGGTTCAGTTGGGCGTCGTGTTCACCCAGTCTTTCTTTGATTTCTTTTAATTGCTCCTTCAAATCATTCTGCCTTAATAATATTTTTCTTATTTCCACAAAAGCCCGCATGATGGCAATGTTCATTTTAATGGCTTTCTCCGAATGCAGGATGCCACTGATCATGGCGATACCCTGCTCGGTAAATGCATAGGGCGTAACACTGGTATTGCGTTTTACCTGGTATGCCGTCACATTCTGTGACCGCAGGGAAACATCCGTTTTTGATGCGGTAACAGCCTGTGACCGCATGGCCTGCCATTCCGCCAAGGAAAGCCTGAACATAAAATCTTTGGGAAACCTTTTTATGTTGCGCTTCACCGCCTGGTTCAATGCCTTTGTTTCCACCTCGTACAATTGTGCTAGGTCAAAATCGAGCATTACCCGTTCGCCTTTTATTACATAAATCCTGTTTTGGATACTTTGGATTACCTGCATTTGAATAGTCTTAATGGTTTAAAATTATTTTCCTGCGGCGCTGAGGATTGTTGATGGGGAAGACAAAAATAAGCAAATTTGGAGTTTGGGGTTTGGGAAAAGGAAAATTATTTATTCATATACTGCTTTTTCCCAAAATCATTTTCAGTCCTCCAGAAACAATGAATATGATTGTCGTAGTTCTCATATTCGATTATCTGTTTTCCGTTTTCAAAGCGGTAATAATGTGACTTGCCTTTTTCCCGGTTTTCCACATAAAAAAACCGCAGCTTTTTATTGCAGAAAGAATCTACCGCAGGAACCTCCCCCGGATTGAAATTATTAAAGTATTCGGTCACCAGTTGTTTGAGTAACGATTGCTGCATCTTATTTAGTTCACCGTAATAAATACCCTCATCCGGCACATGGATTTTAATTTTGTCCTGCTCACTGTAAACTATATCCGTTTTCTTTCGGGGATTATATCCCTTCTTTAATTGGGCATCTGTTAAAGTATTCACCAGTTGACGGCCCATCTCTTCTTCCTTATACAAAATGATGAGTCCGGCGCGTGCTGTATCTGTGATAGAATTAGAGGGATTGGTGGCCATCAGGAACGGGCTGTTTGCAATCATTTTATTTCCCTGAAAAGTAAAATTCAATGAAAGGTGATGCCCTTCCAGTTTCCAGCTCCAGTAACTATTAGCAGAGGGGTTACCGAATACCTCCACCCAGTATTCATTGCGGCCGAGTATGGGTTCAAATTTTTTTTGAATGTCTTCGTTGAACATTACAGCGGTAGCAGTTAAATATCCCTGGGTACTGAGGCAACTCCGCATCAGTTCGTGCAAGGCGATTTTCTGGGTCTCGGTAAAAGAGGAAAGCTTTAATCCCATTCGCTGACCAGGTACCCTTTCCCACTTCATACGCAAGGTATCGCTGAAAGGATACTGTAATACAGGCAGTGAGTCCTTTGAAATGGAGGCAATTAATTTTTCTGCCCTTGTTATATAAGTGGGCTGCTGAATAGATTGCTTAAATGACGAGAAGGAACTGCAATAAAAAACCAGGAAAAGATAACCGTACTTTTTCATACTTAAATATTGATCCAGGTACAATATACAATAATATGGAACTATCTGTTTCAGGCTCCTGCAAATGAGCCGGGAAGTTTAATGATTGTATAAATGGTTGTTTACTATCAAAAAGCGCTATCAGCAGGCTGGAAATAATATAAGCCAATTGTTATAGTCCTGCTGCAGTCTTACAAGGGAAAGACATTAACCATTTGTCCATACAATCAATTTTGTCAATGTAATACGCTTAAATGGAGAGAGGAGTGATTCAGGGAAGTATTGTCCCTGATTTGTTTTAACCTATTTAATAAGGTGCACGGGAAGATCACCCACCTTTTCACAGCATACCTGTTCCATTACCTGCTTCAGTTGTGTTTTTAATAATGCAATAATGTGGTTGCCCCCTTCATTACCCAATGCGGCTACGCTGTACATAAATGACCGGCCAAGAAAAGTAAATTCAGCGCCCGATGCCAATGTGCGGGCAATATCAGGACCAGAACGCAGGCCACTGTCCATCATAATTTTTATTTTGCCATTATAATTCTTTACAATCGGCTCCAACGACTTAATGGTGGATTGCCCGGCATCCAGTTGACGGCCTCCGTGATTGGAAACGATGATTCCATCCAATCCCAGTTTTACCGCCAATTCAGCATCCTCTTCTGAGGCAACACCTTTCAATACGATTTTACCTTTCCATTTATCCCTTATGACAGCGATTTTTTCTTCGTTCAACCTGCCGGAAAATGTACGGTTCATAAACTGGCCAAGTTGTTTCATGTTCAGGTCCTTTGGCATATAAGGCTTCATGGTGGCAAAACCCGGTATGCCATTGGACAATGTTTTTAATGCCCATTCCGGCTTGGTCATTATCTGTAATATATTTTTCAATGTCATCCGGGGAGGCATCGCCAAACCGTTCCTGATGTCCCTGGGCCGGAAACCAAAAGAAGGTACATCACTGAGCAAAACCAGTACGGTATAACGCGCCTCCTGCAATCTTCTTAAAATATCATCCCGTAAAGAATCTTCCGCAGGATGATACAACTGGTACCAGGCCCTGCCTTCGGTTATTTCACTTATTTTTTCAATACCAGCCGTGGTAACGGTGCTTAATATAAACGGTATGTTGTGTTGCAGCGCAGCTTTCGCAAGTATTTCCGGCGAGCCGGGCCAAATCAATCCCTGCAAACCAATCGGTGAAATACCAAATGGTGCATCATACAGCTGCCCGAATAATTCAGTCCTCATGTCTGGTGCTGCATATTTGCCGAGATAGAAAGGCAGTAGTTCCACTTCCCTCAATTCGGCGGTATTCTTATACAGGTTAACATCCTCATTACACCCGCCGTCGAGGTATTCAAATGCGAATTTTGGAATCTTTCTCTTCGCTTTTGCACTCAGATCATCAATTGACGGATACTTACTGTTATATGTCCAATTCATGGGTGACTTAAAATTGTGTTTTATTCCTGGTCGAAGATTGATGCATGACTGAATGCAATTTCATATCAATAATATCGGATGGAAGTGGTTTACTGTTCCAATGTGAGTGAAATACCAGGGCTGCACCCAGGGCACTTGCCTGCGCAACTGAAGCCGCATAGACTTCAATCCCGGGAAAAGCATCGGCCATCAAATACATATAAACCGGGTTATTACTAAATCCACCGTCTACGAATATTCGCTTTACGCCTGTTCCCTTCAATACAAAATTAGTACTTCTTACCTGCTGGGTCACGATATCAGTTATTAACTGGTGATAGGCCTCTTCATAGTTTTTAAATGCAGTCAGTTCCCTTTTACCAAAAGCAGATTTCGGTGGTTGTGCATTCGGGTATTTCAATTCCTGTTTTTCAATCGTTGGCTGCTGTTTTTGCAGCAGTGTAATATCTACCTCCACCGTTTTATAATAATCCTGCTGCTTTGCATAATATTCTGCCAGCCGCTTTATTTCAAGCTCATGTTCATAGCCGGCAAATATCCTGGAGGCCTTTACCGGTTTGCCATTGTACGACAAATAACAGAGGCAATCTTCGTGCAATTCAAAGTCGGTAAGCATGGAGTGATTGAACGGGTTCAGACTGATGCACCAGGTACCGGTTGACAATAAAATAAATGGTTCATTAAAAGAGGTGAGGTAGGGTATGAGTGCAGCAGAACTGTCATGCATGCCTCCGCCTGTCGGAATATTATTATTTATATATCCTGCAACTGCATTACAGGGAAGTATTGGGGGGAATTTTTCATCAACAGCTTCGGTATTCACCCATTGATGGTATTTGTGTTGTTGAAAATTCCAGAGATTGGTATGGCAACCAATACTGGTTATATCTGTATGAGGGTTTGATGTAAGTATATAACCCAGGTATTGCGGTAAGTGCAATGCATGCTTTATACGTTTAAACAAATCGGGCTTTTCATATTTCAGGCGGTATAACTGCATTCCAGCATTGAGGTTGCCCAGTACAGGTGAAGCGGTTAATTTGGAAAACTGGCTTTTCCCACCATAATCATGATAAAATTTGTCAAGTAATGGTTGGGGAAATGGCTTCAGGTAATTATACAATGGAGGGATCGCCGCACCTTTTTCATCGAGGTAAACAAAGCTGGCACCATATCCTGAAAAATTAACAGCTTTGATTTCAAACCTGCTGTCCTTATCTATTTGAGAAAACTTATCTTTGATCCATTCGGTTAATGCCATCACATCTTCACAGGGGAAACCGTCCTCGTCGGTTATTTCTTTTAACTGGCAGCTTTCTTCAAATAGCACCTTATATTGCTCGTCGAAAAGCAATAATTTCTTATTGGTTTTACCAATATCAAAAATTGCTATTACGGGAGTTTTCGAACTCATAACCCTGTGGCCACTGTTTTATTTCCTCTTTCTTTAATTAATTGCTCTCTCATTTTCATTTGGCGAAACAATTGTAAGGGGTTCAATGAGCCGCCGCTTCTCCATCTTGCCTCGGCAACAATCGCCCTTACATCTGTTCTGAATATGGACTGCAATATTTCCTGTGCCATCACCACGTCATTGCTTTGTTGCGCCTCATTCAATTTTTTCCTGTCAATCAACAGGGCCTGTGCATAGGAAATCATAATGGCTTCTACTGACTGGAGCAAATCTTCCAGCGGGTCCTTCACATTGTGAGATGCATCAATCATCCATCCAAGGTCCGTTGCATGGTTCATTCCCCTTGCATCCATTCCTTCTACCAGCTCATTAAAAATTAAAAACAACTGGTATGGTTTTATACTGCCTACTGTAAGATCATCATCGCCATATTTACTATCATTAAAATGAAAGCCTGCTAATTTTCCTTCCATTAATAACAAAGACACTACCTGTTCAATATTTGCGTTGGGCAGATGGTGACCCAAATCCACGAGTGTATAAGCTTTATCGCCCAATTTGCTGGCGTATAACAATGATTGCCCCCAGTCGCCTACAGACATTGAATAAAAATTGGGTTCATAGGCTTTGTATTCTACAAATACTTTCCAGTCGGCCGGTAAGGCTGCATATATTTCTTTCAAACTTTCCAGTGTATTTTGAAATGCCTTCCTGAAATTCAACTGGCCAGGGAAACAACTACCATCACTTAACCAAACGGTTAATGCTTTTGACCCCAGTTCAACACCATGTTTAATCACTTCAATATTGTGTTGAATGGCCTGCCTGCGAACTGATTTGTCAACATGTTGCAATGAGCCATATTTATAACTTAATGGCTGCTCTTTCTGGTCCTGGAAAGTATTGGAGTTGACTGCATCGAATTTTAATCCCAGTTGGGCGGCCAATGATTTTATGGACGTATAATTATCCGGTATATCCCAGGGGATATGCAATGAAATAGCACCGCTGGATTGATTCAATGCATGCAGTAAACCTACATCTTCCATTTTTTCTTCAAGATTACCGGGCTCACCTGCGCCGGAAAAGCGGCCAAACCTTGTACCTCCCGTACCCAGTGCCCATGATGGAATGGCTACATTAAATTCGATCAGTTTCTGAATAACCGCTTCAATATTACTGATACCAGTGGCCGCAAAATCAAATTTCCTCTTGTGTTCCGCATGCAATGACTGGTTGAATTCATCAATTTTATACTTTTCAATCCGCATATAAATCGTTTTATAGCAGGTAAAATACTTCTTTCAATGGAATGGATACGGGTGAATTGTCATCGTTGGTTTCCATAATATCTTTCATGCAGGCCCACCACTTTTGCATGATTGCCTGTTTGGGAAGTTCATCCAGTTTAAGGGCATCTTCAATTTTTAAGACAGCAAACAAGGTACTGGTCTCTTTGTCCATATAAATAGAATAGTCTTGAATACCGGTATCTTTTAATAACATTGTTAATTCGGGCCATATTGCATCGTGCCGCTTTTCATATTCAAGTTCACAACCCTTTAATAATTTCATTGTAAAAGCTATTCTTTGCATGTTTCTTATCTTGTAAATGCTGCCGCAACTCCGCCATCCACGTTTAGTGTATTTCCCGTGGATTTTTTGAGTAAGTCTCCTACAAAAGCAAAGCAGGCATTGGCAATATCTTCAGGCAAAATTGTTTCGTTCAATAAAGTTCGTTTGGCATAATAAGCAGGAAGTTCTTCCACTTTAATTCCATAGGCTTTGGCCCTGCCTTCGGCCCAACCGCCGCTCCAGATATTGCTGCCTGAAATCACTGCATCCGGGTTTATTACGTTTACTCTTATTTTATCCTGTCCCAGTTCCGCTGCATTCAAACGGCTCAGGTGCAACTGTGCCGCTTTTGCAGAACCATAGCCTGCATTGTTGGGACCGCTTACGAGCGCGTTTTTACTCACGATATTCAATACATCGCCTCCCAAGCCTTGTTTGCGCATAACCTCAACAGCTTTTTGTGTTACCAGAAACTGGCCTTTTACCAATACATCATATAAAAGATCCCAATCACTTTCAGCATGTTCTTCCAAAGGTTTGGAAATAGAAAGTCCCGCGTTGTTTACTATGATGTCCACCCCACCAAATGCCAGCACAGCAATTTGCAATGTTTGCTGGATAGTGGTTGCATTGGTTACATCGAGTACACCTCCTGCTATAACATCTTTTCCGTAGTCGTGATGGAAGGATTCTTTCGCTTCCTTCAACCTTTCAGCATTGTTGTCTGAAAGAATAATACAGGCGCCTTCATCTGCAAATTTTTTGGCGATGGCTTTTCCAATACCACCGGCGCTTCCGGTAATCAATGCAATGCGGCCACTCAATGGTTTGGGCCTGGGCATACGTTGCAGCTTTGCTTCTTCCAGTAGCCAGTATTCTATATTGAATGCTTCCTGCCTTGGTAGTGAAGTATACGCAGAAATCGCTTCAGCGCCTTTCATTACATTGATGGCATTGATATAAAATTCTGCTGCCACCCTGGCTGTTTGTTTGTCTTTTGCAAATGTGAACATTCCAATACCCGGATATAAAATTACTACCGGGTTGGGATCACGCATTGCAGGACTATTGGGATGTTTGCAGGTATTGTAATACTCCGCATACATGTTCCGGTACGCCACAAACAACGGAGCTATCTTTTCTTTTACTGCTGTAACATTGCTAAGTTCCTCACCCGGCGCCAGGTTCAGGACAAGGGGTGAAATTTTTGTTCTCAAAAAATGATCGGGGCAACTGGTTCCCATAGGTGCCAGTCTTTCCAGGTCCTTTGAATTAATATATTCCAATACCCTTTCATCGTCAGAAAAATGTCCAATCATATTTACCTGTGATGAACAAAAGCCACGTAATACTGGCGCCAGTGCGGTTGCCACCTCTTTGCGTTTATCTGCATCCAATGATTTTAATTTGGCACCACCGAATACCGCCGGTTGCTTACTTATATGAGTTTGCAAATATTCCGCACAGCGCTCTATTACTTCCAGTGTATTAATATAACTTTCATAGGCTGTATCACCCCAGGTAAATAATCCATGTGAGCCAAGCATGATACCACGGATTCCGGGATTCTCATCCAGACATTTCTTTAACTGAAGCCCCAGATCAAATCCAGGCTTCTGCCACTGCACCCAACCAATGGTTCCTCCAAACAATTCTTTGGTAATTTTTTCACCATCCCTTGCGGCAGCAATGGCAATAGCTGCATCCGGATGTAAATGATCGATGTGCCTGAAAGGAAGAAATCCGTGCAATGGCGTATCAATTGAGGGCGCTTTGGACGAAAGGTCATATATGCAGTGATTAAAAAGTTCCACCATTTCGTCTTCGTACTGGATCCCGCGGTATACATTCTTTAGACTGCGCAGCCTGTCGACATACAAAGCCGCCAACCCAGTGCGTTTCATAGTGCCAAGGTCGCCACCACTTCCTTTTACCCACATTACCTCTACTTCATTTCCTGTAAGCGGATCTTTCGCCATGGCCTTACAGGATGTATTGCCCCCTCCATAATTGGTAAGCCGAAGATCGGCTCCCAATAAATTAGAACGATATACCAATAAAGCCACTTCATCACCGGCAAGGGCCGCAGCTTTCTTTTCGTCCCAGAGGTAGCTTACATGTTTGTATTTCATTGTTTCAACGGAAGACATATTTCAAATTTTAGATTGACCAGTTTTTATTTTAATGAGTTGCCATAGCCAACCAGTATTACGGAGAGCATAATTGTAACAATTCCCACAATAAAGGTCATTTTTGTTTTCTGACTTACCCCCTTCCATTCTTTTAGTAAAACGCCCCACATATTGGCGACCAGGATTATAAAAGCCATGTGCAGGATCCAACTGCTGGCCCCATTACCCAATTTACTTTCTCCCATTCCATAAAAGAAGAATTGGAGAAACCAGGTTGTACCTGCAAGCGCTGACAGCAGGTAATTTTTTGACAACGGTGTTTTTTTGTTGGCATAATCTCCAAATGATTTGTTTCTGATATTCAGGATCATACACCAGATAAAGTTGGTGGCCAATCCACCCCATAACAGCACTACATAGGTGACATTGTTTTGAAACAATGGGTTCATGCCCTGTGCCACGGCTGTTTCAGCCATTGGCTTGCCGGCTTCTATGCCGAAGTTGAAACAGGCGCTCATGATGCCGGAGAAAACTGCAACAATCAATCCTTTCACCAGGCTAAACTCGGCCACAGATTTTTTCTTTTCTGCTTCAGGCATTTCTTTTTCCTTAAGCATCCCAGCTCTTCCACAGATATAGATACCCAGAAGACAAATAATTACGCCTGCAAAAACGACCTGTCCCCATCCGGTGGTAAGTAAATCATGAAAAGTGGTCTTACCTGCTTTCGGATAGAAATTATAATAGATGGAAGGAACCAAAGCACCAAAAGCAGAGCAGAATCCAAGTACTACCGAATTGCCCAGCGACATTCCCAGATACCGAACACCAAGGCCATAGGTTAATCCGCCAATACCCCAGAGTACCCCAAAAAGCAGGGTGTATTTTATTGTTTCAAAGGAAGTTGCTTTAATGATCTCAGAGAATCCGGGTACTGTGAGATAAGCTGCCAGTGGCGGCACAATGAGCCAGGAAAAAAGTCCACCTACAATCCAATAGCTTTCCCAGTTCCACCCTTTCACTTTTTTATAGGGCATGTAAAAACTTCCAGAGGCAAAGCCTCCTATAAAATGGAATATAACACCTAGTATAGCCTGCATCGTTTATAATTTTATGGCAAATAACCGGGAATAAAAATACCGTTCTTTCCAAAGATAACCGTCCTGTTCTGTCGCTCCCCGTTATACTGCTAATTATATAATTCAATTACCCATCGATTCAGTATTGGTCCAGGTGTCATTTTGGCCGGTAACTAATAACTTTAGCCGATTCCACAGGAATTAGTGATTGATTAGGAGTAAAAATCCCAATAGATGAACTTTTTAACTGCCTGGTATTGTATTGAATAATTATTCTTACTGAAGAATGATTGTTCCCAGCCAATCCCTCATCCATTTAATATACTGCTTCCCTTTTCTATTTCGCATCTTTAACACAACGGAAGCCTACAGTTGCATTGCGTTCAAATCCTTGACTAACCCTTAATAAATATTGACGGTAATGCAACTCCCTGGGCCCACCCTGCACATACCACCAACTACTGGATGGCTTAAAATATGAACCTCCTTTCATCATGATATACCGGTAACTACCATTCATGTACAGATCATTTGTTAGTTGCCAAACACAACCGGTGAGATCCAGTAATCCAAATGGATTGACCCCAAGTGGATATTTCCCTACAGGATACAATTTCCCGTCGCCAAGGTTGCAAAAAACAGTATCAATTCCTTCAATGGAAGACACAGTGAGTGTTTCTGTTACCACTTCTTCTTTTCTTGAAACAGGAGTGACCTGTTTCCATGGCCATTCATTACCCGCTGAAGTCTGTGCCGCATACTGCCACTCGATTTCAGTGGGCAATCTTTTACCTGCCCAGGCGGCAAAAGCTTTGGCATCTTCATAACTGATGTATATTACAGGAAAGTTTTCCTTACCCGCTGGAATCTTCCTTCCTGTCCAATGTTTAAGATAATTTGCTGTGTCTGTTGGAATATACCCGGATGCTTTTACGAATTCAAGATATTGTGCATTCGTTACTGGAAATTTATCTATGAAAAAGGGCGGAATATTAAATGTACTATCAATATCCTGTCTGGGATAAGGAATGAATTCATCTCCATGAGTAGCCATGAAATGAAAATTTCCCGCAGGGATTTTTGCCATTCCCCCTGGTGTTAGAATGGACGGTTTTGTTGGGTTGGAAACAGAAATCCTGCGGGGTTCACCTGTCGGGATAGTAATAATGTTTTCATCCAGGAGAATTCCCTTGTCCATTAACTGAATGACGAAGTCTCCTTCGTATCGGCCAAATTTTCCACTCAATGAAATCACCTGTCTACCCGGCTTTAAAATCAGGGGCTTTTTATCATAGGCGGGGCTTCCTGTCCAAATTCTTATTTCATCACCTTTACCAGGAGTATTGATGGTTACTATATCACCATTTCGAACAGTATTTACCAATACGGGTAATTTTGCAATACAATCTACTTCCCCTTCATTATTGCTTCCCAGGTATTTCTTATTAAACGCATTCGTTTCTGCCCCGATCATCCATTTATTATCTATATACGCAGGGGTTAATAAACGGTGATGCCATAAATCAACAAAATGGGTTCCCGGCTCCTTTTCTACCTGGAATAAATATTCATTGAATCCTTCCGGTCGAATACTGTAAATGGTAAAAATAGTTTTTTCGGGCAGGGCCCATTTATTTACCCAAATGCTATCAACTGTCGTTTCAATTAATGGCGTATAACCATGGGAAACAAAATTGAAAGTATTCTCCCGTAAAATGCGGCTTGTCCTGCCAAGGTATTTGTATTGCTCATCTGTCCAGGCTGGTTCACCAGGGGCCATTATATTCATTTCTATTCCATAACCATTAAAGAAGGCAGTGGCAAATTCCCTTTGAATGGGTTCTTTATATAACTCAGCTACTCTGAAGATGGCAAATTCCGGTTTTATTAGTTTATTAAGATTTAAAAATGGCGGATAATATAATGCATTGTGTACCCTGCCGGAAACTATTCCGGTCATATCTTTTGGTACCGCCATGCCTTCACTATACATAATTACACCCGGCCTCACTTTGTCTGCTGCATCCTGCAGTTCCTTGTTAGATCCACCCCTGGTGTCCAATACCATTCCATCTGCTGAAGTGGATGCCACTAATTTTGATATTCCTTCAAAATGATTTTGATCCCTGGTGGATTCATCCCATGGGTTATAACAAACAAAGAAACGGCTTCCCCGCCTGCGGCAGGCTTCTGCAATTTCTTTTAATTTTGCTGTACTACCCGGCAGATCAGTAAACAGATCGAACTGGTTCCTTTGGTCTAACCCAAGTGTTGGCCATGTTGGCCACATGCCAATGAAATCGTCTCCACCATACAGCTTTTTACCATGATCCAAAAAATCGTATAAATGAAACTTTTTATCAGAATAGTCGTAGTAATTCTTATCCCAGTTCATTACCAGGTGGCTGACGTAGGAATACCTGACCCATTGAAGATCCTTTCGTTCAAAAAGAGAATTATCGAATTTATCAACATCATACAGCATTCGCTTCTGGAATATTTGTTCAAGGGCGGAATGCCAGTCACCCGGTATTACTTCCAGGTAAAAATCATACTCAATAGATCCCCTTGGATATAAAATAGTTTCAAAGCGGGTACGACTTCCCTTTTTTAAAGTGGTTTTATTTCGCCTCACCAGGCCCGTGATTTGTAAATTACCTGCTGTACCCTTCATTGTACAAAATCCCAGGTCCCATGCGTTATCCGGAACAATTACATTTATGGGCTGCCTACCGGGTAAAAAAAGATGCGTGCGGGAAAGACCATGTTTTCCTTTGCCTGTTATATAGACCCTATTTGAATCTTCCCCAAATGGAACAATATTTTCTAATTGAATCGTATCTGCACTTACATTACTAAAACCAATTACACAACCAATACCAAATGATGTTGTTCGAAAACTGCTCAGTTGAACTTTTAATTTTTTATTAAACCGTTCTGGCTTATTTGAATAAAATTGTTTTCCATCCATTACAAAACCAACAATGGGAAAAGGGTTTTCATTTAACTGCCGGATGCCGCTATCGGGTAATACTTTGATTACAGATAAAGAATCACTGCTAAGCTCCAGTGAAATTACATGTGACTGGGAAATTAATTCCGGATTCAGCCCCATCACTAAAAAACAGAATACAGGCAGCTTTTTCATGTAAATCGGGTATTAAGTAATGCTATCACTTTTTTTGGAACACCTGGACAGAACCCAGTTTCGATAAATTATCCTTACCAGTATTTATAAGTGATGAAAATATTCATGGGATGTAAATTATATAGTTCACCCGGAAGTTAATGTAATCAATGATTATTTCCCAATACAAAAAGTACTGTCCCCCGATTCCAGTGGGCTTTCAGGGAATTAGTGGCGAAATGGTAACGGGTTCTTAAAAACCGAATTTAACCTTAGTCAGATCTCCAGATTTGTAATTAAAGCAAGTGATTGCATGAACTCCTGTAGGAACCATAATATCAAATAGTTTCAGAATTAAACAGCCTATATATAGGATGTACAGTTCCACACAAACGAAAAATGCCCCCTGAAATATTCAGCGGAGCATTGATATATTGTCTATTCCAAACGCTAGTTTTTCAAATTAATACTTCCGACATTTCCTCCCAGTTCCTTTGCTATCACCCAACCTGTGTTTATCGATTCCAGATAGTGAATTCCACCGTACAGACGGGATATACCCGATTCTTCTGCCACACCAAAAATAGTGGTATATGACCTTGGTGGAAAACCCCGGAAATCATAGGTATGATCAGTAAAACTGAAGTTGTTGCCCAATACTTTTGCCACAGCTTCCATCACGGAACCTGTAATCGTTGCATGATTCGCCGGATATTCCGGATGAGGGGGCGTAGGAATAAAAGGAAGCCAGTTTGGATCGATCACTTTACGGATATAACTTACAGGTCTGATCTGGTTATATTTATATTTTGTAGTAAAACCTACAATTGTTGCGTCCCGTTCAGCAATACCTGCTTTGGCATACACTTCAGCGGCCACCGCTAAACCAACTCCTTTCGCCGCCAGTATCTGGTTAATCACACTAAAATGATGCCCCCCGGGAGTAAATCCGATTCCGTTTCCCTGATCAACAAAATAGTTAGCCAGGTTTTTTTGTTCAGTCGTTAGGACCAGGCTTACGTCGTAATCATTTTTTGCCATTTTGTAAAAATCGGAGCCGGGTGTTTCTGAATAAGCATACAGAGGCGGTGGCACAACAATGGAGGCATTATCACTTAAGAAGAACCGGGCAGTTGAAAGATAAGGCATGATACCATTCGCAAATGCGGGAGGGGTAGGCACCCAGGCACCCGGAAATACCGGCGGCACATATCCTGCATTGGAAGGATTAAAATTATCTGTCAGATACCAGTTATGAATAGCTGTGGCCACACTGCGTCCAAAAGCCTGGGAACGAGCAAATACTTCCGAATTTTCATTAGTACTGCTTTTTTGATTATAAGCATTTTCCATAGAATCAATACTGGCCGAGTTCGCAGACGTCAATCCTATATTAAAACTACGAAGCATACTTGCCATCACCGCATTGGCGCTGATCACCCAATCATAACCCTTATTCTCCACCTGGGGCATTTCAGGCATTTGATTCAATTTGGTGGAAAAGCTTAGCGAATATTTATTTTCGCCACGAACGGCTTCATATAAACCGATTCCCAGGTATCCGAATTCTACCGGATTCATCGTCGAATTCCTTTCCAGTAAAAACCGGAGCTGTAATCCGTACCAATCCAGTGCCACCTGGGCATCAGCTTTTAATTCAACTCCCGGATGACCGATTTTTATCAAATCACTGAATTTCTGACAACTGCTGAAGGCAAAAATCGCCGGGATGATTGCCAAGATAAAAATTGTTTTTTTCATTTAAAGAAAGTTTAAAAGTGGCTAAATATTTTTTTGGGTCAACCTAATAAAGAAGCT
>Ga0209069_10000829_pt1 | contig 14989 bp, 16 predicted proteins | sample Str013_2_FD_187202 | JGI IMG/M metagenome (GOLD analysis project Ga0209069, IMG submission 187202) | Freshwater sediment microbial communities in response to fracking from Pennsylvania, USA - Straight Creek_MetaG_SC_2013 (SPAdes) (version 2) | ecosystem: Environmental > Aquatic > Freshwater >...
ATCCAGAACAGGTCGAGCTGCTCGGGGAACCTTAGTCCCTCGAGCGCCGCGGCAATCGTCACTGTTACATTCGGATGGGCGACGGCATAGCCCTGAAGCTCCGCGACTGCCCTAACGAAATGCTCGAACTGGAAGAAGGCGGTGGGCTCGACCGCGTAAACGTGACCCGTGGAGCCGGCGACGTTAGCGAAGAGACGCGTGAAATAGCCTGCGTCGGCGACATAGTCGGCCACCTTATCTCCCGATTTGATGCCAGCAAACACTAAGGTTTCCGCAGGCTTTCGGTCGGCATCCCGTGCGGTGTCAGAGTCCGGGCGCGACGAATCGGCGACCGCCATGGTGGCCGCGGCTGAGTTACTCGCGTAGTCTGAGGCATTCGCCCCGGAAACAAGCGCGACGACTGTGATCAAGGCAGCTATAACTTTCATATCGACTCCTGTTAAGAAAATAGTCTGGTTTGCCGCCGCGTCCCACCAGAGCGCGGACTTGCCGGGACGAAAGCGCAATGTCGCAAGCATCTGGTCCACAATGCTTAGCTATTGGCTGATTTGCCAACCTAACCCCTTTAGAACTCATTGCAGTCAAATAGGCTCTCGGAACGGATCGGTCTCACCGTCCTCGGCGGCTTGCGACACAAGCGCAAACGGCGGTACCTCGATCTCGCCGCTGGCGATGCAGGTTGTTGCGCCGCCTACACTGACAGAGGTCACCACGCCGTCGCGCTTACGCGCCTCCGCTTCGAGTTCGCTGCGGCGCCCCATCGAGACGCCTTGCAGGATTGAAAGACGATAGGTGGTCCCGCCAAAATCGGCTTTCGATGCCATGGCGCCGACGAGGGCGGCACAAGCGCTGCCTGTGGCGGGATCTTCTTCGACGCCCAGCGCGGGCGCACACATGCGTGCATAGAGCCCACCGCCGTCCCGAAGATTTCCTGCGAAGAAGAAGACTTGGGGACCCCACCCGCGCGCGAGCGTTGCCGCCCAGGCCGCCCGATTGATCACCGCCCGATCAACGACCTCGTTCGAGCTCAGTTGCGCAATACAGAATGGAAGACCAACACCCGCGAAGAAGATTTGGCTCACCTCGGCGGGATCGATGGACAGGACAGCGGCGAGATCAGTCGGAGACGGTGCGCCGGTCGGCGTGTCGATCTTCCCCGATAATGTCAACGTGCCGTGGAATCCCCCGTTTCGCTGAGCAACGTCAACCGTCACGGGACCGACATTCTCCTCCAGAATGAGCCGCATTGGATCACTAGGCGGTACGTGCTGTTTTATCACCAGCGCACAAGCTGTGCCGACCGTGGGGTGCCCTGCAAAGTCGAGCTCCGCCCGAGGTGAGAAGATGCGCACCCGACACGTAGTCTCAGGATCCCTCTTCGGCAGGACGAAGGCCGTTTCAGCGAAATTGAATTCGCGAGCAATCTTCTGCATGCCGTAGGTCGAAATGCCCGCTGCGTCAGGCAGAACCGCAAGTTGATTGCCGCCGAATGGTGCCGAACTGAACACATCGACGATGTGAAATGTGTAATTCATGAGACTAAGCTCCGTGCGTTGCCTCAAGCCTTGACGACGAGGTCGATCTCCACGCAGGCCCCCAGCGGCAGCGCTGCCACCGCGATCGTCGTGCGGGCGGGATAGGGTTGGTTGAAGTGCCTCGCGTAGATGCCGTTCATCGCGCCAAAGTCACTCATGTTCGTGAGATACACGCCGGCGCGCGCCACGTGATCGAAACCCTTGCCGGCCGCCTTGAGAACCGCGGCGAGATTCCAGAAGACGCGCTCTGTCTCGGCCACAATGCCCCCCTCGACCACCTTGCCATTAGCCGGGTCTTGGCCGACCTGACCGCTGAAGTAGAGGAAACCACCGATTTCGATCGCCTGGGAAAACGGGCCAGCCGGCGGTGCCTGCTCGGGCGCGGTTATTGCAGTCTTTTTCATAACAAAGTCCTGTGGTTATTGCGTTAGATAGTCAGGATGGTGGAGCCCGAGGTGGCGCGCGCTTCCAAGGCCTTGTGGGCGTTGGCAGCATCCTTTAGCGCAAAGCGCTGATTGACGTTAATGCGCACCTTTTCCGAGGCCACCACCTCGAACAGCTCGTTCGCGGCAGCTTCTAGCGCATCGCGTCGCTCGATGTAGTGGAAGAGGAATGGGCGCGTCAGAAACAGCGAACCCTTCTGCGACAGCAGCACGGGCGCAATGGGATCGACGGGACCGGAGGCTTGCCCAAACGTAACCATCAACCCACGCGCTCTTAGACAATCGAGCGAGCGCAGGAAAGTGTCCTTGCCGACAGAATCGAAGACCACTGGCAGTTTCTCACCGCCAGAGATACGGGACACTTCCGCTACGAAATCCTGCTTCGTGTAGAGGATCGTATGGCTGCAGCCGTGGGCATGGGCTATGTCGGCCTTAACTTCCGTCGAAACGGTACCGATGACCGTTGCGCCGAGGGCGGCCGCCCACTGACAGAGTATGAGACCGGTTCCGCCGGCCGCGGCGTGCACGAGGATCAAGTCGCCCTGCTTGACGGGATACACCTGCCGGATCAGTACCTGCGCGGTCATCCCCTGCAGCATCATCGCAGCTGCTTGCTCGAAGGAGATCGCCTTCGGTAATTTCACCAGCCGATCGGCCTGTATGAGCCGCACCTCGGAATAGCCACCGGTTGGACCGGCGTAGGCCACCCGATCACCGACTTCCAGACCGCGCACATCCGGAGCTACTGCCTCGACGGTTCCGGCGCCTTCGAGGCCCGGGATAAAGGGAAGCGGTTGCGGGTAGTATCCAGTGCGGTGATACACGTCAATGTAGTTAAGGCCCGCGGCTGCCTGGCGCAGGCGTACCTGACCCGACGCGGGCTCACCGATTTCGACAGCAGTCCAGTTCAGAACCTCAGGACCGCCCGTCTGATGCATTTGGACCGCATGAGGCATACAGATTTCCGCAAAAAGATGTACTTCTTGCTATTTTGCTGCAAAATCAACAATTCCCCTACTTCATTATTCTCACGATGATAGTGTCGTGGACGCACGATTCTGGCATTCGCCGGTAGCACGCTTAGGAGGCCCTGGTGCTCGATGATTTACGCGCCCTCGTAGAGTTCGCCCATGCCGGGTCCATCGCCGGCGCAGCTGGACGACTATTTCGGACACCCTCTGCGATTACCCGGCAAGTGCAAAGGCTGGAGGCCGCGCTGGGCGCCGAGTTGCTCGACCGCTCGGTAAAGCCACCGCGTCTGAACTCGCTCGGCTCCAGGGTACTCGAACAAGCGCGAGATCTGCTGCAGCGAACCGAGGCGCTGAAGTCTCTTACATCGGGCGACGCCGAACCTCACGGCCTCTTGCGCATCGGGCTTGCGCATGCCCTGGCCGAAGGGTCGCTTATCGAACCTATTCGGGCGCTGACTGAGAAATACCCCAAGGTTCGACTGCGCCTGTCGAGTGAACTGACCGGTGAGTTAATTAACCGGCTGCTGGCGGGTGAACTCGACGTGGCTGCCGTGCTGTTGCCCGAAAGTAAAACCGCTCCTCCACCCCTTCTGACGAACGTCATCGCTAGCGACCGCATGGAGATCGTTCAAGGCGCCGCAGGCAATGTTGATGGTGATTGGAAAACTTTGGGTCGAGCACCCTGGGTCCTCAATCCGCCCGGGTGCTTTTTACGGGCGAGCCTCATCGATCGGATGGAGCGCGCCGGCTATACCCCCATGATTGCAGCTGAAATCCACAACATGCATATGCAGCTGGCGTTCGTTCAGTCCGGCTATGGTATCGGGCTGCTACCCGCTCGCTTTATTGCCCGGAATATTGCTAGTGTTCCTGTAAAAGTACTGCATCCGCCGTCATTTGACATGCACCGATCTGTCGCGATTGTCCGGGTGGCGCAACTTGGCGCCTTGGGGAAAGCCGTCGAACTTTTGGAACACGGGTTTCGGCAGTTGTTTGAGGCAGCCGACACCACGAAGTCCGTGACGAGGCAACGTAGAGGTGTGCGCGCGAGTCGGCGAATTGCGCGACTGCCTAAGTAGGTCTCGGGTATCGCTTGTTGGAGCTGAGCCGGGTTGAGTACTTTTCGTTCTCGGCTCTTTACCGCCCGGAGAATCGAGACAGGCAATCCGTGTGCGCTGAACTCATTCGACACTACGACGCTGGTCGGCGCGGCCAGCCCACTTTCCCAGGTGCCACCCGCCACGAACATTGACTGCCGTTTCGTCCATACGCCAGGACGAACCCGGGGCTCGTGCGCAGCGCGACCAGCGACGCTCGTGTTCCGGCACATACTGCAGCACCCACCGCATGATTGTCGTGTGGGAAACGACGACCTCGCGCTCGGCCATCGTTGCGACCAAGTCCCGATAGCTAAGTCGATAGGTAATGTACCAGCGAACGCAGAGTTCAATCGTCTCAGCAGAAAACCGCCGCCGCCGATAAATCGGGTCGCTCGATATGCAAACCGGCGTCCGCCTTGGACGCCGCCCGGCGCCGCAACGTATTGATTGGGCTCGCACGAGACGCGATATTCCTGGTCTATCCTCAACGCCGGTTCACAGCTTAAACCTCGTGCATCTCGAATCCGGCGTGTCGGCGGCCGTTCTTCCGGCGCGGCCGCGGGCGCTACCAGGGCACAGGCAGGCCGCGCCGGTCGAAGAAGCCGCCGTTGGCCTCGGCCGTGAGTTCATCGACGACGGCCAGCAGATGGCGGGACGCATCCGCGGGCGTGTGGGCCTGCAAACCAGTCGCTGCGAAGGGCCCGGAGAGTGCAGTCGCGACCGTACCAGGATGCAATGCGCTACAGATTGCTTCCGGGGACTGCCGCGCCAATTCCACGGTCGCAGTCCGCACCAGCTGGTTAAGGGCCGCTTTTGACGCGCGGTAGGCGCAGCAGCCGCCGAGCCGATTGTCGCCGATGCTGCCGACCCTGGCAGACAGGGTCGCAAAAACGACCGTGCCCGACCGGGGCAGCAGCGGAAGCACGTGCTTCATGATCTACGCAGGTCCAATCGCGTTCAGCGCAAAGGAGCGCGCAAGATTGCCCGCGTCGAGTTGGCGCCAACTCTTCTCCGGTCTTTGGCGATCGTCGTGGAGGAACCCCGTCGCATCGATCACGAGCCGAAGTTCGCCCTTCCTGGCAGCGAACTTCGCGGCGCGCTCGAGGCTGGCTTCGTCCTGCAGGTCGATCAGCGGCGTAGTGCTGCGACTGAGCGCGACCACCTGCTCGAATCGTTGCGCGGCCCGTATCGCTTCGACCATCGCCCCGCCGATACCGCCGCTGGCGCCGGGGAAGGATCCGAGGTCAACCATGGCAGCCGTTGCGCCTTGCTGATCGCCTGAGTTTCGGGTGGTCAGTTGACCAGCACAGGAGCTTTACGCACATAAGTCCTGTCCTCGATCTGTCGAACAAGGAATTCGGCGACGTCCGACCGCGAGATGAGCCCGTTCCGCCACTGTGAAGGCTCCGCCAGAATCTTGTGGCGCCCGGTCCGTGGCCCGCCAGTCAGGACTCCGGGCCGCGCAATCGTCCAGTCGAGCCCGCTTTCCTTGATCAAACCCTCCTGCAGGCTCTTGTCATCGTAAGCACGGCCAAAGGCGATGCGGAACGGCAGGCGCTGCAGGAGGCTGATACTCGCGCGGCTATCGCCGGCCCCGAACCCGGTCACGCAGATCAGGCGCTTCACGCCTTGCGCCCTCATCGCCGCGATCAGCACCCGGGTCGCGTCCGAAAAGAGGTGCACGGGCCGGATCAAGTCGCCCAGCCCCACGCCGAGAGTCTGTATCACGACTTCCACCCCAATCAGGGCGGACTCGACGTCCGCGCTTCTCAGCGCATCGCCGCGAATCTTCTCGAGCTTCGGATCCGAGAGCGCCATCCCGGTGGCCGACCGTGCGAGGGCGCGCACCTGATGACCGGATTCAAGGGCCTGGCGCGTCGTTTCCAGCCCGATCCCCTTGCTGGCGCCGATGATGAGTACACGTATCATGCAAACCTTCCCTCGACAGGGCGAAACACAAACGCAATATCGCCGCGTATCGACACAGCCATGGCAGACACCTTGTCAGTTCTGTCCACCGGTTACCAGAACCCGCTGCCCGGTGCGCCCTTGAAGGGGCCGCCGACGTCGGCGGTGATCCAGCCACCATAGAAGTTTCCGGGTTGCGGCGTCACGCGCTCGTCATCGACAAAGCAGCCCTCAAAAGACCCTGCGTCAAATGCGACGTGATCGCACAGAGATCTGAAAGACGGGGTCGGATCAGGATAGCTCCAAGCGACATCGCGCAACGATTCGCCGCGCACGAGGACATCGAAGTAGACCGCCTCGCCTTTCCACTCGCAGAAAGAGCGGCGGCGCGCGGGCTGCAGGACCAGCGGTGCGCTGGCGTCCGGTGGAAAATAATAGCTGGGCGGATGGCTGGTTTCCAACGTGCGTATGCCTCTGTGCGTTTCGGCGATGACGAGATCGCGATGCACGATCCTGAGGCGGCGTTGGCATCGCTCAGCCACGGCGGGCCGCGGATAGGACCAGACGCTTTCCTGTCCCGGCCCGGCAGGATCGGGGATTACCTTCATGGACAGGGCTCCTCTGTCAACCTCGGCGCCCTCATGAACCGCAGCCCACCGAGGGCAAGATCGGATGAGAAGGCGCGGCCTATGGCTACCAGGCCAATGCGCCGCAACCGATGCGTATCGAGTGGAATATCAGTGCGATAGGGAACAAAGTCGTCGAACGGCAGCTGAACCGTCCGCCACTCTGCGCAGGCCGTAAAGACCTGGCGATAGGATTGCCATGGCCTCCACAAGGCGTCCGTCCGCAGATGCACGCCGTACTGCTCGTCATTGCCGCAGACGTCGAGTTCGATCCCGCTCCAGGCGCTGGCATCGACGCTCCCACCATCAGGCGAGAGAGCGAGGGCGATCTGGATGAAGCCGCCATTGCTCTCGAGGCTGACGCCACCACGCATGCGGATGGCGGCCCGGCCGGCGATTGCCTCGCGGGCCATGGTCCCTTTGGAGACACCACCCATGACCTGGTCGGTCAGGAGCTGCCAGTTGCTGCCGATCGCAGCAACAGGTGGCTCGCGGCTCAGGTCGTCTATGATGGCAGACGTAACCGACATTCCTCTCCATGTGCTGGTCTGCACTTTGTCGTCAGCTGGCGGGTCAATCCTCGAGCAGACTGCGCAGCATCCACGCGGTTTTCTCGTGCACTTCCAGACGCTGGGTCAGCACATCGGCCGTAGGCTGATCGTTGGCGGCCTCGAGCACCGGGTAAAGCCTGCGCGCGGTGCGCGCCGTGGCTTCCTGAGCAGCCACCAGATGGCGGATCATCTCGTCCGCATTCGGCACACCCTCGGCCTCCTTGATGGAGGCGAGCTTGACGAACTCCTGGTAGGTGCCGGGCGCAGCATGGCCGAGCGCCCGAATGCGCTCGGCCATGATGTCGAGCGCACTCCACTGTTCGGTGTACTGGGCCATCAACATTTGGTGCAGGCTGTTGAACTGCGGCCCGGTAACGTTCCAGTGGAAGTTGTGGGTCATGAGGTACAGCGTGTAGCTGTCGGCGAGCAGCGCCGAGAGCCCTTGCGCGATCTTCTGCCGCTCGTCCGCGCTGATCCCGATATCGATCGTAGGAACCCTGGCTGCCGAAGCGTTCAGGGTCGTTTCTCCCTGTTGAAAAAGCTCTGGGATCACGCCAGCTCGAAGCGATCAAAGTTCATCACCTTGCTCCACGCAGCGACGAAGTCATGGACGAACTTCTGCTGCGCGTCCGAGCTTGCGTAGACTTCAGCCAGGGCGCGCAGTTCCGCGTTTGAACCGAAGACGAGATCGACACGCGTGCCGGTCCACTTGAGTGAACCCGTCCTACGATCACGGCCTTCAAACACTTCAGCATCGTTCGATGCGGCCTGCCACTGGGTGCCCATGTCGAGCAGGTTCACGAAGAAATCGTTGGTCAGCGCCTCCGGTCGCCTGGTGAAGACGCCGTGCTCGGCCCCTCCGAAGTTGGCCTTGAGGACGCGCATGCCGCCAATGAGAACCGTCATTTCGGGTGCGGTCAGCGTCAGTAGTTGCGCCTTGTCGATCAGCAGCGCCTCGGCCGATACCGTAGACTTGCCCTTGACGTAGTTGCGAAAGCCGTCAGCGATCGGTTCGAGCACGGCGAAGGAGGCCACGTCGGTTTGCTCCTGCGCAGCGTCCATGCGTCCCGGCGTGAAAGGAACCGTCACCTCGTGCCCGGCGCTCTTCGCCGCTTGCTCGACGCCGGCGCAACCGGCCAGGACGATCAGGTCGGCCAGCGAGACCTTCTTGCCGCCGGACTGTGCGCTGTTGAATGCGCTCTGAATACCCTCGAGAGTCTTAAGCACTTTCGCCAACCGGGCAGGCTGGTTGACTTCCCAGTCCTTCTGCGGCGCCAGACGAATGCGGGCGCCGTTCGCACCGCCGCGCTTGTCGGAACCACGGAACGTGGACGCCGAAGCCCACGCGCTCGAAACCATCTCGGATACAGACAGACCTGAAGCCAGCACCCTGCCCTTGAGGGCAGCAATGTCCTGTTCATTAATCAGCGTGTGATCGACAGCGGGAATCGGGTCTTGCCAGATCAGCTCTTCCTTCGGCACATCCGGGCCGAGATAGCGGGCGCGCGGCCCCATGTCGCGGTGCGTCAGCTTGAACCAGGCTCGAGCGAATGCATCGGCGAAGGCCTGCGGGTCGTCGAGGAACCTGCGCGAGATCTTCCCGAATTCCGGGTCGAAGCGCAGGGTCAGGTCGGTGGTCAGCATGGTCGGCTTGCGCTTCTTCGACGGGTCGTGCGCATCGGGAATGATCTCCGGCGCGTCCTTGGCCACGTATTGCTTCGCGCCGGCCGGCGACCTGGTCAGTTCCCATTCGTACTTGAACAGGTTCTCGAAGTAGTTGTTGCTCCACTGCGCCGGAGTCGTGGTCCACGTCACCTCCAGTCCGCTCGAAATCGTGTCGCCGCCGTGACCTTTGCCGTAGTTGCTTATCCAGCCCATGCTCTGCGCCTGCAGCGGCGCGGCCTGCGGTTCTGGACCCTTGTGCGATTCCGGGGCGGCACCGTGCGCCTTGCCAAAAGTGTGACCGCCGGCGACAAGGGCGACGGTCTCTTCATCGTTCATAGCCATGCGGCCGAACGTGGCACGGATATCCCTGGCGGCAGCCATGAAGTCGCCACTGGCGTCCGGGCCCTCCGGGTTGACGTAGATCAGCCCCATGTGGGTGGCTCCAAATGGCGCAACCAGTTCGCGCTCGCCGCTGAAGCGCTTGTCGACGCCCAGCCAGGTGATCTCGTCGCCCCAGTTGACGTCTTCGTCCGGCCCCCACACGTCCGCACGGCCGCCGCCGAAACCGAAGGTCCTGAAGCCCATCGACTCCAGCGCGACGTTGCCGGCGAGGATGAGCAAGTCGGCCCAGGAGATCTTCCGGCCGTACTTCTGCTTGATCGGCCACAGCAGGCGGCGTGACTTGTCGATGTTCACGTTGTCGGGCCAGCTGCTGAGCGGGGCGAAGCGCTGCTGACCACGGCCGCCGCCGCCTCGGCCGTCGTGGATGCGATAGGTTCCGGCGCTGTGCCAGGTCATGCGGACGAATTGCGGCCCGTAATGGCCAAAATCCGCCGGCCACCAATCCTGCGAGTCGGTCATTAGCTTGACCAGGTCTCTCTTTAGTGCCCTGTAATCGAGGCTCTTGAATTCCTTCGCGTAGTCGAAGTCCTCGCCCATCGGGTCGGATTTCGCGGAATGCTGGTGCAGCAGTTCAAGCCGCAGCTGGTTCGGCCACCAGTCGCGATTCGTCCTGCCGACCCCGGCAACGTGGTTGAACGGGCACTTTGCTGCGGTTGAAATGGTCATCTCCTGGCGTTTACTGGTACTACTACGCTGCGGATTCTGGGCTGGCCCATGCAAATCAGCCAACAAGAAATATTGCGCATCATTATCGAAAATTACGATAATAGCAGCCCTCAGCCATGACAGTCCTGACATCGCTCAAACAACTGCACTATCTGCTCACGCTTTCCGAGCAGCTGAATTTCACGCGCGCGGCGCAATCCTGTTTCGTCACCCAATCCACGCTGAGCGCGGGATTGAAGGAGCTCGAAGATGCGCTCGGCACACGACTGGTGGAGCGCGACCGGAAGACGGTGATGATGACGCCGATCGGGCTCGAGGTCGCGAAGCGGGCCCGCGCGATATTGGCCGCGACGCGGGATCTGGTCGAAATTGCCGCTGAATCTGCGGCCCCGATGACGGGATTGCTGCGGCTCGGCGTCATTCCGACCATCGCACCCTTCCTGCTGCCGCAGTGCCTGCGGCTGCTTCGGCAGCGTTATCCGGACCTGCGTCTGGCGCTACGCGAAGACCTGACGACAAATCTGCTGTCGCGGCTGGAAGACGGCCAGCTCGATTTGGCACTGGTCGCGCTGCCCTTCCAAACGGCGAACCTGATGGTGGAACCGATCTTTGAGGACAACCTGTGGATCGTCGGGCGAAAGAACGACCCCCAAGTGAAGGCGCGAACGGTGGACATCACGCCGTCCCTGACCGACCGTCTGCTGCTCCTTGAGGAGGGGCATTGCCTGCGCGATCACGCGCTATACGCGTGTGGTGCGTCCAGCGGACGGTCGACGGCGGGCGTGGAGGCGACCAGCCTCCTGACCCTGGTGCAGATGATCGAATCCGGGCTCGGTATCGGAATGGTCCCGGAAATCGCCGTCAAGAGCGGGCTGACGGAAAGTCCCACGCTGGTTGCCCGTCCTATGGCCAGGCCCAGCCCCAAGCGCACGATTGCGCTCGTGGCACGGCGCTCGACGACGCGGTTGGCCGACCTGAAGGCGCTGGCCGAAGTGATACTGAGGGTCAGTCGTCGCTTAGGACAAGTCGCGCCCTGAGCGCTGATGGATGTTGAGGCAACACGCCTGAGCCACGGTCACGCCGTGGCTACATGTCCATTTCCGAAGCGGGCAACGTGCCGAGGCAGTAGGTGATGGTGTCGTTGGCGAGGCCAGGCCCGCGGCCGCCGTAACCGCAGCGCTCCCGTAGAGCGCGCCGGTCGTTAACCCGTTGGTCTGCACCACCCAGTGGCAGGTGGTGCTGGTGGTGCTCCACTCCACGCTTCCAGGCGCTTCGCCACGTCCCTTGGGCTCGACGCGCCGCCGACGGCCTTGAACTGATCTCAGGGCGCGGTGTCAGTCGTTGGACTGGTTGGACTTGGTCTTCGTCTTCTGGAGCTGCTTGGGCTCGGGGGTCGCATCGGGCTGCTTCGCGGGCGGCGCGGCCTCGCGGTTGTTCTGGATATTGGAGCGGGATTTGCCGATCTTGGCTCCGTCCGTGACAGGCGAAGCCGGGTGCGTTGCGTCCGCCGGGCTGGCCGGTTCCGCGGCGCCGGCGGAGCCGGCGATCAGTGCGGCGGCGGCCAACGACAGCGTGGCGAAGATGGCGGCATTACGACGCATGGGTGAACTCCCGGATTTGTTGCCAACCTATCCTACCAACGCCAAGACGCGATGATTGGGAACCCGGTCGCGTTTCGGAAGGTGCCTGTTACCGGGCGCGCAGATTTGACCAGCAATTGAAAGACCGCGCCAGCATGGATCAACAGGTTGCGACGCCCGTCAGAGTCCAGGTGTCGCGCCGGTTCACAGGCAACCTCTCCTGCTCAGGAACCGGCAGGGCCCCGTGTATGCATAAGCGTCACGGGCGTCAACTCCGACAGATCACGCCATCAGTGCACGAACAGGATTAGCGGACGATCGCAGTGACGATGGGCGTGGCAGGTTGTTGGTTACGTTTTCTTTGGCCAATTCATCTCGGCACAATGTGGACTTGCATGGCACCTACGAGATCAAAGAAACTCAGGGCGGGTCGGGGGCCTGTAGACGAATAACAAAATGCATAGAAATCTCATGCTTCTAAGTCTTAGCTTTTTATCGACGCTGGCCGTCGGGGACCCGCCACCCGGTGAGGCTCCGCCCGCATGGGCATATCCCGTCAACTCTCCAAATTTAACGGTGCCGGCTGATGACGGCACTCCCTTGCACGTACCCGATAGCGAGGCGGCGTTCACGTTGACCCAGATCCGTGATCTTAACTTTTCGCCGGATTGGCACCCAGGCGATCACCCGCCGATGCCGGAAGTCGTAGCTCGGGGAAGAAAGCCGGCTGTGCTCGCTTGCGGCTGCTGCCATCGGGCCGACGGGTCTGGCGGTCCTGAAAACGCGAGACTTGCAGGCCTTCCAGGTGCTTACATTGCACAGCAGATGGCGGATTTCAAGAGCGGAGCGAGGAAGACGTCGGTAGGGGGTAGAAACCCAGGGCTTATGGTGGAGACTGCGAGGGCTATCACCAGCGGGGACATCGAGGCGGCAGCCGGTTACTTTTCTGCTCTCACGCCCAGATCGACGATCAAAGTCGTTGAGGTAGTGAACGCACCGAAGACACGGGTTGTTGATTGGCATCTGGCCGTGGCGTTGACTGGGGGGACGGAACCACTTGGCCAGCGCATCATCGAGGTTCCCGTAAGCATTGAGCAGTTCGAGAGGCGCGATGGACGCTCGCGCTGGGTCGCTTATGTTCCGCCGGGAAGTGTTCGACGAGGGCAAGAACTGGTGGCTACGGGGGGCGGCAAAACCGTCCCCTGCGGCATCTGCCACGGCTCAGACTTGAAGGGTCTCGGTCCGATTCCCGGCATCGCTGGGCGATCGCCGAGTTACCTCATCCGACAGCTCTATGACTTTCGGGCCGGCGTACGAGCGGGCGCTAGTAGCGCACTCATGAAGCCTGTGATTGAAAAGCTCTCTACAAACGACATGATTTCACTAGCGGCGTATGCGGCGTCTTTGAACCCTTGAACCGCGCGCGACGAATTGCAGTCGCGTCGACCTACTCTTCGCACGAAGACTGGCCGACATATGCGACAAGCGTTCTTGGCCGCATAAAACTGTTTGACAGTGATCATATAGGCGGCGCCCTCGAACGGGACCTTGACCCCTTCCTGCCGTCGGCGAAGGGCGGCTTTGCGAGTGCGACCTCGCCGCCAGGGGCGTCGCTCACGGGCGTTGCCGAGGGCGTTTGAAATTCCTATGCTCACGGCTGCAGCGTAGATTGAGGAGTCACATGCCGGCAATCGCAGAAAATCAGCCGAGTTACGACCATGGCGCCAGCACATTGAAGCTGCGGTCACAAACCATTGGGATGACTCTGGCCGAAACAGCCGCTCGCCTGCCCGATCACGAGGCGCTGGTGGTCCGAGAGCAAGGGATACGGTGGACCTGGCAGCAGCTATCTGCAAAAGCTGAGGCGTTTGCTGCCGGCCTGCTTGCCATTGGCCTTGCGCCAGGCGATCGCGTCGGTGTGTGGTCGCCGAACAATGCTGAGTGGGTTATCGCGGAGTTCGCCCTTGCCAAGGCAGGGCTGATTTGTGTGACCCTCAATCCAGCCTATCGGATCAACGAGCTGGAACTCGCGTTGAACGCGGTGGGGTGCCGCGGCCTCATTACTGCGACCGCGCATCGTTCCACGGATTTCATCAGCCTGCTCGGGAAGCTGATGCCGGAGTTACCCGCAAGCGCCCCTGGCGAGATGCAATCCACGCGCGTGCCATCGCTTCGCTGGGTGATTCAAATCGGCACTGAATCCGCGCCGGGCTGCCTGAATTTCGACGAGGTATCCGCACGCGCGACCACAGCGTCGCGCGCGCAGCTCGCCGAAATCGAAGCCTGCATCCAGTTCGACGCCGCGGTATGCATCCAATTCACCTCCGGCACGACCGGAACGCCCAAGGGCGCTACCCTCAGTCACCACAACGTGGTGAACAATGCGGCCCAGATGGCCGAGGCGATGCGCATGGGTCCGGGCGAGCGGCTTTGCGTGCCGGTGCCTATGTTCCATTGCTTCGGCTATGTCTGCAGCGTGCTGGTCTGCGCCTTGTCAGGAGCGACGATTGTGCTATCAGGACCGGCTTTCGACCCGCAGTCGGTGCTGCGAACAATCCATGACGAGCGCTGCATGGCGTACCGACGATGTTCATCGCCGAACTCGGGCACCCCGAATTTGACAGTTTCGATCTTTCGAGCCTGCGGAGTGGCTGCATGGCGGGTGCGACCTGCCCCGAGGCAGTGATGCGACAGGTGATCGAGTGGATGCACATTACCGATGTGATGATCCTCTTCGGCATGACAGAGACCAGTCCGATCGCCACCCAGACCGCGGCGGACGACACGATCGCGCGGCGTGTCGGCACGGTGGGAAGAGTGGTACCGCACGTGGAAATCAAAATCATCGATGCCGAAGGTCGTATCTTGCCGCGCGGCCGGACCGGCGAGTTCTGCACTCGCGGATACTCGGTGATGTTGGGGTATTGGAACGATCCGGCACGCACAGCCGAAGCTATCGATGCCGCGGGATGGATGCACACGGGTGACCTTGCGGTCATGGATGAGGACGGTTACTGCCGGATCGTCGGGCGAATCAAGGACATGATCAAGCGCGGCGGAGAGGCCATCTTCCCGCGTGAAATCGAGGAGTTCCTGATCTCTCATCTCGCCATCCGCGATGTGTATGTGTTCGGCGTGCCACACGAATTCTGGGGCGCGGAAGTCTGCGCGTGGATCAGCGTGCATGACGGCGCGGGCCTGACGGAAGATACGGTGCGCGCGTTTTGTCACGACAAGATCGCCCGAGCCAAAATCCCGCAGCACATTCGGTTTGTCACTTCGTTTCCGATGACCGGCAGCGGGAAAGTCCAGAAATACGTCATGCGCGAACAGATGGCGACGAAGCTCGATCGGACAACCCAGCCGATCGCATAGCCAAGGCGGAATGGCCAGGTAAAGGTCGGCTCTCGGCGATGAAGGTGAGAGGCTGCTGTTGGTTGCGGCGTAAGCGTCCGGCCTGGGCATCTCGACGCGGGGATTCAATGAGCGCCATGCTGTCGTTGCAGTGAGTGGCGCGGCGGTCGTGTCCACAGCGGGAGCTT
>Ga0209069_10000830_pt1 | contig 14965 bp, 9 predicted proteins | sample Str013_2_FD_187202 | JGI IMG/M metagenome (GOLD analysis project Ga0209069, IMG submission 187202) | Freshwater sediment microbial communities in response to fracking from Pennsylvania, USA - Straight Creek_MetaG_SC_2013 (SPAdes) (version 2) | ecosystem: Environmental > Aquatic > Freshwater >...
GCTCCCGAGGATCATTCCGAAGCGCAGGGGGCAAGATTGGGGGGCGCAGGCGGCACGCAAGGCGGCGGACGTCGCGGATTCCAACAAGTCGGCCTGAACGGCCAAAAACAAACAAATGCGGACTCCTCGGGAGAAGACATGAGCGCCGCCGACGCCGGTGGGCCGCTCGGTCAGGCCGCTTCCGCCGATGCAGTGCAGATGATCGGTACGGTAGCCATGGGGCAAACACAAAACCAAATGGGCGGATTTCCGCAGCCCGGCGATGGCGGACCTGACGGGCAAAGCGCATTCGGAAACGCCGGCAACACGATTCCAGGGCAATCAGCGCCGGGCTATGGCCAGATGGGCGGCCCCGGAGGTGGAGGATTCGGCGGCGGGGACAACGGAGGCGTATTCGGTCAGCGGGGCGGCGGCCGTGGCCCCGGCGGGCCTCGAGGCGGCCCGCCGGGAGTGGACGCGCTCTGGGGGGCGCAGCGCGTGATGCGCCAGCGCATTAACCGCGTGCACTTCAGTTTTTACGACACGTTCGGAGATTCGGCGCTGAATGCGCGGCCGTACTCGATTTCGGAAATCAACCCGCCGAAAATTTCCAGCTGGACTGAATCCGCGGGGATCAACGTGGGCGGTCCCCTAAAAATTCCGCACGTGTACAACGGGACCGACAAGACTTTTTTCTTCGTGAATTTTGGCGGCACATGGTCGCGCAATGCGGTTGACCAGTTCTCGCCTGTGCCCACCGGCGCCGAGCGCACCGGTGATTTTTCCGCCGCGCTTGGAAACCCGCTCTACAGCACGCCCGCAGGGTTGACGACCACGATGGCCGCGGGCAATGCGCCGATCATGGTGACGGATACAAATGGAAAAATCCTGCAGGCGCAGCAGGGAATGATTTTCAATCCCTTGAATCACCAGGCCTACGCGGGAAATATTCTTGCCGGAACATTCAATCCAACAGCGATCTCCCTGCTCCAATACATTCCAAAGGAAAATTTACCCGGCCAAACTCAGAATTTCCACCTGCAATCGAATCTCCCCGGATTGAACAACCGGCTGAACATCAACGTGACGCACCAAATCTCGTCGAAGCTGAGCCTGCAGGTGAATTACAACCTGAGCAACGGAACGGCTCATTCGCTGAACGGTTTTCCGGGAATTGAAGGAAACACATTTACCCGTGGGCAAAGCGCGATGATCGGGCTGACGCAGAACTGGTCCACTGCATTCCTGCATACGTCCCAATTTTATTTTTCGCGCAACCGCTCGCTGGGCTTGAACCAATTTTCCAATCTCACCGACATCGCCTCGCAACTCGGCATCGCCGGAATTTCGACGAACCCCTTTGATTACGGCCTGCCGCAAATTAATTTCACCAGTATCGCCGCGCTGAACGATCCGGCTCCTTCGCTGAACCGCAGCCAGACCTATCGCTATGTGGACAGCCTTCGCTGGCTGAAAGATAAGCACACCGTGAATGTGGGCGGCGAAATTCGCAAGATGGATATTAACCGCGACACGGATCCCTCGGCCAACGGGCAATTCACGTTCACGGGTTCTCTAACCAGCCTATTGACCTCGACCGGCGCGCCTGACTTGGCATCGGGCACCGGAAACGATTTTGCCGATTTCCTGCTGGGCTATCCTGCAAACGCCAAAATCCAGTTTGGAAACACATCCACTTATTTTCGCAACTGGGGTTTCGTCGGATACGCCACGGATGATTGGCATATGCTTCCAAAATTCACACTGACGGTTGGCGCGCGCTACGAAGCGTTCACGCCGCCCACGGAAATTAACGGCCGCATCGCCAATCTTGCCGTCAGCCCTGATTTCACGACGGTGCAATGCGTCACGCCGGTCGCAGTTCCGAAGGCGAATTGCATCGCCGGACCCAACAGATCTTTATTTAACGGCCATTACAACAATTGGGCGCCGCGCATCGGTGTAGCCTGGCAACCGCCGGGAAAATGGTTTTCCGGTCAGCATCAGATGACGATTCGCGCGGGATATAGCATGTTTTATGTCGAGTCCTACCTGAACACGCTGGCAAGCGAAATGGCCAACCAGCCGCCCTTCGCAACCGCAAATACGCTTTCCACACAAACCGGCGGGGCTGCTCCATCGCTGACTTTGCAAACCAATCTATCGCAGGCCTCGACTGGCACGCTCACCAATACCGTCGCCGTGAATCCGAACTATCAGGTTCCCTACGCCATGATCTGGAATGCGTCCATCGAATACACGCTGCCGTACAATATGTTCACGGAAATCATGTACACCGGAACGCGCGGCGTTCACCTCGACGAATTGCTCGGATTTGGCCCCACCAATACGACCACGAATGCCGCGGGATTCACCTACGACACCGCCGGCGCATTCTCCAATTTCAACGCCTTGCAACTGCGGCTGCAAAAACGTATGAGCCACGGACTGATGTTCATGGCGCGGTACACGTATTCCAAATCGCTGGACGATGCCAGCACCATTGGTGGCGGCGGACAAACGGTGATCCAGAACAACGCCGACCCGCGCGGCGATTACGGATTGTCGTCCTTCGACACGCGCCACCAGTTTCAGGGCAATTTCACCTACCAGTTGCCGTTTGGTGAGCGCCAGCGTTTTGCGCGCAAGGGCTGGGAAAAAAATATTTTCGGCGCATGGCGATGGAACAGCACTTTCGCGGCGCACTCGGGCACTCCTTTTACCGTCCGGGTTTTCTCGAAAGATCCGTCTTGCCAAAATATTCCCGGAGTGAACTCCGAGCGCGCGGATCAGACCGGAATCTCCACGCTAGCCAATCCATCGGTCCAGCAGTGGTTCAACACTGCCGCGTTCACCGCCCCAGCAGGCTGCTTTGGCGGAGCGGCGCGCAATTCGGTCACCGGCCCGGGTGCGTTCACGATAAATTCGGGCCTCACCAAAACAATTCAGTTTGGGCGCGACGGTTTGCGGCGGCTCGATTTCAGCTGGAACACGACAAATTTGCTGAATCGGGTGAACTATTCCGGATTGTCCACGGTCCTCGGTTCCACCACGTTCGGACAAATCACCGGAGCCGCGGCAATGCGGACCATGCAGTTCACAACGCGGGTGAATTTTTAATGCGCCGCCCCTCCGCTTTCTCGCGCCAGGTTCTTGCCGTTCTTGCCGCCGCTTCCCTGCTGCGCGCTCCACTGCGTTCCCAGGATTCAGCGCCGCGACAAGCGCCGCAACCGCAAGTTGTGCCCGTCAATCCGCGCCAGGGCCCCGCGCCGCCACCCGCGCAACCGCCGCGCGGCGCGGCCACGATCCGCTCGACGGTGAGCCTGGTGGAAATTGACGTGCAAGTCACCGATCGCGATGGCAAACCGGTGAAGGGGCTGAAGCAGGAGCAGTTCAGCATCAGCGAAGATGGCAAGGCCCAAAAAGTTTCGACTTTCGAGTACAACGACATCGAAGGCATCGAAACTGCGGCAGCGCCGGGCAGCGAACCCATTATGATTCCGCTGGGGGCGGTAACCGCGGCGGAAGAAATTAAGACACTGGCGCGCGATCACAGAATGATCGTTTTGTTTTTTGACATGACCTCGCTGCAATCCGAGGACTTGCTGCGCTCGACGCGTGCCGCGGGGAAATATATTCGCGAGCAAATGACGCCGGCGGACCTGGTAGGCGTGGTCGAATTCGGCAATACACTCAAAGTGATCGCCAATTTCACGAACGATCGGGAAGCGCTGCAACAATCCGTGCAGGCCCTCGTGCCCGGCCACGAGGCCGCTCTGGCGCAATTGGCCGACGCCGCCAGCGCGGCCAACGGCGAAGCAGCTCTCAGCCAGGACGCCGGCGCGGCCTTCACTGCTGATGACACGGAATTCAACGTTTTCAATACCGACCGCAAACTTGCCGCGATCGAGGCCATCTGCGAAGTCCTGGAAAGCGTTCCGGGGAAAAAATCGCTAATTCAATTCACCGGCGGCGTAACACAGACGGGCGAGGAGAATCGCTCGGAACTCGTCGCCGCGACCAACTCCGCGAATCGCTCCAATGTTTCCATCTACACAGTGGACTCCCGCGGACTGCTGACGGCCACACCGGGAGGCGACGCCAGCGCTGGCGCATCCGGCGGAACCGCAATGTTTTCCGGGGCAACCGTGATTTCCCAGAGCCAATCGCGTGAAGATTCCCGCGAAACTCTCGCAACGCTCGCCAGCGACACTGGCGGGCGGTCCTTCTTCGATTCCGGCGACTTCAGCAAGGTTTTTCAAAGCGTGCAGAACGACACTTCGGGCTACTACCTCGTCGGCTATTACAGCACAGCCGCCACGCACGATGGCGCATGGCGGCGCATCCACGTGAAAATTGACCGCCTGCCAGCCGGCGCTCATCTCCGCGCGCGCGAGGGCTACTATGCCCCGAAAGATTTCGGCGTTTTCACCACGGAAGATCGCGAGCGCCAGCTTGAAGAAGGCTTCAAATCGGAAACTCCGGAAGTCGAGTTGCCCGTGGCCGTCGAAACCGGGCAATTCCGGCTGAGCGCCAACGAAGTATTCGTTCCCATCGCCGCGAAGCTCGCACCCAGCGCCCTGCAGTGGGCGCAAAAACGCGGCAGCCAGGAAACCGCGTTTGATTTCGCCGCCGAAGTGCGCGACGCAAAAACCAACCGCGCCGTTGGCGCGCTGCGCGACACCATCACCGTAAAAATCGACGCCGAACGTTTTCAGGAAATTCAGCAGCGCTCGCTGATTTATCAGGGCGGCATCATCCTTTCGCCGGGGCAATACAAGTTGAAGTTTTTGGCGCGCGAAAACGAGTCAGGCCGCATGGGCACGTTTGAGGAGAAGCTCACTATTTCTCCGCCGCAGTTCGACCGATTGCAGCTGAGTTCGGTTCTGATCTCGAGCCAAATCGAGGCAGTGCAAAAGACGGCTCAAATAAAAACGCGCGCTTTTGGCGTGGATGCCAAAATGAAATCTTCGCCGCTCGACGTGGGCGGCGAACACATTATCCCCAGCGTAACCCGCGTTTTCACAGATCAGCAGACGCTCTATGTCTTCTTTCAGGCATATTTGCCGCAAGGGACGGACGAAACTTCCCTGCGCGCGGGCCTGGAATTTTTCCGCAACGGGCAGCGCCTCTCGGATACGCCGATGATTGCGCCCGCCGAATACAATGAGAAAACACGAGCTGCATCGTTCCGCATAAGCCTGCCTCTCGCGGGACTCGCCGCAGGCCGTTACACGGTGCAAGCCGTCGTTGTGGATGCCGGAACCACGTACGCGGCGTTCGCGCGAAATTACTTCGCGATTCGCCCCGCTGCCAGAACGGTAACGTCCGTCGCTCCTCGCCTCCCGTAGAAAGACATACCGCCCTTCACACAAGCGGTGGGCGTAAAGCTCGGGTTTTAACGTGGCGATGGCGCGAGGCCTCGACCATTTAACCAATCCCTTCCCAAAATAAACCGGACAACCCGATTTGGCGTTTTCGCCATACCGCCGCGCCCCACATGCGAACGCAAAAGCTCGCAACCCTAAGGCTGAACACTATTTTACAGTTGAAAATGGAATTAGATTTTCCCGCTCCATTTGGTGTCTACCGTGCTCTTAGTTTGCAGGGAAAGGGGAAAGCACGCCCGGGTTGAAAGGCGAGAATCACGTCAATCAGCCATTCAGAATTGAGGCTTTCTTCTAAAGCTAACTCTGAAAGTGAACGATAGTTTCACTATAGGTGTAAGACGCTCTGCTTGCGGTGTGCCATTTTGCACCAAGTGGCACTAGGACCCCGCGCACATTTGCCGGAGATTCTGAGGAGTACTAAATGGAGCACGTTCAAAGAATGCTTCCCCAACTTGGCAATCTAGTGCTGGTGACCACCGGTGTTTTTGCCGCCTTGGGCGGAATTGCTTTGTTGTTATCGCTCATGATGGTTCGCCGCGCCTTGCAGCATTATCATGCCCAGCGTTATGACGCTCTTGCATTCAAAATACACCAGCAATGGCGCGCCATTGTGCGCGGAGATATCCCGGCCAGCGAGTGGCGCGGCGACTCGCTGAAATGTGAAATCGTTCAATCCATTGTTAATCAGGAAATCAGCGCGGCGGTGAATAAGGATCGAGCGGGGCTACAGGAATTTCTTCGATCCAGCGGATTGCTCGACCTCTGCATAAGAAAAGTTCATGAAGGCCGTGGCTGGGCGCGCCGCAGAGCCATGCTGGCGCTCGGCACGATGCGCATGGCGGAAACGATTGCGCCGCTCTCGGAAGCCTTGGACGATTGGCAACTCGATACACGAATGGCCGCCGTGCAAAGCCTTGGAAGAACAAACCTGGCCGAAGCAGCGGCCCCGATCATCGAAATGTTCATGGTAGGCGGACTCAAAGTGCCTGCGGATATCGTGATCAATTCCCTGATTCTCTGCTTTAAAGATAGACCCGAAGCTTTACTTCCCTATCTGCGGAGGTCGCAGGCGGAATCGCGCGAACTGCTGGCGCGCGTCGCAAGCGAAATCGCCACGCCGGCGTTGGCTGACGAAATGATTGCGCTGGCCGCGGACCCGAATCCCGAGGTGCGTGCGTCAGCCGCAAAATCCCTGGCTGTTGCGCCGTTGCCGCTGGCAATCCCGGCATTGGGCGACCTGGCCCGAGATGAAGTCTGGTTCATTCGTTTACGCGCCACAACGGCGCTCAGCCAGATTCCCCATCCGCGAACAATCCCGATCCTGCTCGAAGCCGTGCGCGACTCCAATCGCCTGGTCCGCATTCGAGCGGCGGCAGCGCTGGCAAAATTTGAACACGAGACAGTGGACATCCTGCGAAGCGTCGTTGATTCTCGCGATCGTTATGCGCTCCACTCCATGATCACCGCTCTCGAACTGGGCGGCGGCTTTGAAAAAATAATGGCCGAACTTGCCGACCCCATGCTTCACGACGAAGCGGCGTCCCGCCTGCTCAATTCCCTGCGTGAAGGCTCCGCGAACCTGTGGGCCGCGCGCCCCGCCGATCCCGTGGTGGAATCCGTATTCCCGTGATTTGCGCGGGGCACGATCGAAAAAAATAATTCTCTTTCATGGCGAAGCCAACCTATTTCAGGTGCGCTGACGCCACAAGGGCACGGCAGTGCCGTGCCCTTGTGGCCGAGCCCTAGGCACGCGATTTCATCAACAGCCATGATAGGAATCTGAGCATCACACCAATCGCTTGTGAGAAATGCAGGTTAAACAGCAGGAAGTGCGCTGGTTTTTATTCCGACTTGCGCTCGGAACGAAGGTCGATCCCGAGTTGTTGGCATTTTTTATAGAGGTGGCTGCGCTCGAGGCCCAGAGCGCGAGCCGCGTTGGTCATGTGATGATGATGGCGGCGCAATTCGGCCAACAGAACTTCGCGCTCGAACAATTCCATGCGCTGGGCGAGAGTTCCGCTTCCCGCAATCGCGGACGCTTCGCCCGCATGCGCGGCCGGCAATGCCAAATCCACATCGCCGGCGCCAATGGATTCGCCGCCAGATAGCAGCAAAACGCGCTCGACCACGTTCCGCAATTCGCGCACGTTTCCCGGCCACGCATACTGCTTCAGAATATCCAGCGCCCCGGCTGAAAAATGCTTTGTCCGCCATCCATTTTGGGCCGCGACTTGCCCGGCAAAATATTCCGCGAGCACGGGAATTTCCTCTTTCCGTTCACGCAGTGGCGGCAACACAATCGGAAACACATGCACACGATGAAATAAATCCGCGCGAAACGCCCCCTGCCGGACCATTTCATCGAGGTTGCGATGCGTGGCAACAACCACGCGCGCATCCACGGGAACAGGCTTTTCTCCGCCGACGCGCTCGACTTCACCTTCCTCCAGCACACGCAGCAGTTTTGACTGCATCGCGAGAGGCATATCTCCGATTTCATCCAGAAATAAGGTGCCGCCCGCCGCCTGCTCGAATTTGCCGATGTGCCGCGCGGCAGCTCCGGTAAAGGAACCTTTTTCATGGCCGAATAATTCGGATTCAATCAATTCCGCCGGCACGGCGGCACAATTGAGCGTCACAAAAGGCCCGGCGTGGCGGGGGCTCTTCTGATGAATCGTTCGCGCGACCAGTTCCTTTCCCGTCCCCGTCTCGCCCTGAATGGCGACGCGCGATTCGCTGGCGGCAACTCGCTCGATCTGCGCCAGCAGCCGCTCCATGACCGGTCCAGCCCAGATAATTTCGTGCTTGCCCAGCCTGCGCCGCAAATCGCGATTTTCATCTTCCAGGCGGCGCAGCCGCAGAACATTTTCAATGGTGACCAGAAGCTTTTCCGTGGAAAGCGGTTTTTCCAGAAAATCCACGGCGCCAAGGCGCGTGGCCCGCACCGCCGTTTCCACACTGGCCTGGCCGGAAATCATCACGATCGGTGTGGTCACTCCACCGGCCTTTAGATCTTCCAACAGCGAAATTCCGTCCTTGCCGGGCATGATCACGTCCGAAAAAATCAGGTCAAAATGTTGCGCGCGGATAAGCTCCAGCGCGCGAACAGCGTTGTCGCATACGGTGGCCTCATATCCGGCCAGGCGAAACGCCCGGGAAAGCGAGGCCAGAGTATTCGGATCGTCGTCAATCAACAACAGGTGCGGTTTCGGGATCGTCATAATTTAATTTCGGCATTGAAGATAAGCGGCGGGTCCGCCAGGGGCTCTTCGGACTCGTGCAGTTTCGGCCGCGTATTATTCTGCACAATCGGCAACTCGATGCGAAATGCGGCGCCCGCTCCTGGAGCTGATTCCACGGAAATTTTACCGCCATGATCGCTGACAACGGATTGCACTATCGCGAGGCCCAGTCCGGTGCCGTGCCGTTTGCTGGTGTAATAGGGCGTGAAGAGACGCGCGCACTCTTCCGGGGTAAGGCCGGCCCCGGTGTCGCTGACTTCCATGCGCACCGAAGCGTTGCCTTGCGAAGTTCGAACGGTCAGCGTCCCGCCAGCCGGCATGGCGTCCAGGGAATTGAGCACCAGATTTTCCAGGGCGCGGCGCAGCAGAACCGGGTCCGCCTGCGGGCGGGGAAGATTTTCGTCGAGATACAATTCCGGGGTGATCGGTGGACGGCCCAGGGCGCTGAGTTGCGGTTCGAAGAGCTTGATGACGCCGCGAATGGCATCGTTGACGTCCACAGATTCAAATTCCGGCGGGGGCATCCGGGCGAAATCACTGAAGCGGCCAACGATGGTTTTCAGATTTTCCAGCTCTTCGCGCAGGGTTGCCGTGGATTCAAAAAATATTTCATCGAATTGTTCAGGGCTTTGCTCTCTTGCCCGCTGAAGATTTTCCACGGTCAGCTGCAGCGGAAATAAGGGATTCTTCAATTCGTGGGCGAGCCTGCGAGCCAATTCGCGCCATGCGGCGACGCGCTCGGTTTGCAGCAGGCGCTCGCGCTGCTCGGCCAGCTGGCGCGTCATTTCATTAAACGCCGCGGCCAGTTGGCCGATTTCATCGCGCGAGCGGACTGCGACTCGCGCTTCCCAGCGGCCCGCGGCCACTTCACGGGCGCCCTCGGCCAGCTGATCAATTGGTTTTGTGACGCGTGCTGAAATCCACCAGCCCAGAATCAATCCCAGCAAGATCACGCCGCCGCCAACCAGCAGCGCCAGAGAGCGAATGAACGTGAGCATTTGTAGCAAATCCTGGCGAGAACTTCCCACCAGCAGAATGGCCAGCAAATCGCCGTCGCGGCCGGGCAGCGGAATTGCATCAATCGTTTCGGAAGTAAAGGAACGGTCGCGTTCGGACCCGGAATTGATCGTCCTCTGCAATTCAGTTTTATTTTTTTGCACTTCCGTGATCACGGTGGAGAAAAGCTCGGCCTGAACGACCGGGCCGCGCACATCCATCAGGGCGGATGGCACGAAGCCCTGATCGAGATTCGGATATAGCAAGGCGCGCATGCTCTCCGGAAGAACCAGCGTTGCAAGAAAATTTTGATCCAGGCGCTGGCCGCCTATCAAAAAAAGCTGTTTTTCACCAACGCGAACAGCGCGAACCGCGAGCAAGCCCAGCGCCACGGAGTCGGGCAAATCCACGCGGCGCAGGAATGCGCCTTTCGAGTTCCAATTCTTTTCCGAGGCAACCCAATCGTTTTTGTAGCCAAACCGCGCGGGCCACTCCGAGGAAGAAATCAGCGCGCCGTCGTCCGCAACGATGTCTAGAAAATCGAGCTGCTGAGATTGGGCGATGCCGCGCGCGTCGTTGTAATACTGCGAAGCGTCAGCCTGAGGGCGATTCAGGTCCATCGCCATGCGGAGAGTGGCTTCGGCGTCGGCGATTCCCTGGACGCGGCGGGCAATTTCCTCGCCCTGCTGCGCGTATTCCCGGCGAAATTGCGCGACCAGTGCATCGGTGCGCTGGCGATCCAGCTGTTCAAAGGCGCGCCGGGTATAGGACGTCACTCCCCACGCGACCAGGGTCACCGCCGCCACGATCGTCAGCGTAAAAAATGCCAGCAGCTTGGTGCGGAAGCTCATTGCGGCTCTCCCGTGGCAGGTTGTGCGGGCGCGAGCCAAACATCTTCCAGCCGCCAACCGCCCCAGCGCGGCGCCATCCAATCGCGCACTTGCGGGCTGAGTCCATAACTTTCGGAAACATGAACAAGTGGAATCACGCGGAATGCATCGATCGGCGCGCGCTCGGCTGCGTAGGTCTGCTCCAGCGTTTCCATATCCGCGCCATTTTCATGCAAGGAAATTAATAAATCGGCCAGGGCAATGCCGGGATCGGGCGCGGTGATTCGGCGGCGCAGCAAGCGCATGTCCGCTGGAGCAATTTTTCCGGTTGCAGGTTGTCCAGAAACTTGCACTGCAATCCCCGCTTCCTTCAAATTGACGGCCACGCGATCCGCAACGGCGCGCGCCTCCTCATCGCCAGAATCATAGATCAGCACAAGCGGAGCTGGATGAGAAACTTCTCCGCCAGTTGCGATTAAGAGCTCTTTCGCACGTGCCAAATCGGTGGCACTTGAAAACAGATGTGCGTAACCGGAAATCCAGTTTGGCAGCAAGCTCCACGCGACGGTTGCCTGGCGTTGCAGGACCACGTCTGCAATGGAAACGCGATCGATGGACAGCGAAATCGCTTGCCGCGTGCGGAATTCCTGAACAGCGGATCGAGTGGCGTCGAATTGCAGCGCGTAAAGGTCCACGGGATCGCTGGAAACCGTGCGCACCCCCCGCTGCCCCGCGCGGCGAACTTGAGATGCCGGCAGTTCGACGACGTCAGCCTGGCCAAATGCAATGGCGCTGGCTTGTTGTTCCGAGGAGGCGCCAATCGTGAGTTCGATTTTATCCACGAACGGACGGCCCGCCCAGCAGGATTCATTGGCCGAGAGAACAAGTTTTGCAGGCGCGCCGCCTGCGGGCCATTCGCCCGCGCGGAACGGTCCGGTGCCCGCAAGAGAGCCGTCACTCGCAATGTGAAAAATAAAATAGCGGCCCGCGCCAAGCGTTGCCGGAAAGTCGGGTACGGAATGATCCGCCAGAATCACGACGGAATCCGATGTCGCGTTTACGTCAAACTTGTTGCCGAGCAATTGCTGGAGCGCGAGCGCGGCAACTTCCGGAGTGAGAGATGCCCCATCGCTGAATTTCACGTCTTTGCGCATCAGAAATTGCCAGCGCCTGGACTCCGCATCGTGCTGCCAGGAAATCGCCAGTGCCGGTTGCGGCGCACCGCGATCGTCGAAGCGGATCAGGCGGTCAAAAACCAGTGGGTCCATGCGTTCAGCAGCGTCAGCCTGCATCGAAGTGGATGGCCACTGGCGCGGATCAAGACTTACAACGCGCTCGCTCATCTGAACGCGCAATGTGCCACCGATTTTTGGCCGGGTTGAAGGCATAGCCTCCGCCGTGCCTGCAGCGATGACCAGCAAGACAGCGGCAGCAAACAACGCGACCGGCTTACTGCGCGCACGAAATGAATATACGATAGGCCTCATAATTTCCTGTCTGAAGGTTGCGCACAATCGCCCGGGGCGGATCCCCGCCCGATTGAATGGGCAGTACTGGCCCAGGGAAGTGAATGAAATCGCTCACCGGTTTTTCGGTAATAATCCCATTTGCAACTGTTGACTCGAAAAGCAGGATCTTGTCCGGTTCAGTGTAATCACCCAAGCCCGCGGCCAGGGACAGCAACCTGCCGCCACAACTGCTGGGGACTGCAGCAATCTGGCTGCCTCTGTCAACGTGTGCAGGACCAGGTGAACCTAACAACAAAATCAGTGATTCAAACACACGGCCGGGCGCTGGACCTCCCGCGGGATGACATTCGATCAACAAGCCGTCAGCAATGTCGATGCTGCAGATTTGCGATGGAAAATTCGCGGTGAAACTATTTCCAGATTGGGCCAAAAAACCCGATGGGTCCCGCGTGACCGGCTCGACACGGGGAATTGGAACGCTTGAAGTCGCGTCACCGCCAACTTGGCGAATGACCAGCGCATCCGGCGTCAGCAAAAGCAGCAGGGTGGCGCCGTTTGGCGCATCCGCAATAGTTGCGTCCAGTACGCGCTGTGGTCCTTCCCAAAATTTTTCACCATGAATTGCGATTGGCATTCCGCTGGAGCGGGCTCGATTTTGCGAGGATAGCGGGACCGTCATTAGTACAAATTGGGAGGAATCGCCCTGGCGAATTTTTGCCGTCCACACAAATCTCGACACGCTCTCCGAAAGGGTGACATCCACGCTGATCGTCGCGCCGCCGCTTTGCACAAAGCGAACTCCCTCATTGCGCATCTCGTTCTTGAGGCTCTGCTCGATCGACGCAAATTCATCCGCGCCGATGGATGATAATTTGTGAACCTCGAAAGCGACTTCACCCTGTGCAGGCAAGGCCGAGGAAATTTTGCGCGCCAGTTCGCGCGCCGAATCCTCCAGCGTTGCGGAACTCGCCGCCGGAGACGCCCCCAACAATACAAAAAGAACCAGGATGGTGCGGCGGGAGAGAGTGGATCGTGCGATGCCCATCATCGGTGCGCTGCGTCCGGCCGCGCGGAAAACGGGAAATATCGCTGCGCGCCGGACGGCCCTGCCGGAAATCATAGCATAGGCGTCAGGAAGCAAAGCCGGCTGACGGGGAGTCTTTGTGCAAAGCGTATCGGGCATTGCAGTCGCTCTTTTCACTCGATTTGCCACCCGCTGTTTTACTAGAAGCCGATCATGCTGCCGCATTGGTAGGACAGACTTCAGTCTGTCTGATTTTAAAATTTAAGCTGGCCCCGAAAATTAAAACCGACAGGCTGAAGCCTGTCCTACTGAAAGCGCGTCCGCGTCCCGACACAGTCGGGACGCGGCCAGCGCATTGGCCACCGGCCAGGTCGCGCTTGCCGGGGAAAAGCCTTCGCAGGGGCGGCGGTCCCTGTCCCGGTTTCCGGCAAGCGGCCTGCAAGGGTTTTGGCCGGTGGAATCCAATATTCGAGCGGGCTCCAAATAAAAGCCCTCCCCTCATTTGGTTTTCAGGATCTGCGCCTGCTTGCGGGCGGGCGCGGGGGCATCCTGTTCGGTTTCGTCTTGATTGCCGCCGGGGACGACTCCGGAAAATGCGGAGTGCAGAACGTCCGAGGCAAAAAAGTTGCGCCCGTCGGTCGGCACCATGATGATTTGCAGTTTGTCGGAAAGGCGCTCGGCGATGATCTTCTGAATCAGCATGGGATTCTGCTTGAGCACCGCAGCTTCTCCCTGTAAACGCTCGGCGTTGGCCGCCGCAGTGAGGCGAATCGTATCGGCGTTCGCCGCTGCGCTCAGACGGGTCGTATCCGCATCGGCGGCGGCGAGCAAGCGCCTTTTCTCCGCTTCCGCCTTGCTGTCGGTGACTTTCGACTGCGCGGCGGCGTCCGCGTTTTCCACGGTTGCTTCCTTGCGCGCCTGCGCCTCCAGGCGCGATTGTTCGATCTGTTTTTGCTTGAGCGGCAGCGTGTATTGCATGGCGTCGGATTCAGCCTTGGCACTGATCACACGTGAGGCAGCGTCCGCCTCGGCTCGCTTGCCTCAACCGGTTTCCATGGACGGTGGAGGTCGATCGTGAGGCGGATGATGTGCTGGATGCCGCGGCCATGCAGCTGCGGCAGAGCGGCGCCGACGTCGTCGATGTGAACTTTCCTGCCGCATGGCGGAAGGCGGATCTCGTGCTTCGCAGCATCATGCTGCACGAGGCCGCGTCGCAACTCGGTGCGCTACAGGACCGCGAGCGTGCGCGCATGTCGCCGAAGCTGAATGCCGCGCTCGACGAGGGTCGTGGAATCGCGCTTGCCGATTACACCGACGCGCTGCGGCAACGCAACGAGGCGATCGCGTTCTTCAACGATTGGCTCGCCGATTTCGATGCGATCGTCGCACCGGCGGCGCCCGGCCCCGCCCCGAAGGGATTGGGCTCGACCGGCGATCCGTCGTGCTGCACGCTGTGGTCGTTGACGGGATTTCCGGCGATCACGATTCCGATCGGTGCGGCCGCCAACGGCTTGCCACTGGCGATGCAGATTGCGGCGCCGGCCGGTGCCGACGATCGTGTGCTTGCGGTCGCCGCGTGGAGCGAGGCATGCATTGCGTGGCCGGGTTCGGGTGGCGTCGCGCTGGCCGGCTGAAGCTGGCCCCACGATCGATCGACAAAGGCCACGATGAATCGGTGTACGCATCGATGAAGCGCGCGAAGAAGCACCACCCATTGCAGCCGCCCAAGGTGCGCAACCCGGTCGCGCGTTCGCCGCTGCTCGGAAAGGGCGGCGCGCATGGCAAGACGACGGCCGCGAAGCGGCGCGCGGCGAGGATCGCACTGGTCAAGGAATTGCGCGACCCGGAGCCCGACGCATGACCCGCTGGCCGCACAACCCGGACACGCTCTCGCGCCGCGATCTCGAGGAGAACCGGATGCGTGACCTCTATCAAGTCCGGGGCGCTCTCGACGGACTCGCGGCACGCCTCGCCGCCGAGCGGGTGCTGGGCCGGCGCGCCCCTGCCGGCGAATTGGAGAGTCTGAAGCTTCGCC
>Ga0209069_10000831_pt1 | contig 14953 bp, 15 predicted proteins | sample Str013_2_FD_187202 | JGI IMG/M metagenome (GOLD analysis project Ga0209069, IMG submission 187202) | Freshwater sediment microbial communities in response to fracking from Pennsylvania, USA - Straight Creek_MetaG_SC_2013 (SPAdes) (version 2) | ecosystem: Environmental > Aquatic > Freshwater >...
ACATACTGAGACTGCGAGGGAATTACAGATTGCGGCGCGGCAGCCTGTCGTTCTTCTGATGCCAGACAAGTGTCACGATGCGCGAGCGGCCGCCTTCGCGGCCGTGACGGATTCGTGAGCAATATCAAAAATGACGTTTGTTCATGCAATTGCCCTGGCGGGTGAGGCGGCCGGTCTAGAATCGCGGCGCCCGGCGTGCTAAGGTGCAGCCATGACAGTTGCCAGCGATGTCCTGATCCCACTGAACAATCCGATCCTCTGGGTCAATCCAGGCCGGGTTAGCGGCGTGCCGTGCTTTTATGGCACGCGGGTGCCGGTGAAATCCTTGTTCGACTATCTTGAGGCAGGCGATCCGCTTTCCGAGTTTCTCGAGCAGTTTCCCGACGTCAGTGAAGCCCAGGCAAAGGCAACACTGCATTTGACCTATCAGACAACCCTGGCCGAATACCCAGCCTGGAACATGGCTGCGGAATAGGACACATGCGGCTGTTTCTGGCGGGGCGTCGTGTATGACCCAAGGAGAACACTCATGGCGCTTCCCAATCCACTTGTCACATCGTCCAAGGACCGGCTTGGGGGAACTCCCGTATTCTCGGGTACGCGAGTGCCGGTGCAGACGCTGTTCGACTATCTCGAAGCCGGTGATCCATTGAGCGAATTTCTGCGCCAGTTTCCGGGTGTTACGCGAGAGCACGCGGTTGCGCTTATTCAGCTAGCGCGCGGAAAGGTTCTCGCGGAATCGGCGGCGGACGTGTCCCACGCCGCTTGAGGTTACCTTCACGCGGGTGCTGTTGGACGAGAACTTGCCGGTGGAGTTCCGGCACGAATTGACCGGTCATGACGTCGCTACTGCGCGCTTCGCTGGATTGACCGACATTTCGGATGGCGTGCTGCTTGATGGCGTGGTCGGCCGCTTCGATGTTCTCGTCACTGGCGATAAGAGCATGCAGTTCCAGCAAAACCTGGATGGTCGCCCGGTTGCAATCGTGCTGCTAAGGTGCGGGACCCGGATGGCCGATCTGCTGCAAATCGTCCCCGAACTGTTGGCGGTTCTTGAGCAGATTCGAGCCGGGGAGGTTCATATTGTCCATGGCAAGGCGACCTATGCCTTGCTCGCGCATCCCGGTGCACCTACTCTCTCAGCGAACAGGCTCCACGTCCCAGCAGGCCCCACCTTGACCATCGCCCCCACCGTCGTCGACGCCATCGGCAATACGCCGCTCATCAAGCTCAAGCGCGCGTCCGCCGAGACCGGCTGCACCATCCTAGGCAAGGCCGAATTCATGAACCCCGGGCAGTCCGTGAAGGATCGCGCAGCGCTGTTCATCATCCGGGATGCCGAGCGCTCGGGACGCCTCAAGCCTGGCGGCATTATCGTCGAGGGCACTGCGGGCAATACCGGCATTGGGCTCGCCATGGTCGGCAATGCGCTGGGCTATCACTCCGTGATCGTCATTCCCGATACCCAGTCGCAGGAAAAGAAGGACACGCTGCGCATGCTCGGTGCGCGGCTGGTCGAAGTGCCTGCTGTGCCATATGCCAACCCGAACAATTATGTGAAATATTCCGGACGGCTGGCCGAAGCGCTGGCTGGCAGCACGCCCGCGGGCGCCGTCTGGGCCAACCAGTTCGACAATGTCGCCAACCGGCGCGGCCATGCGGAGACCACGGCGCGGGAAATCTGGGACCAGACGGATGGCAAGGTTGACGGCTTCGTTTCGGCTGTCGGTACCGGCGGTACGCTGGCAGGAGTGGCGGAGGGACTGAAGGCGCGCAACAGCAAGGTGCGGGTGGCGTTGGCCGATCCGCACGGGGCGGCGATCTATGATTGGTTCAAGACCGGCAAATTGCGCGCCGAAGGCTCGTCAATCACCGAAGGGATCGGGCAGGGGCGCATCACGGCGAACCTGGAAGGTTTGCGGATCGACGAGGCCTACCGCATTCCCGATGCCGAGGCGTTGGAGATCATCTTCCGGCTGGTGACGGAAGAGGGGCTCAGCCTGGGAGGATCGTCCGGCATCAACATCGCGGGTGCCATCAGCCTCGCCAAGCAGATGGGACCTGGGCACACCATCGTGACCATCCTGTGCGATCTGGGCAACCGCTACCAGAGCAAGTTGTACAATCCGGCCTTCCTGCGCAGCAAGGGCCTGCCAGTGCCGAAGTTCCTGGAGTCGCTCGGGGACGCGCTGCCGGTGGTGTATGAGAGGGTGGGATAAACCGGCGCCCATAACGTCGGGGCGGCTTGAAGAGGCGTCGTCCCCATACACAGGACTCATCAATGACCACCGAACTCTTTCGCGAAGACTCGTCCCTTAGATCCTGCCCCGCCAAGGTCGCGGCCACCACTGAACGTGGCGGCTTGATCCTCGACCGGACCGTGTTCTATCCCACCGGAGGTGGGCAGCCGGGAGACAGTGGTGTCCTGAAATTCTCTGACGGACGCTTCGTGACCATCGCCACCACCGTCTACGACGCCGACAAGATCACCATCGTACATGTCCCGGCGCAGGGCCAGTCGCTGCCCGCTGTTGGCGAAGCCGTCGACTGCGTCCTCGATTGGGAGCGCCGTTTCAAGCTGATGCGCGCCCATACCGGGTTGCATCTGCTGTGCTCGCTGGTGCCGTTCCCGGTTACTGGCGGGCAAATCGGCGAGGCCGAGGGGCGGCTCGATTTCGATATTCCCGAATCCAGCCTGGACAAGGACGACCTCACCGCGAAGATCAACGCCCTGATCGCAGCCAATCACAAGGTCAGCCATCGTTGGATCAGCGATGAGGAGATGGCCGCGCGCCCCGAGTTGATCCGGACCATGTCGGTGAAGCCGCCGATGGGCCGGGGACGGGTGCGCCTGGTGGCGATCGGCGATGTGGATCTTCAGCCCTGCGGTGGCACGCATGTGGCAACAACCGGCGAGATCGGTCGCGCGACGGTGACCAAGATCGAAAAGAAAGGCGCCATGAACCGGCGCATCAAAGTTGAATTCTCCTGAGGAGCGTCGCATGGCCTGGAACAGCCCCCATCTCGTGACGACGGAGTGGCTGGCTGACCACTTGGCCGATCCTGATGTCGCCATCCTCGATGGCTCGTGGCATCTGCCGCCGGAAAACCGCGACGCTGGCGCCGAGTTCTGCCTGCGCCACATTCCCGGCGCCCAATTCTTCGATATCAACGCCATCGCCGATGTGGCCAGCGGCCTACCGCATATGCTGCCCTCGGATGCTCAGTTTGCAGACGCCGTGGGTAGGATGGGAATCGGCAACGGCGCCAATGTGGTGGTGTACGATACCAGGGGACTGTTCAGCGCCGCGCGCGTCTGGTGGACGTTCCGGGTGATGGGGCATGATCGCGTTGCCGTGCTGGATGGCGGACTGCCGAAATGGCTTGCCCAAGGGCGCGCCGTCGCAGCGGGACCGGCGCGCAAGGCTCCGGCGCAGACATTCGTGGTGCACCGCAACAATGGACTGGTGCGGGACTTGGCCGGCGTTCGTGCGCTGCTGGGATCTCCTGCCGTGCAACTGGTCGATGCCCGGCCCACGCCTCGTTTCACGGGCGGCCAGCCTGAACCGCGCCCAGGCCTGACGCAAGGCCACATGCCGGGCGCCCGGAATCTTCCGTTCACACAGCTGCTGAATGCGAACGGGACACTGAAGTCGGAAGCCGACCTGCGGTCGGCCCTGGCGGCCGCTGGCGTCGATGCCGCAAAGCCCGTGGTGGCAAGTTGCGGGTCCGGCGTCACGGCATCGATGGTCGCGCTTGCCCTGGCCCTGCTGGGACGCCCCGATACCGCCGTCTACGACGGTTCCTGGGCCGAGTGGGGTCGCGATGCGGGCAATCCGGTCGCGACCGGACCTGCGTGACCTTCGCCCCAACTTCAAACCAACCGGGAGCAATGATGACGGATTCGACCGAAGATAAGAAGACAAGCCAACCGGCCACGGCGATCATCCATCGCGGTCGCAATCCGTCGGCGCAGCACGGCTTCGTCAATCCGCCCGTCTATCGCGGTTCCACGGTGTTGTTTCCCGATCTGGCCACGCTCGAGTCGGGCAAGCAGGCCTATACCTATGGCCGCAAAGGGCACCCGACCATGCGGGCGCTTGAGGAGGCGCTGTGCACTCTTGACGGTGGCGCGCGGACCATCCTGACCTCCTCGGGCCTTGCGGCAGTCACCACGGCGCTGCTCAGTTTCGCCAAGGCGGGCGACCACGTGCTGGTCGCCGATACCTGTTATCGGCCGACCCGGATGTTTTGCGACGAGGTTTTGAGCGGGCTTGGCGTTGCCGTGACCTACTATGATCCCTTGATCGGCGCCGGCATCGCTGAGCTGTTCCGGGCCAACACCCGGGTTGTCTATACGGAAAGCCCCGGATCGCAGACCTTCGAGGTGCAGGACATACCGGCTATCGCTGCCGCCTGCCGGCCACGCGAAATTTGGTTGCTGCTGGACAACACCTGGGCGACCGGCCGTTATTGCAAGCCGTTCGAGCACGGCGCGGACGTGGCGATCCAGGCCGGCACCAAATATGTGGTCGGCCATGCCGACGCGATGCTAGGCGTCGTGACCGCCGGGACGCGCGCCGCCAAACAGCTGCAAAAGATGCATTGGTTGATTGGCGATTGCGCGGGCTCGGAGGAAATCTTCCTGGGTCTGCGCGGCCTCAGGACCATGGACTTGCGCTTGCGCCAGCATCATGCAGGCGGCCTGGAGCTGGCGCGCTGGTTGCAGCTGCGCCCCGAAGTGGCGGCGGTCTTGCATCCGGCGCTGCCCGACTTTCCCGGTCACGCTCTGTGGAAGCGCGATTTTCTGGGCGCCTCTGGGCTGTTCTCAATCGTGCTCCGGTCCGCCTCGCGCAGCGGCCTGGCGGCCATGCTGGACGGCCTGTCCCTGTTCGGCATGGGCTATTCCTGGGGCGGCTATGAAAGCCTGGTGGTGCCCTTTGATCCGGCCCACTACCGGACGGCAACGCAGTCAGAGTTTGCCGGCAGGAGTTGCCTTAGGTTGCACATCGGACTGGAGGACGTGGCCGATCTGAAACACGATCTGGAGGCCGGTTTTGCCCGTTTCGCCGCGGCGGCCTGACGATGGCCGGTGGTGCCGTGGCAAACCCAGATGGTTCTGGCACGACGAAAAAGAATGGCGGTCGCAACGGACCGCCAAGTCGAGACCCTAGGAAAGAACAAACCAGACCGACGACGCCCCGAAAGGGCGTCACGGTCGGGTTTGCCTCAGGAGCATTGGGCCGCGGCTGTTACCAAGATCTTAACATCCAGGGTGCCATGCGGTTCATTACGCGGACTAGTAAAAACACAGTTAAGGGGTGCGCCGAAGCGTCGTAAATCCAGCCGATGTCAGGCTGCCAAGGTCAGCCCTGCCCCCGAACAGCGTCCTGCCGTCGTCCGACCCATTGGGGGCGATGCGGGATTTTCCAGACCTGCGTCCGCGACGCGGCGAACCCGATAAACACCCATCATGCGGGCACCGCGATGCGGGCCGTCGGCGCCGAAAGTCCAGCGACCTTTGGTATAAGTATCGCAGATCTTGGCGCCGTGAATGCAAATCCAGTGGCCTTCGCTGCGCACGTGCACCGCCAGGATGTAATAGCTGAAGGCGCTGCGCGGCAGCTGCATCCAGCTCCAGACGGTTGGGCGCTGCTTGCGTTCCAGCGGCAGGAAATCCTCGATCTGGTCCATGGCATAGCCGAACACCGTCAGCGCCGCGCGCACTTCGTCCGGATAGGTCCCCTCTATGATTTTCCTGGCCTCGGCCGGATCGGCGCGATGCTCGTGCAGGATGGCCTCGATGCGGCTGACCGGGTGGCCTGTGATGGCCGACAGCACCGTCGGGCCGCAAAAGGCTACGCGACCGGTGTCGTTGCGCACCTGGTTCAGCGATGAGGTCAATCGCACGGACATCAGGATCTCCTGCCGGTCAGCTCGCACCACACCATCAATGGTATTGGTTAACAGAACCTTAACGCGCGATCCGGGACTTGGCGAGCCCCCTCGGCTGCGGGTCGGCTCGCGTCGTGAGATGCCGGCGGATCATCTGCCAGCGGATGACAGGCCATAAAGCAACGACAGTCAGACAAAGGAACATTTAATCAAGATGGTGATAACGACCAGCTTTTTGACACATTGCACCGCTTTTTAGGCATTTTTTATACCCCTCATTGTCATCTCTCTCCTAGGGTGCTGTCAGACTTTCCGCTTACGCACTTGTATCGATCGAGGTCAGAATGAGCGCCAGTATTCGCATGATTAGGGACTCGCGTGGGTCGGTTTCGATGCTATTCACCCTCAGTCTGATCGCAATTGTCGGCGCCCTGGGCTTGGCCATCGATCTCGGTCGCCTCTATTCGTCACACCAGAAGATGCAGCAGATTGTCGATGCCGCAGCCCTGGCGGGCGCGCAAGGTTCGACCATGACAGAGGCTGAGCGCCTCGCGGCGGCGCAACTCTATCTAAACACAGAAACGCTCAAGGACCCGGACTTGGCAGCATCGCTGGGTCGCGTGTCAGTCGATAATTCCGCAGTCCGGGTCGCGCTCGAGTCTCATGTCAATGACATGTTCATGCCGGCGCTCGCGGATCAATTCTCAAGCACTCTCGTTTCAACGTCCGCTGCGGCTGCGTTTGGGGTCGCGGCATCATCGCTCGGCCAGGCCTGCATTCTGGCGCTCAACCAGACCGATGCCTGGGGCGTGAACATGGGCAGTGCGTCGGTCCTCAACGCCAACTGCGGGCTGAAAGTGAACAACAGCGGCGACCGGGCGATCAACCTGGGCAGCGGAACGATGACGACCGCCGTGACCGCGGTGGTGGGCGCATGGGAAACCAACAGTTCCTTCACCTACGCCCCTGCCCCCGTGAATGCTCCGCTGGCGATGCCTGATCCCCTGGCGGCTCTCGTGGCTCCGGTGGTCGGCGGCTGCACCTATACAAACAAGGTGGTGACGTCCTCGGACCCGTCGACGCTGGACCCCGGCGTCTATTGCGGCGGGCTCGAGATCGCGACCCGCAACCTCGTCACGTTCAATCCGGGCGCCTACATCATCCAGGGTGGCGCATTCAAGATGAGTTCGTCGTCGCAGGCTGCAGGAACTGGCGTGTTCTTCTATCTGGCCGGCGACGGCGCGGTGATCAACTGGGGCTCAGACGTCCACGTGACGTTCACTGCTCCCGTCTCAGGCCCCGCTAAGGGAATGCTGCTCTGGGTCAGCGGCACTCAAAGCGTTGCGAATGTCTTCGGCTCGCATTCCAGCAGCGTTCTGGAAGGCACCATCTATTCCCCCAACACACCGGTGGACATCGGCTGCAATGCCATCGTGGGATCGAACGCCGATTGGACCGTCTGGGTGGTGCGAAGCCTGGAGGTCAGTTCGAACGCCACGCTGTACGTTCAAGCCAACTACGCGCTCAGCACCACGCCCTTGCCGGACGGACTGGCCTCCGCCCTGGCGATCATGCAGCCGCCAAGTTTCGCCAGGTTGGTGAATTAGGCCGTGACGACTAATACCAAGCTTCATTGATGTTGACTCATTTTCAGAGCCGCCGACGCCAGCGGCGGGCGCACCGCAGTGCGCCCCTACGCTACTGGCAGCTGAACTCATTATAGGATGGGTCTGCATCAATGACGGTTGGTATAATATGTTGCTGTAACCAGAGAGCGTGACCGCCTTGTCAGGAAAGTCGGCCACGCGTCGCGCTCATGACTTCACTTCAGCGCGTCATCTTCTCGCGCTTTTTCGGCATCGAGCGCTGGGCGAATTCCAGCGGCAGGGCGGTGGTGAATTTGATCTGCTCCATGGCGAAAGATGAGCTTACGTCGGATAATTCTATCCGCGCAATCAGCTTCTTGTAGAACGCATCATAGGCCCCGATATCGGGCACCACCACGCGCAACATGTAGTCCACCTGCCCGCTCATGCGGTAGAATTCCACCACCTCGGGAAAGTCCATCAGCGCACCGTGGAAACGCTCCAACCACTCCTTGGTATGCTGATTTGTCGTGATGCCGACGAACACTGTCACGCCGGCATTGATGGCCCTTGGGTCGAGCAGCGCCACGCGCTTTTTGATCACCCCGTCCTCTTCCAGCTTCTGGATCCGGCGCCAGCAGGGGGTGGTGGACAGGCCGATGCGCTTGCCGATGTCGGCGACCGGGATCGTGCAGTCCTCCTGCAGAATACGTAGAATCTTGAGATCCATGTCGTCGAGCACGGGGAACGGGCCTCCATCTCAATAATTGGAAAATCCTTCTCCCGGTAGCACGAAATGCCGTCAATGTGACAGGTCTTCTCTCATCCTATAGCAAATTTCTTACGCGCCGACGCAGTTCGGGCAGCACCTCGGCGGCGAACCAAGGGTTGGCCTTCAACCAACCGGAGTTGCGCCACGAGGGGTGCGGCAGGGGCAGGGCGGGCGCCTGGCCTGGCCGTTCGAGATGACGCCGCCAGTTGCGCACCGTATCAGACACGGCGCCTAGTTTGTTCGCCTCAGTGCTGTCAACGCTCTGCAAATGCCATTTCTGCGCATAACCGCCTACCAGCAGCAGCAAGTCCAACTGCGGCATCTGCTCAAACACGCCCGCGTGCCAGAGTCGCGCGCATTCCAGGCGCGGCGCCAGGTCGCTCCCCTTGGCGTCCAACCCCGGAAAGCAGAATCCCATCGGCACGATCGCGATCCGACCTTCGTCATAGAACTCCTCCGGGCTCACCCCCATCCAGTCGCGCAGGCGGTCACCCGACGGATCGGTGAACGGCACGCCGCTGGCATGCACGCGCGTTCCCGGCGCCTGACCGCAGATCGCGATCCGTGCTGTCGCCGACGCCCGGATGATCGGTCGCGGCTGATGGGGCAACGGTCGGCCCAACGGCCGCTCGACGCAGACCCGGCAGCTCCGGATCTCGGCCAATAATCCTGTCAGCCCCTTTGTCGCGTTCACAGTGAATAATCCTCCACTGAACTATAAGCCTTCCAGTGCAACGCTCTATTTTTAAACATTTTTTCATTCTATGCGATTAACACTTCGACAACCGGTTCGATGTCGTCGGAGCCGGCCCTGTCCGCTTACGTCAGATCCGCTTAGGCCCATGAGCAGCCCCGCAGCCAGTGCGCAGAGCCTGCATGGCCGCCCCCGCAAGACCAGCGGCGCGGGCGCCGAGAGCGCGCGACTGGCCCGCCGGCAGATGACCCAGGGCGTGCCGGGCAAACCTGAATTCGACTATGAACTCCTGCGTATGTTCGCCCGCAACGAGTTGGGCGCAACCCTCACGATCCCGCTGCTCAGCGTCATCATTGCGCTGGCGTCGATGTATTGGGCGCCTCCGCGCGAGCCCGCCATCTGGCTGGCGGCACTGCTGGCGGCACGCTGGAATCTGACGCGCCTCGCCCATAAGTTCATCAGCGAACCGCCCGCAGGCATTGACGTTGCCGGCTGGCAAACCCGACTGATCGCGGCCGAAGCCGTCTATGGCCTGGCTTGGGCCGGCTTTGCCTTGGTCGGGTTCCATCCTGCCGATCACTCCGCGCATGTCTTCACTTTCGCCGCGCTCATCGTGGTGTTCACGCTGCGCCTGATGTTCGCGGCCACCGTAATGCCGATCGTCTATGCCGGCACGATCCCGATGACCGTCGGCCTGATCGTCCGCTTCTGCGCCCAGCACGAACCTTTCTATTGGGCGCTGGCGGCGATGGCGGTCGGCATCCACATCTACTTCATCTTCCTGGCCAAGGGCCTCAACGCCACCGTCATTGCCATGCTGGAATTCCGCGCCGAGAAGGACGCGTTGATCGCCCAGCTGGAAGAATCCAAGAGCATCTCCGACGAAGCGCGCCGTCGCGCCGAGGCCAACAACCTGGCCAAGTCGCGCTTCCTGGCCAACATCAGCCACGAGTTGCGCACGCCCCTCAACGCCATCCTGGGTTTTTCCGAGGTCACCATGACCGAGATGATGGGCCCGGTCGGCAACACACTGTACAAGGAGTATGCCGGTCACATCCATTCCAGCGGCAAGCACCTGTTGCAGGTGATCAACGACATTCTCGACCTCAGCCGCATCGAGGCGGGCAAGCACGAGTTGCACCCCGAGCGCGTCAGCCTGACAGCGGTGGTCGCCGATTGCCATCGCCTGCTGAAACTGCGCGCCGAGGGCAAGCAACTGAAGATCGTCGAGGACTTTCAGTCCGGTCTCACGCCGCTGTGGGCGGATGAAAAATCCCTGCGCCAGATCGCGCTGAACCTGTTGTCCAACGCTGTAAAATTCACGCCTCCCGGCGGCACCATCACCCTGCGCGTCGCCCGCGCGGCCGATGGCGGTCAGCTGCTCAGCATTCGCGATACCGGGCCGGGCATCCCCAAAGAGGAACTGCCGCGTGTCATGCAGGCCTTCGGCCAGGGCTCGCTGGCCTACCACACCGCCGAGGGCGGGACGGGCCTGGGTCTGCCGATCGTCAAGAGCCTGGTTGAGATGCACGGCGGAGCGTTCGAACTGCGCAGCGAGTTGCGCGTCGGCACCGAGGCGATCGTGCGGCTGCCGGCGCACCGGGTGCTGAAGCCAGCGGCGGCGGCGGCGGTAGCGCAGACGGTGGTGGCGCCCAATAGCTTGCGGAAAGTGCCGGGGGCTCGGGTGGCCAGCCCAACCCGTCCTGCAGCATCGGCCATCTCTCGTCTGCGCAAAATTGCGCGTGCGGAAGGTATGGCGCTGGGGACATGATGGTCATCGCCGGTCAACGCGACCCCTCGGCTTCGATCACCGCCTACTGTGCCGCCGGTGACCGTCGTGCCCCCAGGCTTTCGGCACCCCGAATAGGGGAACACGAAGGTCATGTTCGCGACAACCTTCGCGCTCGACTTTGAGCCCCTGCTCAGGCGAACATGACCATCATGTCCCCCACCCCCTCCCCCTGCATCCAGGTCTGCCATCTCGATGACGCCACAGGTCTGTGCGCAGGATGTTTGCGCACCATCAGCGAGATCACGCTCTGGTCCAGCCTGGACGAGGCTGGGCGGCGCGCCGTGATTGCGGCGGTGGCCGTTCGCAAACAGCGCCTGGCGCAGCGGGGAGACTGACTTGGCAGGTTGGATTGCTTTGATACTGCTGGTGCTGGCGGCCTTCGCGATCGTGCTGCGCAGCGATGCCGGCAGCCTCTACGGTTTTGGCCCCGCGCAACTGGCGGGGGCGGCGTTCCTATTCGCGCTGCTGATCGTGGTCGCCATGCCGCTGCTGCGCCGCTACCAGGGCCAGGTTTCGCTGGTCGCCCGCGACCTGCTGGTGTGGACCGGCGTGGCCGTCGGCGCGGGCCTCATTTACAGCTATCGCACCGAGTTGCCCCGGATTGCCGACGACCTGATCGCCACGGTGGCGCCGCAGAGCGCAACCCTGAGCGTGCCGGCGCCGGTCGAAACGGAGCGGCTGGTGAAGCTGCGCCGCCAGCCGGGCGGACATTTCATCGTCCATGCCACGGTGAACGGTGAGGTGGTGCAGATGATCATCGATACCGGGGCGACCACCGTGGTGCTGCGCGCGCTCGATGCGCAGCAGATCGGCATCGACACTGATAAGCTGACCTACAGCGTGCCCGTCGAAACGGCGAATGGCTCGGCCTTCGCGGCGCCGGTGAAACTCAAGAGCGTGCTGATCGGACCGGTTGGACTGGGCAATGTCGATGCCTTGATCGCCCGGCCCGGCAGCCTCGACCAGAGCCTGCTCGGTATGAGTTTCTTAAGCCGATTGAAGTCTTATGAGTTCTCAGGGGAATTCTTGTCGCTGCGTGGCTGAAGTCGTGGGCTGCCCCGCCTGATATGCGACCTGCCGCGCCGATTCGGGCGGTTTGCCATGCGCGTTTCCTCAGGCGCCTCTAATTTCGCCCGCGAAGCCGGTGGCTGGCTGATCATCGGCGGCATCGTGTTCGCTTGCGTTTATTTCTTTGCCGATCTGCGGACGGTCACGCGCGCCATCGTCAGCACCTATGCCAACACCGAGACCTTGGACGATGCCGGTGACGCCCAACCCGGCGCCCAGGCGTCCAGCGGAGGCGAAGTCCGCATTCAGGCTGGCGAGGGCGGGCATTTCTTCTCTCAGGTCGACGTCAATGGCCATACCATCAGCGCCGTGGTCGACACCGGCGCGACCGGGGTGGCGCTCAGCTACGAGGACGCGCGCGCCATCGGCATCCGCCTGGACGAGGGCGATTTCACCCTGGACTCGCAAACCGCAAACGGCAGCGCCAAGATCGCGCCGATTACGCTCGACCGGGTGCAGATCGGCGATATCGAGGTGCGCGACGTCCAAGCCTATGTCGCCGAGCGGGGCAAGCTGTTCCAGACGCTGCTGGGGATGAGCTTCTTGCGCCGCCTCAGCCACATCGACATCCGCGGGCAGGAACTGGTATTGGTGCAGTGAGAAAATTGGGCAGTGAGGCAGTAGGCAGTAGGCAGTAGGCAGTAGGCAGTAGGCAGTAGGCAGTAGGCAGTAGGCAGTAGGCAGTATATTGCACCCCATTTCGTCTCCCATCCACCCAGCAGGTTCAGTAATTTGGCCTTCTCCCTTTGGGAGAAGGTGCCCGAAGGGCGGAAGGGGATTGCTGCCCGAGATTGACGCAACTTCGGAGCACACCCCGCAGGCCGATCCCCTCATCCGGCGCTTCGCGCCACCTGCTCCCCGTGGGAGAAGGAAGTTCTGCGCCTCTACTATTTACTGCCTACTGCCTACTGCCTTTTCAGACATTGATTCGGAGCCGCCATGTTCCCCACCCCGCGCGCCGACCTGACACCCAACACCTTCGCGTTCGAGCGTTTCCCGCTTGTAAAACCCACCGGCTTTCGCGAATACGACGCACGTTGGCTGTATCCGACCGAAGTGAACCTGATGGGCCTGCAGGCCATTGGCCTTGGGCTCGCCACCTTGGCGCAGCGCCGGAAAGTGGCAGCGCGCTTTGTCGTCGGGCACGACTACCGCTCCTATTCGGCCGCCGTAAAGCAGGCCCTGATGGCCGGCCTGATGGCGGGCGGGGCGCAGGTGCACGACATCGGCCTGGCGCTGTCACCGATGGCCTATTTCGCCCAGTTCGAGCTGGATGTGGACGGCGTGGCCATGGTCACAGCCAGCCACAATGACAACGGCTGGACCGGCATCAAGATGGGGTTGCAGCGCCCCCTGACGTTCGGTCCCGAGGAGATGCTGGAGCTGAAGGATATTGTCCTGGCGGGCAAGAGCGAGACCAGGGACGGCGGCAGCTACCGTTATGTCGCCGACCTCGCCGACCGCTATTGCGCCGATCTGGCCAAGCGCAGCAAGCTGAAGAGGAGCATCAGGGTGGTGGCCGCCTGCGGCAATGGCACGGCCGGCGCCTTTGCCCAGAAAATCCTGGAAGCCATCGGCTGCCAGGTCATCCCGCTCGACTGCGCGCTCGACCACAGGTTTCCGCGCTACAATCCGAACCCGGAAGATCTCAACATGCTGCACGCCATGGCTGCCGCGGTGCATGAGCACAAGGCCGACCTGGCGCTGGGCTTTGACGGCGACGGCGACCGCTGCGGCGTGGTCGACAACGAGGGCGACGAGATCTTCGCCGACAAGGTGGGCGTGATGCTGGCGCGCGACATTTCCGCGCTGCACAAGGACGCGCGTTTCGTGGTGGACGTGAAGTCGACCGGCCTGTTCAGCACCGATCCGGTGCTGATCGCCAATGGGGCGAAAACGGATTATTGGAAGACCGGACACAGCTACATCAAGCGCTACACCTACGAGCACGGAACTCTGGTCGGCTTCGAGAAATCGGGGCATTTTTTCTTCAACACGCCGCTCGGCCGCGGCTACGACGACGGCTTCGTATCGGGTTTGGCCGTGCTGGAGATGATGGACCGCAATCCCGGCAAGACGCTGGCCGACCTGAAGAACGCGCTGCCCAAGACCTGGGGCTCGCCAACCATGTCGCCGCATTGCGCAGACGAGGTGAAATACCAAGTAGTGGACGGCGTGATCGCGCATTTCAAGGCCAAGGCCGCGCGCGGAGAGATGGTGGCGGGGCAGAACATACGGGACATCGTGACGGTCAACGGCATCCGCATGACGCTGGCCGACGGTACCTGGGGCCTTGTGCGCGCGTCCTCCAACAAGCCGGAACTGGTGATCGTGGTCGAAAGCCCAACCTCGGAGGCCAATATGAGGGCGATCTTCGCCGAGATCGACGGGCATCTGGGGAAGATCCCCGAGGTCGGCGCGTACAATCAGAAGATCTAGGGGTCAGACCCCTTCAGCGAAAGGCTCTGACCCCTAGCGCCGACAGCGCCGCGCCGGCATCAATGCGGCCAGCACCGAAACGGTCGTCCATGCCGGGCGCGCCGAGGTCCTTGGCGCTATGTTCGATGAGATCGAGCGCGGCGGCCGGCGTCAGGTCGGCGCGGATCGCGAGCAATAACCCCAGCAGACCGCTGACATAGGCCGCAGCCTGGGAGGTTCCGCTGTCCAAGTTGTAGCCCCCGCCCGGAGCCGCCGAGAGAATATCCACGCCGGGCGCCGACACGGAAATGTAGGCGCCGGTATTGGCCCGCGCGAACAAGCCGTCCTGCTCATCGGTAGCCGTTACGGCGAGCACGCCTTTCACCGCTGCAGGATGGGCGGGCGGCGCCCCCGGACCCTCGTTGCCAGCGGCCGCGACCACGATGAGGCCCTCGTCGATCGCAGCCGTGACCGCCGCGTCCACGATCGGATCTTCGGGCCCCGCAAGGCTCATATTGATGACGTCGGCATGCTGCTCGGCGGCCCAATCCAAGCCGCGCCGCAGCGACTCGGTTGTCGCCTCGTTGGTGATGGCGGGGAAGGCCCGGATCGACAGCAGAATCGCGTCGGGCGCGATGCCGAGCAGTTTGCCGTGTGCAGCGATGATGCCGGCGATGCTGGTACCATGCGCGCCAAAATCCCATGCGCCGTCGCCCACGGCATCGAAA
>Ga0209069_10000833_pt1 | contig 14929 bp, 12 predicted proteins | sample Str013_2_FD_187202 | JGI IMG/M metagenome (GOLD analysis project Ga0209069, IMG submission 187202) | Freshwater sediment microbial communities in response to fracking from Pennsylvania, USA - Straight Creek_MetaG_SC_2013 (SPAdes) (version 2) | ecosystem: Environmental > Aquatic > Freshwater >...
ACCTCGTCCCAGCTCGCGAACGTTGAACAGGCGACTTGCAATCGCTGTTCTTCTTTGGACGGACGGTCATCATCCTTGGAAAGCTCCGGGCGATTGGCCACTTTCCAGCAGTAGTGCTTTTTGCCATCGTGATTGCCGATGTGGACGCAAAACACACGAACCTGACTGCAACGCGGCGTCTTTCACTGGCAGCGCAAACCGGCAAGGCCGCTGGCTTATTGGTTTTCACGACACCACAATCTGTGTCGACAGCCAGCCACACGCGGTGGATTGCTTCTGCCAGCCGCTCGCAACCACCGCCCTATGACCTTCATGCACCAGGAAAACCGTCATGGAATTTAGAGTTAGTGCGCGCCCGAGGTGGAAGACCGGGGGCTTGGGTAGTGGAATGGCAAAATGCCCCGTATCGTTTCAATTTGGTTTCCAAACTTCGCAGTGGAAAGATACACGCGGGGGCGGATGAGGCAGGCGAAATCAGTGCCTCCCAAGGACTCTCCGTTCGTACTGGTTGAAGGGGGAACGCGCGGACTACGAGTGGTCGCCTTGAACGCATCAGCGCGAAGCTTTGGCATATCTTTGGGCCAGCGCTTGGCAGATGCCCGCGCGCAAGAGCCCGATCTGCTTTCAGAGTTGCATGAACCTGAGCAAGACTTGGCAAGCCTGTTGGGCCTCTGCCGCTGGATGGAACGTTATAGTCCGTTGGTTTCACCCGATGCACCCGATGGTGTAGTATTGGACGTCACTGGCATCCCGCACCTGTTTGGTGGTGAAACCGCCATGCTGAAGGAGATGCAAGAGCGCTTGGCGCACTACGGCTTCTCAACCTCCATTTCCATTGCCAAGACCATTGGTGCTGCATGGGGTTTGGCGCGTTACGGCAGGGGAGGCGAGGTCCTTGAGCCTCTGCCTGTTGAAGCTCTTCGTATTGATGGTGAAGCTGCAAAAATCCTGCGTCGCCTTGGCCTCAAAACGATTGGTTCGTTAATGGGTATTCCACGCTCGTCACTGGCAAGGCGATTTCGCGGAGAGCGTATCCATGAAAATGTCCTGACCCGGCTTGATGAGGTGCTGGGCGTTCGTGATGAACAACTGAGCCCGTTAAATCCGCCACCCACTTTTGTGGCCCATTGCGCATTGATGGAGCCCTTGATTTCAACAGAAGGCTTGGAAAGCCTCTTGAAGGGACTGGTCACTTTGCTGTGCCGTGATCTGGAAAAGCAAAACCAAGGTGCGTTACGCCTTACGCTGAAGCTCTATCGCAGCGAGGGTTCACGCAGCACCTTGCTTGCTGGATTGTCATCGCCATCCCATGACCCGGCGCATATTTTCAGGCTGCTGAAGCCACGACTTCACACCATTGATGCAGGCTTTGGCATAGACGCCATGACCTTGGAGGCCCGTGAAACGACCACCGTCAAATCGCAGCAATATGGATTCATGGAAGATACATCGATTGCCGATTTTGATCGGTTGAATGATCGCGTGATGAACAGGCATGATGCTGCCTTGGAAGGTCGCGTTGCCGTTGAAAGCCATGTGCCGGAACGGGCTGAGAAGAAATCCTATAAGCGTGTTCAAAACCCGGTGTTGCAACCCACTAAGTTCCGCCCTCTGCTCATCTTGGAGGTGGCAGAGACAGCGTTAGTTATTGCGTCGGTGCCGGATGGTCCGCCGATGCGCTTTACATGGCGCAAGGTCACACGGCGCGTATTGCGGTCACAAGGTCCTGAACGCATTGCGCCAGAATGGTGGCAACTCAGCGAGGGACAACAACCGCGTGACTATTACGTCATCGAAGATGACAAGGGCCGCCGCTACTGGATTTATCGTGAGGGCTTGTACGGCGAAACGGGGGAAATGCAGCCCAAGTGGTTTGTGCATGGTCTTTCGGCATGAGTGGTTATGCTGAGCTGCAATGTGCCACCAACTTCTCGTTTCTGCGGGGGGCGTCCCACGCCGAGGAGTTGGTCATGCAAGCCAAGAATCTTGGCATTGCGGCCATTGGGATAACCGATCGCAATACGCTTGCGGGTGTTGTTCGCGCCTATGCCGCTGCCACGGACATGGACCTTAAAATGATTGTGGGTGCCAAACTGGTGCTCGATAATGCCTCACTGTTGGCTTATCCTACCAACCGAACCGCCTATGGCAAGTTGTGCCGTCTGCTTTCCCTCGGACAGCGCCGTGCGGTGAAAGGCCAGTGCATCCTCACCATTGATGATGTTTATGACCACGCCGATGGTCTCATCTTTGCACTGCTCCCCGAAAATGCGGATAAGCTTGAGAGCATTCGCAAGAATTTGCGCGCTCCCCTCTACTTGGCAGTTAACCGACTTTACAACGGTGATGACAATGCCCGCGTCAACATGCTGGCCGAACTGGCCCACAAGCATAAGGTTCCGCTGCTCGCCACCAATGACGTACTTTATCACCACCCCACGCGCCGCGTTTTGCAGGATGTGGTCACTGCCATTCGCGAAGGCGTGACAGTGGCGCAAGCGGGCTTCCTGCTGCAAGGCAATGCCGAGCGTCACCTAAAAACGCCCGAGGAAATGACGCGGCTGTTTCGTGATCACCCGCAAGCCATTGCCAATACGATCGAGATTGCGGACGCCTGCACCTTTTCGCTCGATGAGTTGAAATACGAATATCCCGAAGAGCCAATTCCCAAGGGTTCAACTCCGCAAGCCCATTTGACCCACCTCGCTCACGAAGGGGCAAAGACGCGCTACCCCGAGGGTGTTCCCGACAAAGTGAAGGCAAACATTGCCAAAGAATTGGCGATGATTGAGAAGCTGAATTACGCACCCTATTTTCTGACCGTCCATGACATTGTCAATTTTGCGCGCTCACGGCCCAATTCCATTCTGTGCCAGGGCAGAGGCTCTGCCGCCAATTCCACCGTGTGTTACGTGATCGGAATTACAGCAGTCGATCCCAACCAGATTGATTTGCTGTTCGAGCGTTTTATTTCGGAGGAGCGCAAAGAGCCGCCTGATATTGATGTCGATTTTGAACATGAGCGGCGTGAAGAGGTGATCCAATATCTCTACTCGCGCTATGGCCGCGAACGCGCTGGGTTGTGTGCCACCGTGATTACCTATCGTGGGCGTTCGGCAGTACGTGAGGTGGGCAAGGTGATGGGCCTCTCAGAAGATGTCACGTCAGCACTGGCTGGAATTGTCTGGGGTTCCATGCGCGAAGAAATGCACAATGGTCGCTTGAAGGACGCAGGACTTGATCCCGACGATCCGCTGCTGGCCCGTGTGATCGAATTGGCCGATGAGATCAATGGCTTTCCCCGCCATCTCTCGCAGCATGTGGGAGGGTTTGTTCTCACGCGTGAACGCTTGGATGAGACGGTGCCCATTGGCAACGGTGCCATAGACGACCGCACCTTTATTGAATGGGACAAGGACGACATAGACACACTTGGCATTCTGAAAGTGGACGTGTTGGCATTGGGGATGCTCACCTGCATTCGCAAGTCTTTTGAACTGATCGAAGCATGGTATGGCTCACGCTATTCATTGGCCACAGTTCCGCGCGAAGATAAGGGTGTTTACGATATGCTGTGCCGCGCAGACTCGATTGGCGTGTTCCAAGTGGAAAGCCGGGCGCAGATGAATATGTTGCCGCGCCTGAAGCCGCGCTGTTTCTATGACCTGGTTATTGAAGTGGCGATTGTCCGGCCCGGCCCCATTCAAGGCGATATGGTACATCCCTATTTGCGCCGACGTGACGGAATAGAATCGGAAGAATATCCCTCACCTCATCCTGAATTTGGCCCACCTGATGAACTTCGCCAAGTGCTCGGTCGGACTAAAGGCGTTCCGCTGTTTCAAGAGCAGGCGATGAAACTGGCCATGGTGGCCGCTGAATTCACCCCCGGCGAGATGAACGAGTTGCGCAAAGCCATGGCGACGTTTCGGAGGCGTGGCACTATTGGCAGGCTGGAACAGAAAATGGTCAGCCGCATGGTGGACCGCGGTTATCAATCAGATTTTGCCCAGCGCTGTTTTAACCAGATCAAGGGCTTTGGCGAATATGGTTTTCCCGAAAGCCATGCCGCAAGCTTTGCCCATCTCGTTTATGTCTCATCCTGGCTCAAATGTTATTATCCAGCGGTGTTTGCGACCGCCTTGCTCAACTCACAGCCGATGGGTTTTTATGCCCCTGCCCAAATCGTCCGCGATGTGAGGGAGCATGGTGTCGAAGTCCGTGCCCCCGACGTGAATTTCAGCAGCTGGGATTCGACGCTGGAAGGTCAAGGCGAACATCCGATCCTGCGGCTTGGCTTACGTGAAGTGGATGGATTGAGAGAGGCGGATGCTAAGAAGATCAAATCCAGCAAGGCCATCCCTGAACTCCATCGTTCAGGCATTCCGGTCGCCGCACTTGAAAAACTGAGCAGTGCCGATGCGTTTCGCTCGGTTGGTTTGGATCGTCGTGCGGCTCTGTGGGAAGTAAAGGCCTTGGCCAAAGCCAAACCCTTGCCGCTATTTGAATTTGCCGATGCGCATGACCATGGTCCAGAAGAAGAAGTCATATTGCCGGAGATGCCTTTGTCGGAGCATGTTGTGAATGACTACCAAACCCTGAAATTATCACTCAAAGCCCATCCCATGAGCTTTTTAAGGAAGCATTGCGAGATTGAACGCGTGACAAACAACGCGAGACTCAAACATATCAGAAACAACGCTCTAGTTTCGGTGGCTGGCATTGTGCTGGTACGACAAAGACCGGGCTCGGCCAAAGGTGTGGTGTTCCTTACGTTGGAAGACGAGTTCTCGGTTTGCAATGTGGTGATCTGGCCGCAGGTGTTGGAGAGTCATCGCGCTATCGTGATGGGTGCGCGGTTGATGCTCATTCGTGGACGTGTGCAGAAATCAAATGATGTTCTGCACGTGGTGGCGAACAGTGTCGTAGACAAAACACCATGGCTGGCGCTGTTAACAGTAAATGACGCGTTACTGAAAAATCCACAGGCGAAGGCAGATGAAGTGATGAAACACGGTCCAGACCCAGCTCCACCAACGGCACGTCATCCGCGTCTGGTCCGGGTCATTCCAAAATCGCGGGATTTTCATTGAAAACCCAGGAATCAGCACTGATTTCCGAAATTTGTGGGGCGTCAGTCAATGCAAAGAAACTCAGACTCCTGCCTACGTCCGCACTATTCTCGATAGACGATAGGGCAAAGGATCAACAATCGGATTTGATCCGGTGATGATATCTGCGATTAAATGACCTGCGCCTGGTCCGATGCCGAAGCCATGTCCGGAAAAGCCACTGGCAATGATGAGGCCTGGTAACGAAGGTACTTCTGAGATCACCGGAATTGCATCGGGCGTTACATCAATGGCGCAGCCCCAACTTTCCAGAACCTCGGCTCCTGCAAAAGCGGGAAAACTTCGGGTCAAATTCCGCAGGCCTTCTGCAAGGATTTTTTGGTCTGGCTTGGGGTTTAATTGCCTTTCTGTTTCAAACGGCGTCGCATCTGAAGAAGTCCAGCGCTTCTTCGTCATCAGATCTTCGAAAAACGCCTTGCCAAATCGAAGCCTCACCTCGTTCCCTTCCGAACGAAATGCGGGCATGAATTGACGCATCAGGAGAAAGCTGTCGGGCACGATCTGTGCGATGTTGGCATTCTTTTGCGCAACCGTATACCCGCCATCGAGGCGCTTCCGGAAAGCAAAGTCATTGCCCGCCACGGCGTATTCAGGCGCGCCGTTCACCGGTCCAGTGCGCAAGACCGAGCCAAACACCCTGAGTTGCGGAAAATCGATTCCGATATTGCGGCAAAAGAGTCTTGTCCATGCGCCGGTAGCAAGCACAAAGTTCCCGCAAGCGATTGTGCCTCTTTCTGTTACCGCCGCCGTGATTTTTCCAGACGTTGTTTCAATACCGCGAACAGCACAATTCTCGATGATGGAAATGCCTCTTCGTCTGAGCTCGGCGGCGATTGCAGGTGTTGCCAGCGATGGTTCCGCGCGTGCGTCGCTTGGTGTGAACATCGCACCCGACCACTCGCCACTCAGGCTGGGCAAGTAGGTCTGCAATTGTTGCGCTGACAGCATGTGGGAATCCAGATCATGGGCCTTTGCGTGTGGAACCCAAGCCTCGTATTTCACGAGATCCTTTTGCGATTTGCACAGATAGAAAATACCGGTTTTTCGAAACCCTACATCTTGCCCAATGTGTCCCGCGAGGGTCTCCCACAGTCTGGCGCTTTCCTTGGCCAATGGGATTTCTATGGGATCGCGACCCATGCGGCGAACCCATCCCCAATTCCGCGTCGATTGCTCGCAACCAACAGTGCCTTTGTCACAGATCGTTACGCGGACACCGCGATCAGAAAGATATAATGCCGTCGTCAGGCCAATGATACCTGCACCAGCAACAACAACTTCAGAATCAGCGGGCAGATGATATGAATTCATGGCAATCTCGTGCGCCTTCCAGGTTGGCTATAGTGACGACGACAGCTTGTTGTTTGCGGGATGTTCCAACCCACCATCACCAAGAATCTCTAGAATTTTTGCAATCGCAAGCATTCCTGGATCATCCTTGCCAATCGATTTTTCAGCATAGATTCTGGCGCGACCAATATGGGAGGGCTTCATCCGAAATTCGTCGAGGGCATCGACAGCGGCCTCGTGAGCGAGCTTCAACTTGTCAACATGAGATGAAGAGTGAATTTTGAGTTTGGCCTCGATCGCCGCCAGCGAGTCCAGAATTGTTTTTGCTCCTAAATCAGATCTGCCGATGCGTTGCATGGCTTCGCGTATATGCTTCAGGAGCTCAGCTGGATTATTGGTTACAGACTCGTCCTTTAGCCGTTGCGCTGCCGTCATCATCCCCATAACAAGAAGTGTTCCGAGGCTTGAGCCAGTGGAGTTTTGCCCTGATTTGCCAAGTTCAAACAGATAACCACTTAACGTTTCCTTTGGGGCGGGAGCTGTAATTGCCATGGCGGCAATCAAACGTACCAACATGGTGCCCGTATCGCCGTCTCCCAATTGTCGATCGGCAGCGTTCAACACTTCTTCCAGGGCCAGTGAGTGCTGGGCAATGCGCAGGATCGACCTGTGCACTTCGTCTGCGCTGTTCATGGCTCACACGCGCCAAAACGGACTGTTGCAAGGAGCGGTGACCAATGGATCAAGCACCTCGTTCAGGTATAGCAATGATACTGACGCTCCAGCCATCTCCATCGAAGTGACATAAGGCCCAACCATCGTTGATCGAATCTTTATGTTCTGATCCTTCAACCTGGCATGTATGTCTCCGCACAGTATGAGAAGTTCTTCTATCGGGGTAGCGCCAAGGCTGTTTACCATGAGCACAACTTCATGAGTTTCCTCCTCTGGTTTTTCACTGAGCAGGAGTTCGACAGTCTCAGCGGCGAGTTCTTTGGAGGTTGGCATTGCGCGTGTCCAAAGTCCTGGTTCTCCATGAATGCCCATCCCAAACGAAACCATGCCATCAGGAATCTGGAATGATGCCTTGTCAGAACCAGGAAGCACACAGCCACTCGTCGCGAATCCAACTGTCGCGGTACGATCAACAGCGAGCCGCGCGATCCGTTCAACGTCTGCAAGAGGTTGTCCTGCTTCGGCTGCAGCACCGGCGCATTTGTAACCGAACACCAATCCCGCGACGCCACGACGCTTGTCTCGTTCCAATTTGACGGCACTCGCAATGTCATCGATGCCAAGCACGGTCCGCGTTTCAATGCCCTGTGACGATGCAAATGTTGCGGCCATCTCAAAATTCATGCGATCGCCGCCATAGTTTCCGAACAACAGCAGCACGCCAGCACCCTGATTGGCGGATTGAATAGTTTCCGAACAGCTCAGCACCGTGGGGCCTTCAAACACATTTCCGATCGCACATGAATCCAAAAGGCCATTCCCGACATAGCTGCAAAATAAGGGCAGGTGGCCTGAGCCACCACCGCTGACCACGCCAACTTTGCCCTTGGATTTTTTTGTGGTTCGCTCGATGAATCTGCCGTCAGTGCCCCCACGCGTGAGGGTCGGAAATGCCGCGCAGAGGCCGTTGAGGCTGTCAGATACATAGGTTGGGGCGCTGTTGAGTATCTTGACCATTTACATGTGCTCATGTTGTTGCTGTAGGAATATCGACCGAATGCGGCTGGGCTCAATATGACCTTTTGTTTCGGGCCACATATTCCATCGGGTTCAGGGCCTCGGTTATCTTGGTCACTTCGTTGCTCAATTGTGCCTTGAGTGTTTCAATGCGCTCTTCTGACAGCCGTGAACTGGTCATGTTTATCGCGAAAGCTGCCACAACATCTCGTCCGGGAGTCAAGATTGGCACCGCAATCGCCGAAATGCCTTCAACCAAACTCCCACGATCGATCGCATATCCGCGCGCTCGGACGGCAGGCAACTGCTCCAGGACTTGAGCAGCCGTCAATTTGCCGAATCTCCCAAATGCTGATTCATTCGCATTGATGATCGCCTGGGCTTCTGGTGCTGGGAGGAAGGCCAAGATGGCCTGGCTGGCGGAACCCACGCCCATTGGAATTTGGCCGCCAACATGACCTGTAAGGCTGTCCAGCATATAGGTGCCCTCATGCCGATCCACACAAATGGCATTGAGTCCACTTCTCGCCATGAGGAATACGGTATCCCCCGTCTCAGCTGCAAGTTTGATAATCGAGGGTCGGCAAAGGGTTCTTAGTCCGGTTCCATCCGCCGCCTTTGCGCCCATCGCAAACAGTGATAGCCCGAGTCGATAGCGGCGCGTTTGTTGTTCCTTCTCAACCAGACTGTGGCGTTCGAGCGCCTGAATGATGCGGTGGGTTGTCGGCGTGGTCAAACTCAGATGTTCGGAGAGTTCTGCAGCCTTCAGCCCGACCTGCCCCGCTTCACCCAATAACTTTAGCATTGCAACGGCGCGGTCGAGAAGTTGGGTGCCGGTGGCACGAATTTTTGCCTTTTTGATTTTCATGACAAATCCCTCATGGCCAAGAATCGATTGCCAAGATAGGGCAAAGCGACCCAGGTTGGCACCCAGGTAGTTATGCTCGACCACACTCATATTGCGGCCCCTTTCCGGATGGGTACCGTATCGAAGGCCGGCCTCCCAAGTAACTCTGTGAGCGTCGAAAGATTGCCGCTCTCGAATTGTTTGAATGCGACCCAAAGTGCGTCTGCCAATTGTGGCGCACCAGTTGCAGTGCCGATCCTATGCAGCTTGGCTTCGAGTTCTGCTCCCGATAGCGGATTTGTATGCTCACCCTTTGGGGTAGTAACTGTTTTGGAAAATTCTTGACCATGAGCGAACAGAGTGACGCGCGCCGGGACGAATTCCGAAAACATGGAATTGAGTTTTTCGTCGATCGATAGGTGTACCTTTGCGGCGATATTTTGCGCAGATTTGTTATTCAGGCTTTTTTCCCGCATTAACAACAGTGAATCAGCGCCTTCGGTTGCAGCCAAGCCAAGGCAAAACGGAATACTGTACTGGGCAGATTCAAGGACAGTGGGCCTGATTTCATTGTTCAGCGATAGGGCGCGGCTAAATGTTGCGACTTCAATTTTCTCAATTTGATCAGGGAGAATGGAATTTTGCGCCAGTAGATCAAGCAATGCATCAACGGGCGCGTGGCACCAACGACAAGCGCTATAGGGTTTGAAATAGGTTGATTCGATCAGCCAGGTTGTCCCGAGCCCCGCCAACAATCGCTTGCGGTCGTAGCCAGAGTTTGCGTCAAAAATATCAATTGGGCCTGTAAACCCGCACTGGGCAAGATTTGTTGAGGTGAAAGCATTGGCACCCGCAAATGGAATGCCCTCCTTGACATTGTTTCCCATGAAGCGCGTGTAACTCGTGGCCGATTGGGCAGGGGAAGTGGTGCCACAGATGGCCAGCGCCTGAGCGACCTTGCCTGCGGGCATTCGAAGCAAATGACCAATGGCCGTAACAGCTCCCAGACCACACCAGATGCCGCTATCGGTTGTTGGAATGCTATGTAAATCGCGGGATGCCGCAACGCGAATGGCAAGTTCGTATCCGAGGCAGATTGCCACAAGAAGGTCATCAGTGGAATTAAACTGAGGGTCAAAAGCAGCGAAGGCGGCGGGAATGATGCAGGCCGCTGGATGGCCGGCGGCAGCACGATGGCCATCGTCAAGGTCCAATTGGCATGCCATTGCCGAATTCGCGAATGCGGCCCCGGCAGATTGCAGCGATTGACCCGTGAACCAGATACTTTTTGTGCCTGAGCCCCAAGTCAGCATAGCGCCCTCGCGGGCAGCCGAGGCTCCTTGTGTACTGAACCCCCCAACGGCGCATGCCAAGAGGTCCAGGATGCAACGCAATGTGGCTTGTCGAGCCGATTCCGGAATGCCCGACGTGTCTGAGACGAATTCTGAAAACTGTTCCGCGATTGCCGACATTTCTGTGCCTCTGAATTGAAGTGACTTTGCCAGCACAGAGAAAAGCTGTCAAACAAATTATCACAATACGGAACTAAGAGCACAATATAATCACTATATGAGATTTATCTTGCCAAGTTCCGAAAATTAGTTATTGTCAGACGAATTGAGATTGGGGTGGCTTCACGGGTTACGAAATGAGATCTGGGCAAATAACGGATGGAAGCCGGACCCACGACTTTGGGGCCCGGAGCACCACGTCGCTGAAGTTGCTCCCGCCACTTGATCCTTCGCGTGACTCCCGCGCGCCAATTGGACAAGTCGGGTTGGACTTCAGCGTTTCAGACGGCGTCCGAGCTCCAAACTTTCGCTTCAGATGCTTTCGAGGTCAACAATGACTGGCAGATTACAGGCTTTTCCGACGCGTGAATTCGAGGCCCCCATTGCCGACATTCAGGCCACAAAGCTGCCGCGTGCACTTTATTCTTGGCTGGCAAAAATTCAATTAATCGAAAGCACTTTTCATCCAGCTCGTGAGGACCAAACGTTGGGCGAGTTCTCGCGAGTGGGCAGGTTTTTGTTGCAGCCTGTCACTTCAGTCCAACACGTAAAACAATAATGAGCAGGAAGGAAACATCATGACTAACTCGTCGCGTCGCGGTCTACTGATCTTGGCAGCCATTGCTACTACATCAGTGTCCTCGCTATTTCTATCGGCCTCTCCGGTCGTTGCTGGTGCAGACGGCTATAAACTTGTCGAACCGGGAAAACTGACGATTGCTACAACAGCCGAAATGCCGGGAATAGTGCCAAAAGATGGCAAGCTTCTCGGTTACGATGGAGAAATTCTTCAAATCATTGCAGATAAATTGGGACTGCAAGTGAATCCGCAAAAGATGGAATGGTCAGGCGTTATCGCATCGGTTCAAGCCGGGCGCATGGACGTTCTTGGTGGCAACGTGGGTTGGACAGAAGAGCGCACGAAGATCATGGCTCTGACTGATCCGACGCAATACTTTGCCAACGGCATCATGCATAAAGCCGACCAGCCTATGTCCAAGCTTGCCGATCTCGAAGGGAAGAAAGTTGGCACAATTACTGGCTTCTCCTTCATTCCTGAATTGCAGAAGATAAAGAATATCCAACTCACCTTTTACGATACATCCGATGCCGCACTCAGGGATCTGCAAGCTGGGAGAATTGAAGCGGTCATAGCCGATCCGCCAGTCATGGGTTACGCAATCGCGCAAAATCCTGATTGGAAAATGGCTTTCACAGCATTTGAGGACAAGAACCCGGACTACCCCATGCTCACAGGCAAGGGGCGCCAGTTTGTTCTCGGCCTCAATATTGAGAACAAGAAATTGGCCGAAGATATGAACAAGGTTCTCGCTGGCCTTTGGGCGGACTGCACAATGAAGAAGATTGGCATGAAATATGGCATGACTGGTGACACCTGGTTTGTATCGGGTTCTGACAATCCGCGTGCCGGAGTTGACCGTCCCAAGGACTGGACAGCGCCCGGCTGCAAGTGACACTTACACAATTGGCGCGGCGATGAACATTCTGGGCGTCGCCGCGCAACTTATCTCGAAAAGGACAGTTCTCTTGCCGTCAAACACTCTCCTCACTGTCACCGACCTGCACAAGAGCTTTGGAACGCTGCAGGTACTGAAGGGCATTAGCTTCTCCGTAAAGAGAGGAGAAAAAGTCGTGATTATTGGGCCAAGCGGCTCTGGAAAATCCACGTGCCTGCGGGCAATCAACTATCTCGAGGCACCATCCAGTGGCGTTATCGATCTCAGTGGCATAAGGATTGGTGAGCGTCAAACGAGTTCCGGCGACTGGAAACGCATGAGTGACGCCGAATTGGCACCACAGCGGGCTCAAATTGGCATGGTGTTTCAACTGTTCTATTTGTGGCCTCACTTAACGGTTCGCGACAATGTCGCGCTGCAACCACAGAAGGTTGCTGGCATGAACAAGCAGGATGCTTACCGCCTTGCCGATGAAATGTTGGCGAAAGTTCATTTGAGTGACAAGGCCGACGAGTATCCCGAACGGCTTTCGGGAGGCCAACAGCAACGCGTCGCCATTGCCCGGGCCCTCGCACAGCAACCAAAGCTGTTGTTATTTGATGAGCCTACTTCAGCGCTTGATCCCGAACTGGTGGGCGAGGTTCTTGGTGTCATTCACGAACTGGCGGATGAAGGCCGATCAATGATTCTTGTGACCCACGAAATCAAGTTTGCCCGCGAAGTGGCAGATCGCATCATTTTCATGGATGGGGGCGTCATTATCGAGGAAGGCAGCCCCCGCAGCCTTCTCGACAAGCCACGAAATCCCCGCCTCAAACAGTTTTTGCGGCAAATAAATTCTTCGGGCACCAGTTCGTGATTCCGATCGACCACATTTTGGAATTTGCTAGGCCCTTGGCCGAAGCGGCCGCGATAACAATTTTTGTTTCTGTTGGCGCATTCGGATTGGCTTTGGCTTTGGGCCTGTCACTTGCTGTCTTGCGCGACTTCCACCCCGTGGCGATCATCCGATGGCTCGTACAGGTTTACGTTGAAATATTCCGCAACATTCCGAGTCTTACCCATCTCTTCCTCTTGTTCTTTGGGCTTGCTTATGTGGGCGTTAGGCTGAGTTCGATTGCGGCTTCCATTCTTGGACTCGGACTCATTGGAGCAGCCTCGCTCTCCGAAGTGTTTCGTGCCAGCTTTGAATCTATTCATCATGGTCAACGCGAATCGTCTTTGGCGGTCGGATTGACGCCGTCTCAGGCCTTTCGGACCATCATTCTGCCGCAAGCCTGGCGCGTGGCCCTTCCTCCCATCGGCAACTATGCTGTGCAGTTGATCAAGGACACGTCGCTCGTCGCTGCCATAGCTGCACCCGAGATCATGTTTACCGCTCGAAATCTGGTTGTAAACACGTTCGAGACAACACTCGTCTATACACTGGCTGCTTTACTCTATCTCGCAATCTGTCTGCCGCTATCGCGGGTTATCCGCCACCTCGAAGTTAAGTCGGCGACGCCTCGATGATCGATTTCATTTCAACACTCGCCTCGCATGCCCCAGAGTGGCTGACCCGTCTGTGGCCTGCACTTGGTCAAACACTGCTTCTCACATCGTGCAGCTTTTTGCTTGCCTTGGGCCTTGCCGCGCCGCTCGAATTTGGTCGGGCTTGTCGCTGGTCCCCAGTGCCTCAACTCGTGACAATCTATATTGACGTCGTTCGTAGTATTCCGATTCTCGCGATACTTTATCTTATCTATTTTGGACTGCCAGGAATCGGAATTTCATTCTCGGCGTTTGTGTCTGGAGTCATCGGCCTGGGTGTTGTCTATAGCACTTATGTGGCAGAAGTTTTGCGCGCGGGCGTGCAATCTTTGCACAAAGGTCAAAAAGAGGCCTCTCTCGCCGTTGGTATGACACCGTTCTCGACTTTCCGCTGGATCATCCTGCCACAAGCAGTGCGCGTCGTGGTACCACCATTGCTCTTAACGCTCATTTCCTTGCTCAAGGATACTTCAATTTGCGCGCTGATCACTGTCAACGAACTCATGTTGACATCCAAACTCATAATGTCAGAATTCTTCCTTCCCCTCCATATCTTCGTTCTTGTCGGAATGATCTATTTTGCTATTGCCTGGCCCATGTCACTGTTTGTCCGGTGGCTCGAACCACAGCTCAACCGGGGACGGCGAACTGGAAGCACTCCCATTCAGCAAGTTTTGCATTGAGATCGATCTCATCCTCGTAGATGAGCAATTGATAGAATTCCTGTCCGTAGCCTCTGCGGATGCGAAGCGGGAATTTGCGACGACGTAATCGGTGAAGCAGATGGCACTGGTCTGATCGTGTCACTCATCAATCTTAAGCGCCGTCACACGGGTTACATCATCAATTGCTGTGAATTGGTGGCAACTGATGTGCCCATTGTCTTTGACTTTGAACGTCAGGACCTTCTTGGCGACTTCTGGCGGTGTTCCGTCGGTAGGGTCCTATGGAATGGCTTCTTGTTCGCCAGCCCAAATTACCTTCATTTCTATGCTGAGCCTTCCAGCGGTAGAAGGTGACTCTTGCAACGCCAATGTACCTGCGGGTCTTGGCAGCTTGCCCTGTCGCTTCAGCATGCTTGAGAGCAAGCAATTTGCGCTGAATATCGCGATCTTTCTGGTTCGTTGAGATCATCCCCCACCTAAATGGGGTCATGAAAAAGATGTCTCGCAAGATCCGACATTTTGTGCGCCTGAATAGAAGCGCCTCTGCTGGTAGAGAGAAAGTCTGTCAACTAAATTATCACAATACGGAGTTAAATGCAGTATGCAATCACTATGTGAGATTTGTCTTGCCAAGTTCCGAAAATTAGCTATTGTCATCTGAATTGAGAGCGGGGCCGCTTCACAGGTTACGAAATGAGATCTGAACGAATATCGGATGGAGGTTGGACCCACGATTTTGGAGCTCGGAGCGCCCTGACGCCGAAGTTGCTCCTGGCGCTTGTTC
>Ga0209069_10000834_pt1 | contig 14919 bp, 13 predicted proteins | sample Str013_2_FD_187202 | JGI IMG/M metagenome (GOLD analysis project Ga0209069, IMG submission 187202) | Freshwater sediment microbial communities in response to fracking from Pennsylvania, USA - Straight Creek_MetaG_SC_2013 (SPAdes) (version 2) | ecosystem: Environmental > Aquatic > Freshwater >...
ATCAATGGGAAAATGAATGAGAAAAATCGATGATGCGATGTTCAAAAACCAAAAGCAAACAGGCTGAAGCCTGTTCTACTAAGGCCAATTCTTAATCTTCAATTCCGGAATCGCAGCGCCGTCCTTGCGTGGATCGGACGCGCCGTAGTTCACTCCTGCGGCGAAATCACGCATCACGGCCTGGCCGCCGCCGAAATCGTCGGAAAATCCGTTGTGCATTAATAGTTTGTGGCCCTTTGTTTCCAGTTCAGCGCGCACGCCGCCCGGAACCCGGTTTTCCAACTCGACATCGCATCCAGAAAATGTTTTCTTCGTGAAGCGCGCCGTTTCCAGCGCCATTTGTATGTTTTGGCCGAAGTCCGCGACGTGCGATACGAATTGCGCGTGCGCTTGCGCCTGGTTCCAGCCGCCCATGATTCCAAATGCGATCCGCACCTGATCTTTTTCCATGAACGCCGGGATGATTGTGTGCAGCGGCCTCTTGTGTCCGGCGATGGCATTCGGCGAATTTTTATCCATGCTGAAAAGCGCTCCGCGATCGTGCAGCACGAATCCGGTACCGTCGGCCACCAGTCCGGAACCAAACTCATCGTAATTCGATTCGATCAGCGACACCATGTTGCCTTCGCCATCCACCACGCTCAGGTACGTTGTGTCGCCCGCGTCAGGAACCAAAGTGCCCGGCGCCACTTCGCAATTTGCGCGGTCCATATCGATTAATTTCGCGCGTTCGGCCGCGTACGCTTTCGAGAGCATTCCGCTCACGGGCAGTTTGGACATTTTTGGATCGCCGATATAGCGCAACACATCCGCGTACGCCAGTTTTTTCGCTTCGATCTGGATGTGCAGCGCGCGCGTCGAATTCAGCCCAAATTTGTGCAGGTCAAACTGCTCCATGATGTTGAGCATTTCCAGCGCGCCAATGCCCTGCAGATTTGGAGGCAATTCGTACACGGTCCATCCGCGATAGGTTGTCGAAATCGGTTCCACCCATTCGCTGGAATATTCGGAGAAATCCCTGGCAGTGAAGGCCCCGCCGTGCCTTGCCGAAAGCTCCAGCAGGCTCTTGGTAATTTGCCCACGATAAAAAGCGTCGCGACCGCCCTGCGCAATCTGGCGCAGCGACCAGGCCAGGTCGGGATTGCGCATCACTTCGCCGAGGTGCGGCGCTCTGTCGGAAATCAGAAACGTTTTTGCCGCGGCGTCATTGTTGCGCAGGAGATCAACATTTTTCGCGAAGTGCGGCGCGATCCACTCAGTCACGGGAAAACCGTCTTCGGCAATTTGAATTGCCGGCGCGAGAATTTCGTTGAGTTTCTTTTTTCCGAACCGGTCGAGGAGTTTCTGCCATCCGTCCACGGCGCCGGGAACCGTGGCCGATTCAATGCCGTGAACCGGCACTTCGCGCAGCCCTTTCTGTTGAAGCCGCTCGATGGATTGCGCCGCGGGCGCCCAGCCGCTGGCATTGAGGCCGTAATATTTTCCGCTCTTTGCCTCGTACACGATGGCGAAGAGATCGCCGCCTATGCCATTCCACATCGGCGCAACAACGGTCATCACCGCATGCGCCGCGATGGCTGCATCCACGGCGTTCCCGCCGCGCTCCAGAATTGCCGCGCCCGCCTTGGATGCCAGGGGAGATTCCGTTGCGACGATTCCCGACTGCGAAATCACCATCGAGCGTCCCTGGACGCGATCCTGCCCGAGCGCATTATTCTGTGTCATGTCCATGAATAGGATTCCTGCAACGGCGATCAGCGCCACGCGAATTATATTCTTGCGCATCGGCCAATGAGGCTTTTTACACGCATGTCTAGCCTGAACGTGCCACGACAATTTCTAAGATCACGCGATCATTCGATGAATGTCGACGTTTTGTTAGTGCTGAATTTGCCGGGGCACGGTCCGTCGCGACGGACCGTGCCGCCATAGTCGATCAAAGGCCTACGAACCCGGAACGACCATGGCCAGCAGCCTTTTCGGGCCCTCGCCCGTTTTTATCGTGACGAGCGCTTGCCGGGATTTTGCATCAATGATTGTCGCGTCGTTGCTGGCGCAGTTGCTCACCGTCACATATTTGCCGTCAGGCGAAAAACCGATCCAGTTCGGGCATTCGCCGGTGAGAATTTCCTTGGAAAGTTTTTTAGTCGCGATGTCATACACGTAAACGCCGCCGTCGGTCAGGCTGGTCACCCACAGTTCCCGTTCATCGGGAGACAGCGCGATTCCATGCGTTTCCGTATGCGGCTCGAGAATGCAGTCCGCGGGAGGCGCGGCGGGCAGGTCCACGCGCGCAATCTCTTTTTTGTCGGCAATGTTCACGATTTCAAAACCGTGAAAATCCGAAAGAGCAACGTAAAGGGTTTTTTCATCTTTCGTCACCGCATAGGGCCGCGGAACGCCGCCCACCGGAATCTTGTCCGTATATTCCATCGTCTTCAGATCGATGCGGTTAATTGCGTGTTCGCCCATCGAGGAAACCCACAGAGAGTCGTTGCGCCCGGTGCTGTAGCCGTTGTGAGGGGCCTGGACTGGCAGCACCTTCACGATTTTCGCCAAACGGGTATCAATAATGTCCACGCCGCCCACATCGCGAATCGGAACGATCACGAAGTGTCCATCGGGAGTTGACGCGCACTGATTGGGGCGGCCTGTCAGCGCGATCGTCGCGGTCACTTCGTTGGTCGCCGTGTCAATCACCTTGAGCGATTTATCAGACTCGACCGTAACGAACAATTTTTGTCCGTCCGCCTGCGCACACACGCCGTGGACGCGCTTGCCAACTTTGATCGTTCCCGTTGACTTTAGCGTGCCGAGATCGATCATGGTGATGTCGTCACCCAAACTATTCGTGACGTAGGCCCGCATGGTTCCTTTTTTTGCCGGAACCACTTTGCTTAATCCGGTTGCCAGCAGGGCCAAGGCAATCATTGCCAGCCATCGCGCGCGTATCCGCATTGTCAGCCTCCAAGCGTTTCAAAATTCAGGATGAACGTTTGGCGATTATACTTCCGGTACGCGCGTCATTCCTAGCATTCCTTATGGGTTCCGGCCCGGACACTGAACTTTCGCCTTGCAATGATTTCCACGCACGGGAACAATCCGGGGATGGAGATTCACGAATGGAATAAACGCTACCGTTTGCGGGAACATGCGGCGTCGGATTTGGAGTCGCCGCCCACGCCGCTGCTGATGGAAACCGCGAAGGCGCTGACGCCGGGCAGGGCGCTCGATCTTGCCAGCGGCGCAGGCCGTAATGCGCTGTGGCTCGCGGAGCAGGGCTGGGACGTCACCGCCGTGGATGGCGCTTCCGAAGCAATCGGAATTTTGCGGGAGCGCGCCGCCGAGCGAGGCCTAAAAATTAATGCAATTCTCGCCGATCTCGAAAAGCATGAATTCGATATTGGGATTTCCAGGTGGGACCTGATCGCGGACTGCTACTACCTGCAACAAAATCTCTTCGAGCCGGCCAAGAGAGGCGTGAAGCCCGGCGGCATTTTAATTTCCATCGTGCACATAGCGGAGGCCGGCCAGGAGCAAACGCCGCATAGTCTGCGTCCCGGAGAACTTGAGGAATATTTCAAAGGTTGGGAAATTTTGCATCGCCGCGAAGGCATGGCCAACGACGCGCCCCACCGCCGCGCCGTCGCTGAAATTGTCGCGCGACGTCCCCTGGATATTTGAAGAGAATTGCAGCGAGTGGACTACTTGGATCCCATCATCGCATCAATCGAAATTCGGTTTTCACCGAGATGCGCCAGCAGGTAGTAATAAAGAAACGCGTAGATCAGTTGCAGCCCCGATACCAGCCAGTCCTGCGCCAGATTCGTGCCGAACACCAGCATGGTGATTACCAGCGCCCCGCCGATCAGCGCAAACCGAGTGGCCAGCCCGAGCAGCAGCAACAGGCCAAACCCTGTTTCCAGATACGGCAGCACCGTGGCAAACACGGGCAGCGTGCTGGCTGGAATCAAGGTGGTCTTCTCGAAATAGTGTGTCAAGTACGCGAGAAACGCGGCATGACCCATTAAGAAGCGGCTCACGCCATGCAGCATGATGTTCGCGCCAAATGACACGCGCAGAATTGTGTACGCCAACACCGTGTCATTCGAAGCCGCCACGCTTGTCGAATCGCTCATGAATCACCCTCAAACCTGCAAGATTTGATCGGAACAGCCGCCGGGATTGCCGCTAACCCAATTTCCCGGACACGTTGGGTCGCAGTCTATCTCTTACTGGATGATCGTACAACCACGCTTTGTTCCTTAGAACATTCAAGGGCAGCGGGCGTCTGCAAAGCGCTGGAGCGCGCCTTTCGTAGCGCCGGCATCTTGCCGGCTTTTTCGCATCGCAGTGAAGGCCGCAAAACCGCCGGCGGGACGCTGGCGCTACTAAACCGGAGAAGCTTATTTCCCCACCATATCCGCAATTGCCTTGCCCACAACTTGCGTGCTCGCTTTTCCGCCCACATCCGGAGTCAGAAATTCCGGAGTTACCAGCACGTCCTCGATCGCTCGTTCGATGGCGGCGGCGGCTTTCTCCTCGCCAAAATGGCGCAGCATCATCGCTCCGGACCAGATTTGCCCGATGGGATTGGCTATGTTTTTACCGGCGATATCCGGCGCCGAACCGTGTACCGGCTCGAACATCGAGGGGTATTTTCTTTCGGGATTCAAATTCGCCGAGGGAGCAATTCCAATGGAGCCAACCACCGCAGGGCCCAGATCGGAAAGAATATCGCCAAACAGATTTGAGCCGACCACCACGTCAAACATTTCGGGGCGGCGGACGAAGTGCGCCGTCAAAATGTCAATGTGATACTGATCCGTCCGAACGTCCGGGTATTCCTTCGAGATGGCGTGGAAGCGGTCGTCCCAGAACGGCATGGTGTGAATGATGCCGTTGGATTTCGTGGCGGAGGTGACGTGCGATTTGCGTTTGCGCGCCAACTCAAACGCATACCGCATGATGCGATCCACGCCGCGCTTGGTGAAGATGGTCTGCTGCATGGCCATCTCGTCTTCGCTGCCGCGGAAGATTCTTCCGCCCACGTCGGAGTATTCGCCTTCGCAATTTTCCCGCACCACGCAAAAATCGATTTCACCGGGCTTGGCATTTTTCAGCGGCGATTCCACGCCGCGCAACAGGCGCACCGGGCGCAAATTGGCGTATTGCTCAAACACGCGGCGGATTGGAATCAGCAGTCCCCAAAGTGAAATATGATCGGGGACGCCAGGATAGCCGACGGCTCCCAGGAAAATTGCGTCAAAGGGACGAAGCTGCGCAAGCCCGTCGTCGGGCATCATTTTTCCGGTCTTGGCGTAGGTTTCGCAACTCCAGTCAAAATGCGTGCAGGCCAGCTTCAAATCGAAACGCTTCGCTGCTGCCTCGAGCACGCGCAACCCTTCCGGCACCACCTCTTTTCCAATGCCGTCGCCCGCAATCACCGCAATCTTGTACGTATTCATCGAATGGTTTCCTCAGCTTCCTCGGGGCGGACTCCATTTGGAGGCCGCCGAAAATTTGTTTGCTATTCAATCTTTCCAACGCGCGACTTCCACAATTCCCACGGACGCGCCACCATGAAATCGTTGGCCGCATTCGCTTTCACTGCTTCTTCGGGCGACAAGAACTTGATGGGACCCAGCTTCGCCGCTTCAACTTGCAGGCGCGCATTGATCCGCGTATAGATTGCGTGAAGCACCATTTGCGGCACGGATTGGCCCACCGCAACAAAACCGTGGCCCCGCATCAGAACCACCGTGCTATCGCCCAGTGATTTCGCCAGCGCGTCGGCGATCTTGTTGTTTCGCACCAGCATGTCCGTCATGCCGGCTGTGTCCTGAATGTCAAAGATGGGCGAGCCGGAGCCCAGAAACGCGCTCATGCCGTACAGCGGGCGAAGAGCGGTTCCCGTTACTCCGTACGGAATCACATCCGGTGAATGGCTATGCACGATGGCCATCACATCCGGCCGTGCGCGGTAAATCGCCGCGTGAATGTATCGTTCGAGGTAAATGGAGCGGCCGTGCGCATCAATCGCTTCGCCGTCCCTGTCGAATTCGAGAATATCTCCGGTCGTTACCAGGCCCGGAGCCATGCTGCGAGCCATCAGAAACCGGCTCGGATCTTTTTGGCTGCGCGCGCTGACGTGGCCGAATCCGTCCAGCACATCCTGATCCGCAAGAATGCGGTTGGCGTAGGCCAAGTCTTCGACGAGTTTTGCGTTGGGCGCAGCGGAAGACGGCGCCGGTGCTTGCGCCGTCCATGTGGACGCCGGAATTGCCGCGGCGGCGCACAGTGTTATGAGAATGGCAATTCTGGATCCGCGCAATTGTTGCTCTCCGGAAAACAATTTGTTCGCGTTTTTCGCGATGAAGGCACGGCCCCAATCAGCAGCCTGAGAATTGTATCAAGAGCGGCGCGATTGGCCAGCGGGAATATGCCGGCGATCATGCGCCGCGATATTGCCGGGCTGCCGTTGAGGCAAAGCCCATGCAAATAAAAATCAGTCCATGCCGAGCAGGCAGCTTCGGGTTACACTTCCGCATCAAGATAATTGTTGGCGCGTTCCGCTGGCCAGCGCCCGCACCGGCAGGTGGGTAGCGCACACAAAGGAGAATTTCCAATGATCAATCGTCGCGATGTTTTAATCGGCGGGGCTGCGGCGGGTGCGGGAATGCTTTTTGGTGGCCAAGCAACCGCATCCGCCAGCGCTTCCCAGCCCTCCACGCCGGTAAACTTTCAATTGCCGGCGGGCGCATGCGATTGCCACGTGCATACGTTTGACCCGCAACATTTTCCGTATTCGCCCGCGCGTCCGTACACGCCGGAACCTGTGTCCGTGGATGAATTGCGCGCGCTGCACCAGGCGTTGCGCATGGACCGCGTGGTTGTGGTGCAGACCACAACGTATGCAACGGACAACTCCGGCGCGCTTGATGCGATTAAAAAACTGGGGCCGCGCGCCCGCGGGGTTGCCGTAATTGATGCGAAAATTCCGGACTCCGCGCTTGCGGACATGGACCGCGCCGGAATGCGCGGCATTCGGCTGAATCTGGAAACCGCCGGCCAGACCGATCCTGGTCCCATCCGCCAGCGCTTTCAAGCGTCGGTTGACCGCATTAAGGGCGGCAAATGGCACATTCAGATATACACGCGCTTGTCCGTGATTGAAGCCTTGAAAGACCAGCTTGCAGCCGCGCCGATGCCCATCGTGTTCGATCATTTTGCCGGAGTGCAATCCGAACTCGGAACAGGCCAGCCGGGATTTGACACATTCGTGAATCTGCTGAAGATGGGGAAAGTCTACGTCAAGATTTCCGCGCCCTACCGCAGCTCGAAGCTCCCGGATTACAGCGATGTCGCGCCGATAGCCAAGGCGTTTATTGCCGCCAACCCGCGCCGCATTCTTTGGGGCAGCGACTGGCCGCATCCAGGGCCGCCGGTTCCCGGCCGCAGCATCTCTGAAATTACTCCGTTTTATAAAATTGATGACGGCAAGGTTTTGAATCTCCTGCCCACCTGGGCGCCGGATGCGAATTTGCGAAAGACGATCCTGGTCGATAATCCGGCTGAATTGTACGGATTTTGATGCGCGTCGCGCTGCAACGCCGCGTCAGTTTCGCGCGGCGCTTGATGGAGAAGTTGCGATGATTTCCATTCGAGACGCCCGGCCCGAGGATGCGGAAGCTGTTGCCCGCCTCATCAACGCCGCATTTCTCGTCGAGCAATTCTTTATTGAACGCGATCGCACCAATCCCGCGACCGTCCGAACACTGATGAAAAGCGGAAAATTTCTGATCGCGGAAGATGGCCGGGCGTTGCTAGGGTGCATTTACGTGGAAGTGCGCGGAAAGCGCGGCTATTTTGGGATGCTGGCCACTGACCCTTCACACCAGCAAATGGGTATCGGGCACCGCTTGGTGAACGCCGCCGAAACATATTTCCTGGGCGCGGGTTGCACCTTCAGCGACATGAAGATCGTCAGCGTTCGCCCGGAACTTTATACGCTGTATCGCCGGTGGGGTTACGTGGAAACCGAGACCGCTCCGTATGACGATCCTGCGCCAACAAAAATACCGGTTCACTTCATTTTGATGTCCAAAACGCTGGCATAGCGCGGATGTTTTGCAACCACATAAGCTACGATTCGTTTCCGTGGGAAGCGCCCGGGTAGGACAGGCTTCAGCCTGTCGGGTTTAGAGTCGTGATTGGCCCAGACAACAGCCAGACAGGCTGAAGCCTGTCCTACTTTCGGCTGAGCACAAAATCGTAATTCACTACAAGGAATGGCTGGTCGGAAATTTCTCCGGTCGGAGTCTTGCCCGCCGGATGCTTCTTGAACTCCACGATCAGCTTTTCTTTCACTCCAAAAACCACGTCGGAGTCGATATAGCGTGCATCTTTCTTGAACAAATGCGTAATCAAAGTTTGATATCCCGGCGCCTCAATTAGAAAATGAAGATGCGCGGGGCGGAAATGAGAAATTTCCGTCTCTCTCAACAAATCACCGACGGCCCCGTCCATGGGAATGGAATATCCGGGCGGAGCGATTGTTCGGATCAGGTATTTGCCGTCCGCTCCAGTGTGAAAAATTGCGCGCAGCAGGGGCTCCTCCGAACCAAGTTGCGATTCATACATTCCATCCGCGTCAGCCTGCCAGATATCCATCCGTGCACCCTCGATCGGATTTCCATCCAGGCCTTGTACCGTGCCGACTAGAAAACAAGTCTCTCCGCCGAGCCCCTCCGCCAGGTTGGCGCCCATCGCCATTTCCGGCGAGCCATCAATGTGAAATGGACCCATGACGGTCGAAGGCGTGGCGCCAGTGGGAAAGCGGTGATTGATCGCATCCACCAGCATGCTGATTCCCAGCACGTCAGAGAACAAAATGAATTCATGCCGCTTTTCCGAGCATAGCTTGCCGGTCTTGGCGAGCCAGTTCATGGCGGTCAGCCATTCTTCCTCCCGCAGGTCCACCTCGCGGACAAATCCGTGCAAGTGCGTGACCAGGGATTGCATGATTTGCCGGAGGCGCGGCGATCGAACTGCTTCCCACTGTTTAAGGGCGAGCTCGGTCAGATTTTCTTCCGTGGCGTGAGGCATGGTGTTCTCCTTTTCCGTGTTCGCGATCTTCTCGCCACCAGTGCGGCGCTGTCCATCCCTTTCTTAAAGTTGGATTTTACGAGTACGTATCGGCCGATGAGGCTCACCGCGCGGCAGTCAGGCAGGCAACCACGGCAAAAACGAGCAAGCCGCCGAATTGGTTTGATGTAAACTTCAAGCGCGAAGCTGGCATGGCAAATTATTTCACGGTGAAATAATTCATCATTCCAGGGAAGCGCTGAATCGGGGGTTTTGATGGCAATCCTTGTAACCGGAGGCACCGGATATATCGGCAGCGTGACCGTCGAGCGCCTGCTGGCAAAGGGCGAGCAGGTTGTCGTGCTCGATGATTTTGAGCGAGGCCACCGCGCCGCGCTGGACGGCGATATTCCAGTCTATCGCGGAAAAATTGGGGATCGTGAGTTGCTGGCGCGCATCGCGCGCGAACATCAATTGGAATCCTGCATTCATTTTGCGGCCTTGATCGAAGTCGGTGAATCCGTCAAGGATCCGGCCAAATATTTTGGAAACAACGTGGGACAAGGAATCGCCTTTATGGACGCGCTAGTGGAGCATGGCGTCCGCCGCATGGTGTTTTCCTCCACGGCGGCAATCTATGGCGATCCCGAGCGGGTTCCCATCGGCGAAGAAAGCCGGAAATGGCCGAAAAACCCCTACGGCTGGTCCAAATTTTTCATGGAGCGGTTGCTCGAATCCTATGACACCGCGTACGGACTGAAATTTATCGCCTTGCGCTATTTCAACGCCGCCGGAGCAACGGAAAAATGCGGCGAGGATCACCGCCCGGAATCGCACCTGATTCCCAATGTTCTCTCGGCCGCGCTTGGCCATCAAAGAGCGATCCGCGTGTTCGGCGATAATTATCCAACGCCGGATGGCACGCCAATTCGCGATTACATACACGTCGCCGATCTGGCCGACGCGCATATCCGCGCCCTGGATCATCTGCGCCGCAACGGCCCGTCCGAATTCCTGAATCTTGGAACCGGCCGCGGTTATTCGGTTCTCGAAGTGATCAAGTGTGTGCGCGAAATTACCGGCAAAAACATTCCAGTCCAAATCGAACCGCCGCGTCCCGGCGATCCTGCCCGATTGATCGCCGATCCATCCAGGGCGAAAGCCGTGCTTGGTTGGGAACCGGTTCTGTCCGATTTGCCTTCGATTGTGCGATCCGCGTGGGAATGGCGGCTTAACCATCCTCATGGGTACTCGGCGGAATAGGCATTTCCCGCTTGAAGGAGCAAGGAAGTGTTTACCGGACAACGCAAGTTGGAAAGCATCTTTTGTTGCGGCAGAGGATAAGCGAGAATCGGAAGGCGGCAATCGGGAAGCGGCGTTGAAAACGCACGAACGAGGTGATGGGGCGTGAAATTAGCGGTGATCGGATGCGGGTATGTGGGTCTGGTATCGGGATGTTGTCTGGCGGAGGCGGGGCACGAAGTGATCGCAACCGACAACGACGCGTCGAAGATCGCCGCGTTGCAGGCGGGAAAAATTCCGATCTATGAACCGAATTTGAACAAGGTGCTCGAGAGCGTGGTGCGGGAAGGGCGGCTGCGCTTTACTGCCGATGGCGGGGAAGCAGTGCGGGAATCGGACGTCGTGTTCATTTGCGTGGGAACGCCGCCCACGGAGAGTGGAGACGCCGATTTATCGGCCATTGACAACGTGGCGCGCATGATCGCGAAAGAATCGCGAACACCGAAGCTCGTGATCGAAAAGAGCACCGTCCCGGCGCAAACAGGCGATCAGTTGAAGCGGGCGCTGCAGGCATATTCGACCAGCGCGGGCGCGAAGTTTCGCGTGGCCTCGAATCCGGAATTTTTGCGCGAAGGCACGGCCGTGCAGGATTTTTTTCATCCAGACAGAATCGTCATCGGCGTCGAGGAAAAAGAAAGCGAGCAGGAGCTGCGTGATCTGTATGCGCCGATTCTGCAGGGGCGCTTCCGGTGCCCGGTGCACCAGCCGCATTGTCCACCCGCCCCGACCCCGGATTTCGTGGTGACCACAATTGCCAGCGCGGAATTGATCAAGCACGCCTCAAATTCGTTTCTAGGATTGAAGATTTCCTACGCCAATGTTCTGGCCGACCTGTGCGAAAAGCTGGGCGGCAACGTCGAGGAAGTGACCCGCGCGGTGGGATTGGACCCGCGCATCGGCGGACAATTCCTGAAAGCGGGCCTCGGATTCGGCGGGTTTTGCCTGCCCAAGGACATCCAGGCGTTCATCAAGCTCGCCGACCGGGCCGGCGTGGATTTCGGCTTACTCAAGGAAGCCGAACGCATCAACAGACAGCGCGTCGATCAATTGCTGGAGAAAGTGAAGAAAGCACTGTGGGTGATGAAGGGGAAGCAGATTGGCGTATTGGGAATCGCATTCAAGCCGAACACCGACGACATACGTCTGGCGCCGGCGATGGAAGTGATTCGGCGATTGCTGGCCGAGGGCGCGGTTGTTCGCGCCACCGATCCCGAAGCCATGGAGCGCGCGCGGGCAGTGTTTCCGGAACTGACCTATACCACGGACCCATACGAAGTGGCGCGCGGGGCTGATGCACTGTTGGTGCTGACGGAGTGGGAGCAATTTCGCCGTCTAGACTGGAAGCGCGTGGGCAGTCTAATGGCGCGCCCGCTGGTCGTTGACGGTCGGAACATGCTTCGCCCCGCGGAAATGAAAGCGCTGGGTTTTGAATACATGAGCTTCGGGAGACCCGAGATGTCTGTTGCCACCTCCGCCAAATAGGCCTGGTCGATTTGCACAAATGAACTGCGGGCCATACTTGGAAACACAATGGAACAACATCGCAATGTTTTTCCCTATTTACCCCTGATTCTAGGCCTTTGTGCAACAGCATCCACCCGATCCCGCGAATAGGTCTGTAACTAATTCATTTTTAATAACATATGGACTATCCAAGGGGTTTGTTTTGAGGAAACTAATAATAGTGTGGCAGTCTGATTGCCCATCAATGTGAGTCTCATTGTAGTCGGCTCGCAGTATTGCGTCCGGCAAATCGCCAAAGCAATGATATTTTTTTGAATCTGAAGTCTGTAACACATTGTTAATAAAAGATTTATTCATGTAATCCAAAGGTGCGGCAGATTGCCAGTGAATAGCCTTATTTTGCAACACTGGCGTTGCTTCTCTAAAGTCAATCCGGGGAGCCTTCAAAGTAGTTCGAATCAGGCGGGAGCCTAAATGGGAAACAGCTATTCCAGAGTCGCATCTCCGGACAGCCAGGATTCGACCAACGAATCCGCGCCCAATATTTTTCAGCACATGAATATTACACCGGCCCCGGACGAAACAGCTCTGGCCGAGACTGTATTTCATTCCTTGCTGACGCATGAGCGCAGGCGCGCGGAACGTTCCCGCAAGCCGTTTGTCCTGATGCTGCTGGATGCGAACCTGGAAGATGGCACTTCCGCTGAGATTCTGAGTCGAGCGGTTGAAGTCATCCTGGCTTCCAAAAGGGAGACCGATCTGGTCGGCTGGTACAAGGGAGACGTCATCCTGGGAGTCATCTTCACGGAAGTCAACGTGGATGGAGATCTCCCGATCACCGATACTCTTCGTAGCAAGATTGAAACCGCGCTAATCAAACATTTGGGTCGTGAACCTGCCTCCAAAATCGCGATTTCTCTGCATTTGTTCCCGGAAAGCTGGGATAAGAACCACTCGGGCTGGACTGCCGATTCAAAGCTTTACCCTGATCTCAAGAGAAAAGGATCGCGAAAGCGCCTGCCCTTGGTGATCAAACGCGTGATGGATGTTGTCGGCAGCGGCGCGCTGCTATTCGTGCTGTCGCCCCTGCTTGCGACGATTGCTGCAATCATCAAGCTTACGTCCAAGGGACCCGTGGTCTATGAACAAGAGCGCCTGGGGCAGTTTGGCGCGCGTTTCAAATGCCTGAAGTTTCGAACCATGTACGCCAACAACGACCCTAAGATTCATCAGGAATACGTTCAACAATTTATCGCGGGCAAGGATGGGCTGGACAAGTCGGAAAAAAGCGAGAAGCCGGTTTACAAACTTATAGACGATCCGCGCGTGACTTCCATCGGACGCTTCCTGCGAAAGACCAGCCTGGACGAACTTCCGCAATTCTGGAACGTCCTGCGAGGCGATATGTCGCTGGTCGGTCCGCGTCCCCCTGTGCCGTATGAGTTCGAAGTTTATGACATTTGGCATCGCCGCAGAGTGCTGGAAGTAAAGCCAGGAGTAACCGGCTTGTGGCAGGTGAGCGGGCGCAACCGCATGCTGTTTGATGAAATGGTCAGGCTGGACCTGCGATATTGCCAAAGCTGGTCTCTATGGCTTGATGTGAAAATACTGTTCGCAACCCCCCGCGCCGTTTTTAACGGTGGCGGCGCCTGCTAACACCAGTAATCTTGTTTTAAAAATTCCAATAAACCAATCGTCATTCCAAACCCTCAAGGCTCAAGGGAAAATCCATCGGACGGCGAGGCCCACAGTAGGACAGGCTTCAGCCTGTCTGGTTTTGATTTTCATCGGCGCTCGCCTAAACCAGACAGGCTGAAGCCTGTCCTACTGTTGAACTCGCGCTTTGGCTTGCGTGGACGCAATCGCTTGCTCGACCGCGTCGCATAGCGCGTGACCTACCAGGATGTGGCACTCCTGTATGCGCGGCGTTTCATCGGACGGCACCGCGATCAATGCATCCACCATTCCGCGCAGGCGGCCGCCGGATGCGCCGGTAAGCCCGATCGTGAACAATCCAAGTTTGCGCGCACAGGTTACCGCTTCGATTACGCTTTGCGAATTTCCCGAAGTGCTGATTGCCACGGCTACATCGCCCGGCACGGCCAGCGCCTGAAGTTGCCGGGAAAACACCTGATCGTAGCCATAGTCGTTGGCAATGGCCGTGACGGCGGCAGCATTGTCCGCCAGGGCCACGGCCGGCAGAGGGCTGCGTTCCCGCAGATAACGGCCAAGGAGTTCGCCCGCCATATGCTGAGCGTCCGTGGAACTGCCGCCGTTGCCGAAAAGCAGTGCTTTGTGGCCGGCAAGGTAAGAGGACACAAGGGCATTTGCCGCCACGGTCATGGCCGGTAAACAAACGTCCAGGAGTTTGCCGTGGACCTGCACGCTGCGCTCGATATTGGCGCGAAGAATCTCGCTGGTCATTCTTGCCTCCGAGGCGTGGAAACAATTTCCATTTTCAATTGCCGCGAACATTCAAAAAACTTTTGCCGCTCGCGGAATCCCGATCACTGCCCGCCAATCATCTCGCAGGAAAGGATCAGGCGCCAATCATATCGAAAAACGCCGAGCCTTCAAGTGGAGCAAAGCCGCGCTCGAACCTCGGCGGCACAAATCGTTTGTGTTTTGTTGATTTTTGCGAAGCTGCAAAGAAACATGATTCCGCGCGAATATTGAATAAGAATTCTTGATCGGATACTCTCGAAATCAGGGAATCAACCAGGAGGAAAGCCCGATGGAAATGGGGAAAATCAGCAAGCTGGCCGTGGTGGAAACCGACCGGATCGGATCCAATGTCACGATTGCCGAGTTTAGCGTTGTCCGGAAAGGCGTGCAGCTTGGTGACAATGTTGTCATTCACCCCCATGTGGTCATCGAGCCGGACGTGACCATTGGCAACGGCTGCGAGATTTTTCCCGGCACTTATATCGGCAAGGAACCAAAGGGCGCGGGCGCCACGGCACGCAATCTGGAATTCGTGAGGCAGGTAACCATCGGCGCAAACTCCTGCGTCGGCCCAAATGCGGTGATTTACTGCGACGTCCAAATTGGCGAATCCGTGCTGGT
>Ga0209069_10000835_pt1 | contig 14914 bp, 9 predicted proteins | sample Str013_2_FD_187202 | JGI IMG/M metagenome (GOLD analysis project Ga0209069, IMG submission 187202) | Freshwater sediment microbial communities in response to fracking from Pennsylvania, USA - Straight Creek_MetaG_SC_2013 (SPAdes) (version 2) | ecosystem: Environmental > Aquatic > Freshwater >...
TTACTCCGGTAGCGCCGAGCGACTTGAAGTGCTCGATCTCGCGAGTCTGCGCGCGAGCCGTCACGAAGACGACGGGAGTGTTGACGGTCTGCGGGCACTTGCGCAGCTGCGCAAGCATCGTGGGCCCGTCCATGACCGGCATCAAGACATCGCAGAGGATGTGAAGTGGCGCTTTCGTCTTTCGGCTTATCTCCAGCTGGTGTCCTAATTCCGCCTCCTGTGACCAAGCCGCCAGGCGCTGCGCTGATCTGATTCCTGCAGAGCGAGCAATACCAAGTCGCAAAGCCGCTCAGGATCGCGCTCGCCAGCTCCGGCGACCTCAACAACTTTCCTCGCGACCATTTGCGTCAGGAGATCATCCTGATCGAACAATTGGAGAGAGTGGCAAGCGGCCTTAAAGGCAGCCACCATGGGCTCGATTGCTTCAGGTTCAAAAACGAATTCTTTGACGAGATTCCGAGTGAGTGGCATTGAGGCGCCCCCCGAATGATGCGTGGCGCAAAATATTCCGGAAGAGTAAGTCAATTTGGCGACGTTGGGTGCCGCGCAAGGGGGGCGCGCATAGACGATTCGAATCGCCCATAATGTAAAATTATGCGCCCCGATTAGTCTGCCCAATTTAAGGTGTTGGTCTTGGAACCATTTTGACGGACTCAAATTGGCTGGTCAGGTACCTGATGCAGGAGGAGAGCAAAATGAATCCATCAGATAGATTCGTGACGTTCGCCGCTGAATGCGAGCGTATGGCTAAATTCACGCGCACGCCAGAGAACAGAGCTGTATGGACCCGGATGGCGGAGAGGTGGCGTCGGTGTGCGGAATTGTATGATCGCCAAAGCTCAACAGCACAACACTGCAGCACGATGAAGCGACATCGAGCCCCCACACACCGTTGGGCCCAATAAGAAATTCTGTATAGCGCACGAAGTACTGCGCCCCGCGGTGCCGACAAGTGAAGTCACCGCCAGAGGTGAGTGTTGGGGGGCGCATCGATGCATCGTATGCGCCTTGGCACCTTGCGTCGCGTGAATGGCGCGCTGCCGACTTGGTCGGGGCGCTTAAGACGCCAGTCGCCACGGCGAGGGAGCACTTGAGGTACTCGATTTTTTGCCGCCCAAAAACAGGGAGGTGAACAGCGCAATTCCGGCAACGCTGACAGTCACGCAAAGGACGTCAAGGACGATAAAGAACGCGCTGCCGGTGTGGAGCTTTTCGGAAGTGGCTGTCGTCACGTCGAGATCGTCCAGAAGGTAGTGGGTGCCGATAATGGTGTATAAGGCATACGACAACACCATAAAGGCGCTTGGAATCCGATGCATCATGGTGATCCTCCGTCAAAGGACTAACTCTCGCCCGAAATGGTTGGGCGATAGATGCGCTATGCCGTTCATGGAACGGTCGAAGGATTGTTTTTGAAGAACTTTTCTGCCGGCCGACGGCATCAACGCTGCAGCTAAAATCAGGACTTCGGCACGTCCGGTCTGCAGCTCGACCATGAGATTACACTAACTGGTGGCGTCTGCGAAGGGAGCATTGCGCGCGAAATTCACGCCACGGATTTTGGAAAGTTTGTGGGGGGTGTCGTGGCTTGGATGGGCCGCGGGGGGGGGTAGTTGCGTTGAGGTGCCGGAGGACCGATGTGGTCAGTCGTCGGTGCTGCCGGCAATTGTTTGGATAGCTTGACGATGTCGCGGCAGAGGGTAGACTGTTTGATCTGTGTGAACGCCTTGATGAGCGATAGTCCTACGTCGGAGGTGGCGAGGAATTCGGACACATGGTTGGGAGTGGGCGATTGGTTGGGAGTGGGCGATTGGTTGGGAGTGGGCGAATTGTCCTTGCCGCAACCGCCGATCGGAGGTCGGTGTGCCTGGCATTCTGGTGCAATCGACCGGCTCCGATCGCTACGAGTGGGAGGTCGCCATGAGGGCTGTTCTTATCATTGTCGGTGTTGCTGCACTCGCCTATCTGGCCGATTCTTACTGGTACCATGGCGTGTATTTTGCGGCGCTTAGTGGCATGCTGTCCCAAATCCTCGCACATTTTTGATGACGGTTCGGTGGCGAAGGCCCCGGCCACGTAGCTTGGGCGAGTTCAGACGGCAGGTTTGTGGACAACCGAAATACGTTTGCTCCGGCTGATATCAGCCGATCGAGCGCGGGAATGTTGAGGCCGCCTCCTTTGAGGCGGCCCTTTTCATCGGTCACTCTTCAACCCGGTGGTTGCGCACGCTCGCTCACTGTTACGTCCGTGTCGGCTCGCGACAGCGGACAATTGGAGTGGCAAGCCGGCATTCGTCCGCGCCTGGGCACTCTATTATTTATCTGCGACGTTCAGCCACCCATGTGCCTGAGCACCCGCCCCTGTTACCTTGTCCCCGCCACGTGCCGCCGCCCGAATTACGCGAAAGCCGGCCAGAGCCGCTGGCCGATTGGCCGCCCGCTGACACGCTGACGCGCACGGCCCCTTTCGGCGCGACGCGGCCACTCCAGTTGAAGCCGCTGGCGTCGGGAAAAATGATACCGTTCTGGATTTGCACGCCTGACCGATAAGCCGCGTCGCAGGCGCCGCTTCGCGTGTAGATGACGACGCTCCAATTGCCGTCGAAAGCGGTGCTCGCGGCCGCCGTGCCGGCAAGACACGCGCCGAAAATCAGTGCCAAGGAATTGGCGCGGAGAAGACGGCTGATCATAGAAGCCTCCTATGTCACTTGTTACCTGCCGTGGAGTTGGCGAAGTGCGTCGAATGCTCGCAGTGCGAGTCTGGGCGGAAAAACGCCGCATGAAGCGCGCCGGACGGCTTCGTTCGAGGGGGAGGGGCACAAAGCCGCCCGGCGCTTGGCGCGGCGCCGGGGGACGCCGCCCACTGGAATGAGGTTGGTGTGCTGGTCGTTTGCTTTCCGCACGATCCGATCAGCCGGTTTGGTGACAGCCGCGCACCTGTCTGGCCGCTGTCGCGGTCGCCGTGGCCCGCAGCTGCGCCTCGAGCGCCGTGGGATCGACGCCGTCGGCCGCCATCATCGCCATGACCATGGAGTCGGACAGCATTTCCGTGATGGTCGGCTCGCGCCGGCACCAACTGATTGGATCTCTCATGCCTCGGCCGAGTGCCAATAAAGCCATGCTATGCACCTCCTGCTATTCTGTTGCCTATTCAGCGGCGATCCCGAACGGGACGTCTTCCCAATCGGGTTGCTTCGCCAACGCGGGATGAACGGAGTCCGTGGTCTCGTCGATCTTCACCCGGAACCACATGGCATAGAGCGCCGGCACCACCAGGAGCGTGAGCACGGTCGCCACGAACAGGCCGCCCATGATGGTGATCGCCATCGGGCCCCAGAACAGGCTGCCGGCGAGCGGAATCATGCCGAGGATCGCCGCCAATGCGGTCAGGGCCACCGGACGGGCGCGCCGCACCGTGGCGTCGATGACGGCATGATGGCGGCCGCGACCGGCCGCGATGTCGCGGTCGATCTGATCGACCAGAATGACGGTGTTGCGCATGATCATGCCGGCGAGGGCGATCAATCCGAGCAGCGCCACGAAGCCGAACGGTCGATTGGAGAGGAGCAAGGCTCCGGTTGCACCGATCAGCCCGAGCGGCGCCGTCACGAACACCAAAGCGAGCCGGGAAAAGCTCTGCAGCTGGATCATCAGCAGCGCCAGCATCGCGACGCCCATGACCGGGAACACCGCGGCGAGCGCGCTGTTGGCCTTGACGCTTTCCTCGATCGATCCGCCGGTCTCGATCCGGTAACCGTAGGGAAGCTCCGCCTTGATCGACTGCAGCTTGGGAAGGATCTCGCTGGTGACGTCGGGCGCCTGCACGTTGTCGACGATATCGCCGCGCGCGGTCAGCACGATGTCGCGGTTGCGCCGCCACAGGATCGGCTCCTCGTACTCGTAGTTGAGCCGCGCGACCTGCGACAGCGGCACCGCGACGCCGTTGGTGGTGGCGATGGTCAGCCCAGGCAGGCGGTCGAGCTCCAGGCGCTCGGCCGGGACCGCGCGGGCGACCACGTCGATGCTCTCGATGCCCTCGCGGTATTGCGTCACGGTGTAGCCGGTGAGCAGCGTCTGCAACGTCTGCGACACATCCTGCGGGGTGAGGCCGAGCGCACGGGCGCGGTCCTGATCGACCTCGAGGCGGATCGATTTCACCTGCTCGCCCCAATTGAGGTGCGGATCGATCACTTTAGGATTTTGCGCCATGACGGCGCGCACCTGCTCGGCAATGCCGCGCACCTTCATGGGATCGGGCCCGACCACGCGGAACTGCACCGGAAAGCCGACCGGCGGGCCGAAGTTGAAGCGGTCGACCCGCGTGCGCGCCTCCGGCACGGCGTCGGCCGCGAGCTCGCGTTCGAGGCGCGCCTTCACGCGCTCGCGTGCCTCGAGATCCTTGGTCACGATGACGACCTGGGCAAAATTCGGATTGGGCAGCACCGGGTTGAGCCCGAGCCAAAAGCGCGGCGAGCCCTGGCCCACATAGGTCGTGGCGGTGACGATGTCGGGATCGCCGGCCAGCATTTTCTCGGCCTTGCGGGCCGCGGCGTCGGTCACCCCGATGGCGGTGCCCTCGGGTAGCCGCATCTCGAAGAACAGCTCGGTGCGGGTCGAGGTCGGGAAGAACTGCTGCTGGACCAGGCCGAAGCTTCCGACCGCCGCGACGAACATCAGGACCGTGACGGCGACGACGGTGCCGCGCCAGCGCAGCGCAAACCCGATCGTCCCTCGCAGCGCGCGGTAGATGCGCGTGTCATAGATGGCGTCCGGGTGCTCGCGCGCATTCGCCTTGGCGAGATCGGGCAGCAGCTTGAGACCGAGATAGGGGGTGAACAGCACCGCCACGATCCAGGAGGCGATGAGCGCCAAGCCCACGATCCAGAAAATGCCGCCCGCATATTCGCCCGCGCTCGACTTGGCGAAGCCCACCGGCAGGAAGCCCGCCGCGGTCACCAGCGTGCCGGTCAACATCGGGAAGGCGGTCGAGGTCCAGGCGAAGGTGGCGGCGCGGCTACGCTCCCAACCCTGCTCCATCTTCACCACCATCATCTCGATGGTGATGATGGCGTCGTCGACCAGAAGCCCGAGCGCGATGATGAGGGCGCCGAGCGTGATGCGGTGCAGGTCGATGCCGGCCGCGTACATGATGGTCAGCACGATCGCGAGCACCAGCGGGACGGAGAGCGCCACCACGATGCCGGCGCGCCAGCCGAGCGAGAGAAAGCTGACCAGGAGAACGATGCCGAGCGCCTCGACGAACGTCTCCACGAACTCGGAGACCGAATGCTCCACGATGGTGGGTTGATCGGCGATCTGGGTCACCTCGAGGCCGACCGGAAGCTCGGCCGTGATGGCCGCCATGGTGGCTTTGAGATTGTCGCCGAGCGTGATCAGGTTGGCGCCGTCCTGCATGGAGACGCCTAAGCCCAGCGCGGGCTTGCCGCCTTCGCGGACGATGAAGCTCGGCGGATCCTGATAGCCGCGCTTGATGGTGGCGATATCGCCCAGCCGGAAGATGCGGCCGTCCACCTGCACCGGCACGGCCGCGACGGCATCCGCGCCGGAAAATGCTCCGGTCACCCGCAGGTTGATGCGGTCGGCCGAGGTGTCCACCGACCCGCCCGAGGTGACGGCATTCTGCTTGGCGACGCCATCGAAAATCTGCTGCGGCGTGATGCCCAGCATCGCCAGCTTGGCGTGGCTGAGCTCGATGAAGATCTTTTGCGGCTGCTCGCCGATGATGTCGACCTTGTTGACGTTGGGAACGCGCAGCAGCCGCTGGCGGATATCCTCGGCGCGCGCCTTGAGGTCGGCGAAATTCAGGCCATCGCCGCTCAGCATGTAGATGGTCGAATAGACGTCGCCGAACTCGTCGTTGAAGTTCGGTCCGGTCACGCCGGACGGCAGCTCGCCCTTGATGTCGCCGACTTTCTTGCGGACCTGGTACCACAGCTCCTTCACCTTGGCGGGCGGCGTCTGGTCGATCAGGAAGACCTGGATGAAGGATACGCCGGGCTGGGAATAGCTTTCGATGCGGTCGAGGTAAGGCAGTTCCTGCAGCTTCTTCTCGATCTTGTCGGCGACCTGGGTCTGCATCTCGGTCGCGGTCGCGCCGGGCCAGCCGACATTCACCACCATGGTCTTGATGGTGAAGGAGGGATCCTCGGCGCGGCCGAGGCTGAAGTAGGAATAGGCACCGGCCGCGCCGAGCACCAGGATCATGAACAGGACCAGAGCTTGGTGCGTAATCGCCCATTCTGACAGGTTGAACCGCTTCATGAGGCACCCTCCCGCTAGTCTGATGGCCGGCCGATCAATGAGCTTCGATGGCGCGGACTTGCGCGCCCGCGACGAGCTTCTGCACGCCGAGCGTGACGACCCGGTCGCCATCCGCGACGCCGACGCTGACCAGCGCGACATTCTCGCTGAAGGAGGCGACGGTCACCGGCCGCAGCTCGAGCGCGCCCGATTGATCGACCAGATAGACCGAGGGGCCGGTGCCGCGGTTGAGGATCGCCGAGAGCGGCAGCTTGGCGACCTGAGCGGCTGAGAGATGTGACAGCTTCACGGTCGCGGTCATGCCGAGCGCGATCGTGTCGTCGGGCTCCTCGATCGTGAAGCGCGCCGCATAGGTGCGGGTGGTGGCATCGGCCTGCGGCGAGAGTTCGCGCAGGCGCGCCTTGAAGCTGCGGCCCGGATCCGACCACAGCTGGATCGTGGCGTCCGACTTGCGCGCCTCGCCGAGCGCGGTCTCGGGTAGCGCGACCAGCGCTTCCATATCACCGTGGTGGGCGAGCCGCGCCACCGGCTGGCCCAGGTTGACGACCTGGCCGGGCTCGGCCAGCGTCGTGGTGATCACGCCGTCGACGTCGACCTTGAGCTCCGCATAGGCGAGCTGATTGCCGGCGAGGTCGAGGGCGCGCCGCGCGCGCTCGAGGCGACCCACGGCCTCGTCCTTGGCGGCCTTCTTGTGATCGTAGTCGGCGACCGCGACGGCACCGCGCGTCTTGAGGTTGGCGTAGCGTGCCTCCTCGGCCGCGGCGTCGGTGAGATTCGAGGTGGCGGCGGCAAGCTCCGCCTGCGCGCTCTCGACCTGCAGATTGAGATCCTGCGGGTCGAGTCGCGCCACCACATCGCCCGCCCGCACCGTATCGCCTACACTGACGGACCGCGTCATGATCTTCCCGGCGACCCGAAAGCCGAGATCGGTCTCGTGTCGCGCCCGCACCACGCCGACGAATTCGCGGCTCGCATCTGCGGGCTGGAACGCGACGTTTTGAATCTGCACCGGGCGTTCGACCTTGGGAGTGGCGGAGGTCGCCTGATCGCCGCAAGCCGCCAGCAGCGAAAGCAGCGCGAGGGCGGCGAAGGGCTGGAGCTTGCGGATCGAAGACAGCATTTGCGTCGAAGAATGCATGGCGGCGCTCCTTCACTTATTTGTGAGAATTGACGAAAGTCGTATTTCGTCACATTCGAGGCACAGTTCGGACCCGGGCTGGTTCCATATGCGATTCAGCGGTTGGAGGTTATGGCGCGCAGCAGAAAGCGGACCGATGCCCGGGCCTCGGCCTCGAGATCCTGGCCCTCTTCCAGGCATTGTCCGACCAGGAGCGGGTGCGTGAAGACCGTGACGGAGCGCATGATCAGCTCGGCGGTCTGGCGCGGGTCGACCGGCTCGAATTCGCCCGCCGCGATGCCGTCGCGCAAGATCACCTCCGCCACATTGTGCATGACTTGCTTGTGTGCCCGGATGGTATCCCAGCTGGCCTCGATCGCCGCCACCACGAGCTCGTTGACGCGCTGCTCCGAAACGAAATTTTCCTTATGATAGGCGAGGATCCCGAGGATCAATCGTTCCATGCGGTCCGCCGCCGACGCCTTGGAGCGGGCAACCGTCCAGGCCTTTTCCTCGACATCGGACAGGCAATGCTTGCAGATGGCCTCCACGATCGCATTCTTGGACGCGAAGAAGCGGTAGACGTTCGCCGGCGACATCTCGAGCTCGGCCGCGATATCGGCGACCGTGGTTTTGGCAAAGCCGAGCCGGCGGAACAGCGCCTCCGCGGTCGCGATGATCCGCGCGCGGGTATCGTCGGGCTTGGCTCTGACCTGCGGATTCATTGGGCTTGGCTTCTAGGTCCTTTGGATCGGGCATCTGCCCTGAAGAGTGACGAAACAAGTAATTCGTCACTCCCGGTCTGTCAAGCGCTTTCTCCCGGGCGCACCCCCAAGACCTGTCGCAGCCGTCGCTGCAGCGGACTGGATCCCTCCGCCTTGACGCTGGGCTCCTCGCGGACACGGCCCCGTTTCGACATTTCGGATCGAGACCGACGGTCGTTTCGGTAGCAATTTCCTAACCATCCGATCGTTCGCCGAATTTCTGTGCAAAGAAGGTGACGCGTCGTGTTGATAGCGGTTGCGCAAAGCCCGCCGCCGAATCTTTGATCAATAAAATGGCGGAAGGCTCGAATGTTGATCGCGCGATAGTCATCCGCGGAGTTCGAACCGGGCATTGTGACAATCGTGGCCGTGGTCGGCGGCGAATGCGGCCGGACAAATCAGGTTTCATTACTTACTTTTTAAACTCATTCGTTCAGAAATGGCGGCGCTGGGAAAGCTTTGATCGTCCTCTCCATGTTGCCGGTTTGCGGAAACTCCATGATGAACGAGACCAAGCGTCAGATTTATTCAAGATTGGCGGCGGCGCCGGTGCGCGCGCTGAAGACGATTTTCGGCCGCGTGCTTGCCAACCGCGAGCACCAGCTCGGTACTGCCCTCGACAACATCTCGCAGGGCGTGTGCATGTTCGACGCGTCGCAGCGTCTCGTCGTCTGCAACGAGCGCTATCGGAAGATGTACAATTTGTCGGCGGAGGCGGTGAAGCCGGGCTGCACGCTGCGTGAGTTAGTCGACCACCGCCACGCCGCCGGTCTGCTTCGGGACGATCCCGAGGAATATTATCGCAAGATACTGGAGCGCAACTCGCAGCGGAAGTTCACGTCCGTCGTTACCGAGCTGGCCGACGGTCGCTGCATCGAGGTGATCAATCAGCCGCTGCCGGACGGCGGACGCGTCGTCACCCACGAGGACATCACCGAGCGCCGACGCGTCTCGGAGGAGGCGCGCCAGGCGCACGCCCGCTTGCGCGACGCCATCGATATCCTCCCGAACGGACTCGTATTTCTCGATGCCGAGTACCGTTACATCCTCTGGAACAAGCAGTACGCAGACCTTTACAAGCGCAGCGCCGACCTGTTCAAGCCGGGCGCGCGCCTGCAGGACACGTTGCGCATCGGCGTCGAGCGTGGGGACTATCCCGAGGCCGCCGGTCACGAGGAGGAGTGGATCGCCGAGCGGCTTGCCAAGCTCCGCAACCCCCGCGGCCGCCATGAGCAGACCCTGGCAGATGGTCGCTGCATCCTGATCGAGGAACGCCGCACCAGCGACGGCGGCATCATCGGCCTGCGTGTCGACATCACCGAGATGCGACAGCGCGAAGCCTCGTTCCGGCTGCTGTTCGACGGCAATCCGGTGCCGATGTTCGTCTACAGCCGCGAGACCCAGCGGATTCTCGCGGTCAACGCCGCCGCCGTGGAGCACTACGGTTATACGAGGGCGCAGTTCCTTTCCATGAGCTTGCGTCACATTCACGACTGCGGCTCCTACGATGAGCTGGAAAGCGTGGGCGGCGTGCTGTCCGACCAGCAGGCCGGACGAACCTGGCAGCATCTCAAGGCCGACGGCAGCCGGATCGACGTCGCGATCTTCGCGCGTACGCTCGTGCACGAAAACATACCGGCGGGGCTGATCGCCGCCGTCGACATCACGGAGCGCAAACGTGCGGAAGCGCGCGTCGCCCACATGGCGCACCACGACGCCCTGACCGGGCTGCCCAACCGCGTGCTCCTGCGGCTGCGCATGGAGGACGCGCTCGCGCGCATGCGTCGTTCCGGCAAGGGCGTCGCCACGCTTTGCATCGACCTCGACAATTTCAAGTCGGTCAATGACACGCTGGGACACCCTTGCGGCGACCATCTGCTGCAGCGCATTGCCGAGCGCATCCGAGGCGTGATGCGCGATGAAGATACCGCTGCGCGTCTCGGTGGCGACGAATTTGCCATTCTGATGACCAATGTCGACGAACCGGCGGAGGTCGCGGCGCTTGCGCGCCGATTCCTCGCCGAGATCGGCGAGCCTTTCGACGTCATGGGGCACCAGGTCTTGATCGGCGCCAGCGTCGGCATTGCGCTTGCGCCCGGCGACGGCGACGACGCGGACCGTGTTTTGAAGAATGCGGACCTGGCGCTCTACCGCGCAAAGGCGGAAGGCAAGGGAGCCTTCCGCTTCTTCGAGGCAGAAATGGATGCGCGCGCGCAGGCGCGCCGACGGCTGGAGATGGATTTGCGCCAGGCGCTGCTCGCCGGCGTCCTCGAAATACACTACCAGCCTCTCGTGCATCTCGAGAACGGCCAAGTTTCGGGCCTCGAGGCGCTGTTGCGCTGGCCGCATCCCGAGCGGGGCTTCATTCCGCCGTCGGAATTCATTCCGGTCGCCGAGGAAACCGGTCTCATCGCGTCCCTCGGCGCCCATGTGCTGCGACAGGCCTGCGCCGATGCATGCAAGTGGCCCGCGCACGTCAAGCTCGCGGTCAATCTCTCTCCGCTGCAGTTCCGGACCGGCAACCTGTTCGTGGCGGTGAAGCAGGCGCTCGAGCAGAGCGGCCTCTCGCCCAAACGACTCGAGCTCGAAATCACCGAGACGCTGTTGTTGGAGAAGGCCGATCACGTGCTCGAAACGCTGCACGCGTTACGCGCGCTCGGTGTCGGCATCTCGATGGACGATTTCGGCACGGGCTACTCGTCGCTGAGCTATTTGCGCAGCTTTCCATTCGACAAGATCAAGATCGACCGCTCGTTCGTCCACGATCTCGCGTCCAATGCGGAAGGGCAGGCGATCGTGCATGCGATCCTTTCGCTCGGATCGAGCCTCGGCATCACCATCACCGCGGAGGGCGTGGAGACCGATGCGGAGCTCGCCTGCCTGCAGGCGGCGGGCTGCCACGAAGGCCAGGGCTATCTGTTCAGCAAGGCGCAGCCGCAGGCGGAAATCCTGAAGCTTCTCGCCAAGGAGGCGCAGCAGGCGGCATAGGGATCGGTACCGCGGGACCGGCGGCTCGGCTACCGGACGCCGAGCATGCGCACCGCCAGAGCGGCGGCGGCGGCGCGGTTCTCGACGCCGAGCTTGGCATAGACCTGCTCCAGGTGCTTGTTGACCGTACGCGGGCTGAGACTCAGGATTTCGGCGATATCGCGGTTCGACTTGCCGCGCGCGATCCACATCAAGACCTCGGATTCGCGCTGCGTCAGTTGTAGCTTGCGCTTGAGCACCAGGTTCTCGTTCTCGATGTCGCCCTCGACCAGACGCAGCAGGATTTCCTCGGGCGCGACCTGGCCCACGTAGGAAAACTGCAATTTGAACGAACCGGTATCGGATTCCAGCACGATCATCGAGTCGGCCGACTTGATGTCGGAGAGCGAGCGCTTCTGCAGCCACTCCTGCACTTTCGGCGGCAGCAGGTCGCCTTCACCATGGAAATCGCCAAACGCGAGGCCGAGCAGCTTGGCGGTCTGGGGCGTGCACCAGAGCACGCCGCCGGACGAGTCGGTCGCCAGCAGATAGCGCCCGGATGCATCGAGCGCCGCACGGGCGCTGTTGGCGAGGCGCGCATTGGCGAGGTGGACGCGAATCCGCGCGAGCAATTCGTCGGGGACAATCGGTTTTGTGACATAATCGACGCCGCCCGCCTCCAGCCCCTTGACGATGTCCTGGGTTTCGCTGAGCCCGGTCATGAAGATCACCGGCACATGGGCGAGCATGCTGTTGCGCTTGAGGCGTCGGCAGGCGTCGAAGCCGTCCATCCCCGGCATGACCGCATCCATGAGAATGACGTCGGGCAGCACCTTTTCGACGATCGACAGCGCATGCTCGCCTTCACGGGCGACCAGGACGGTCATGCCGGCTTCTTCGATGGCATCGGTCAGCAATCGCAAGGTCTCGGGCGAGTCGTCGACCACGAGCACGATATCCCTGGTCTCGTTCTTACGCATGGCTGTCACGAATTCCCACCAGCGCAGCCTTGTATCGCTTCAAATCGAAGGCCTCGACGATCGCGCGCATCCGCGCGACGAAGTCGCCGTATTCCGGCGATCCGTTCTCGATCTCGCTCAGCCGTTCGAGGATCCGCCTGACATGCCCGATCTCGCCGAGGCTGATCAGCTCGTCGATGTCGTCCTGGGGCGGCGCCGACCAGGATGCCGATGGCGCTGCCGGCGCCGCGGCTTTGGCCTCATAAATCCATTCGATGTTGAGCAATGCGTGGATCTTCTGCAGAAGCTGGCGCAGATCGATCGGCTTCATCAGGCAGTCGTCGTAAAGGCGACCCGCGTCCAGCATGTGGTTTGGATCGATGGCATTGGCCGACAGCATGACGATCGCTATTCGCTCCCCCGAACGGTTGCGGAAGCGCCGCGCGACCTGCCAGCCGTCCATTTCGGGCATTGCGATGTCGAGCAGGACGAGATTCGGCCGATTCTGCTCGGCGAGGAGCAGGCAATCGCGTCCACTCGCAGCGCTCACGACGTTGAATCCAAGCGGTGCCAGTAAATCACGCACCAGATGCCGCTGAATTTCGTTGTCGTCGACGACCAGGATGGTTTGTCGGGGGCCGATATAGCCGCGCACGCGATCCTCCCGCGTCGACGCGATGCGCGGGCGCGCCACCTCGGACAAGAGCAGCTTGACGCGAAACACGCTCCCTTTGCCGACCTCGCTGCGAACGGTGATCTCGCCGCCCATGACGTTGGTCAGCAGGCTGGTGATGGTCAGGCCGAGCCCGGTCCCGGTCGTGCCTTTGGTGCGCGCGGTCTGCGCCCGTTCGAAGGGCTGAAAGATTCGCTCCAGGTCGCTCTTGTGAATTCCGATGCCGGTATCCTCGAACGTGAACGCGGCGACCTGATGGCGGTAGGCGACCTGGAATGTGACCTGGCCGGAATCCGTGAATTTGATCGCGTTGGAGAGGAGGTTGATCAGGATCTGGCGCAATCTGTTCTCGTCCGTGTGGACCACCGACGGCAGGCGTTGGGCGCAGACGTAGCGGAATTCGATACCCTTGGCGGTCGCCTGCAGGCGGAACATGTCGACGAGCTGATCGAGAAAATCGGATAGGTGCACTTCGTTGCGGTCGAGATGAAAGCGGCCGGCTTCGATCTTCGAGATATCGAGCAGCCCGTCGATCAGTTGCGACAGGTGCTCCGCGCTGCGGCGCACGACCTTGATCGCGTTCATCTTGAGCAAGGGTATGGCCGGGTCCCGCTCCAGGAGTTGGGCGTAGCCGAGAATGGCGTTGAGCGGCGTGCGCAGCTCGTGACTTAGACCCACGACGTGGCGGCTCTTGGCCTTGCTGGCCGCTTCCGCCACCTCCTTGGCCTTCTGCAGCTTGGCGTCGGTGCGCTTGTGCGCCTCGATCTCGTTCATCAACAGGTCGGTCTGCCGGCTCGTCTCCTCCTCCGCCACGCGGCGGCTCTCTTGCGCCAGCACGAACAGCCAGGCGGCGACGCCGGCGATGATGGTGAGGATGAAGAAAACGGTCCAAAGCGTCGACTTCAGGATGTCCTTGGGGGCGTCGACATCGAGCGAGATTTGAAAATAGACCAGCGAGAGAACCGAGCCGATCACGGCGGAAAAGAGCAACAGCACGCCTAGATAGCGGCCGATATCGGTGTTCAGCGGCCGGGTGATCCGCTCCGAGAGGATGCGGCCGAGCACGGCCAGGACCTGATTCGAGATCCGCGCCTGCGGCTTGCAGCAGTCCCGGCAGCGGGCCTCGAGCGAGCAGCACAGCGAGCAGATCGATCCGGAATAGGCCGGACAGTGCGCCATGTCCTCGGTCTCGAATTGGTGCTCGCAAATCGAGCAGCGAATTACCTCGTGCCCGTTCCAGCTCTGGCGCGGCTTGCGTGCGAGGTAGAACCGGCCTTTGGTCACATGGGCGATGACGGGAGCCATGACGAAACCGACGACGAGCGCCAGGAACGTCGACAGCGATTGCAGGGTGGTCCCGAGAATTCCCGAGAACGCAGCAATTCCGGCGATGGTTGCGATCAGCATCGAGCCGACGCCCACCGGATTGATGTCGAAGAGGTGCGCGCGCTTGAACTCGATTCCGGCGGGGCTCAGACCCAGCGGCTTGTTGATCACGAGATCCGCGACCAGCGCGCTGACCCAGGACACCGCGACGATCGAATAGAACCCCAGAATGTGCTCGAGCATCCTGAAGATGCCGAGCTCCATCAGCATCAGCGCGATGGTCACGTTGAATACGACCCAGACGACCCGCCCGGGATGGCTGTGGGTGAGACGCGAGAAGAAATTCGACCAGGCGATCGAGCCCGCGTAGGCGTTGGTCACGTTGATCTTGAGCTGCGAGATGATGACGAACGCCCCGGTAAATGCCAGCGCGATCTGGGGCGAGGAAAAGACGTATTGGAAGCCGACGAGGTACATTTGCGTCGGCTCAGTCGCTTTTTGCAGCGGAACAAGATGCTCGATGGCGAGGAACGCCAGGAACGAGCCTGCCAGCAGCTTCAGGGCTCCCGGAATGATCCAGCCGGGGCCCGCACACAGATAGGCGACCCACCATTGTGCCCGGCCGCGCTCACCGCGGGCCGGAAGAAACCGGAGAAAGTCGACTTGCTCGCCGATCTGCGCGATCAGCGAGAAGACGACCGTCGATGCCGTGCCGAACAGGATGATGTTGAACGCCCGCCCGTCGGCGCCCGCCAAGCCCGAAAAATCGGTCCATCGCTCGAACGACGCCCGGTCGGCCGCCGCGATATAGGCGAACGGTATGAGGT
>Ga0209069_10000836_pt1 | contig 14897 bp, 16 predicted proteins | sample Str013_2_FD_187202 | JGI IMG/M metagenome (GOLD analysis project Ga0209069, IMG submission 187202) | Freshwater sediment microbial communities in response to fracking from Pennsylvania, USA - Straight Creek_MetaG_SC_2013 (SPAdes) (version 2) | ecosystem: Environmental > Aquatic > Freshwater >...
AATCAACCCCTTACGCATCTTACCCTCCGGTGAACTCCAACAACACGTAGCCTCTCGCACCGTTATTGAGCTTGCGAGATTAACGCGAGGTTTGCTCACCACTCGGGTTGATACCCTAGGGGTCGTGCGCTGCAGGTAAACGGGTAACTCCATGTCGCGATTGTTTGCTCATATCGGACTGTCATCAATCAATCAATCACATTCGACGCGGCATCTCGACGACGGCCGTGTGAACAGCGCGCTGGCCATCGCCCTTCGCACGGCAACACAAAGCCGTTCACAAACACATCATCAAACAGTCATACGGCGCATAGCCGCGGCCGCCGTCGGAAACGAAATGATCATGCTTGGATCGGACGGCAACGCGCTCGCAACGCGGCGTTCTCAAGGTGCTAAGGCGCGATACGGCGCTTCATACCGCAAGGCCGCAATCCTCGGCTATGGACCGCCGGCGCTCGGCCGCCGCAAACGCGGCGGATCGGGTCTCCGGAAGATGATCGTTCCAGCTGGCTGCGAAAATCGATCTCGCCGTCAACGGCCCGGCATCAAACCCTCTTTGAAGCGATAGCCGACTCCGTACATCGTCTCGATCATGTCAAATTCGGCATCGGCACGCCTGAATTTCTTGCGCAAGCGTTTGATGTGGCAGTCGATGGTGCGGTCGTCGACGCAGACCCTGTCTTCATAGGCCAGGTCCATCAGGGCGTCCCGGCTCTTGACCACGCCCGGACGGCTGACCAGCGCTTGCAGTATCCGGAATTCGGTGACGGTCAAGACGACGGGTCTGTTCTTCCACCTGCAGCCATGACGCTCCGGATCCATGTAGATGTCCCCGCATTCGATCGACCTGGCTTGGCCCTTTCCAAGCGCTGGGTCGTCCTTGCACATCCGGCGGCGCAGCACGGCCTTGACGCGCTCGACCAGGAGCCGCTGCGAGAACGGCTTTCGCATGAAGTCGTCCGCACCCATCTTGAACCCGAACAACTCGTCGATCTCGTCTTCCTTCGAGGTGAGCAGGATCACCGGCATGTCGGACCCTTCGCGCAGACGGCGGAGCGTCTCCATCCCCTCCATGCGCGGCACTTTGATGTCGAGAATGGCGAGGTCCGGCGGACAGCTCCTGAATGCATCGAGCGCGGATATCCCGTCCGTATAGGTCATGACACGATAACCTGCACTCCCGAATGCGGTCGAAACAGAGTCCAAAATCTTGGAATCGTCGTCGACAACGGCGATGGTCGGCATGAAGCCTCCTGTTTGCCCCGATCTATAAGCTTAAGAAGCCCGCGCGGCCGCCTTGCATCGCACCGAGCTCGATACGCCACCCAATCCTTCTCTCCGGCGGCCGGTGCCGACCTCGGCGGGTGGCGCAGTTTCGGGCCAAAGCACCTCTCTGCGACGCATATCTCGTCGCGCTCCGACCGAGATGGACTGCTTGTGGATTGCCATGACACGCATGCCGCCGAACTTCCCGCTTCGTGAAAGTAACCCGAATCAACTTAACGATTTGTTTTGTTGCTCGCTCTTCGGCCTCACTATCGGCGCAAACGTCCGGTATCATTTAGCCGAAATTGGTAACATGTAACTGTGTTCGGTATCATGCGAAGGCGCGTTAGACACACTCGCGACAAATTCTTTCGCTCTTCTGTCGCGCATGGCCGCACGCAAGCTGACTCTGGACTGGATCAAGACCGTCCTCGCCGACTCCGAGACCCTCGGAGAGCGTTCTGGCGACGCGCCGCTCCCGATTGTCGAGAGACCGAGAAGAGCATCAAGTAGCCGCTCGGCGACAGTTTATCAGCGCGCAGCGCCAAGAACCGATGATCAGCCATATTGCGTGTCGTGGCAGCTCATAAGGAATGCAGCAGCGCGGCCTGGCGGACTAACGCCGGCCAAGGCTCCGGTTGCAATTTGCGCCACCATCCACGAACTGCCTCGCGCACATGGCGGAAGCGCACGGATGACTACCGGATAGCGAGCGGCGGCGTCTCAAGACGCCATGGTGCATGCGCACCACCAAGGCCATTCGCCCGAGATAATTCGTCACAAACTGCGCCGAGAAACACCGCAGACTTGGACCGTCCGCCAATAGAACCTTCAGCGTGTTTGGTGCCGCCGACTTTCCAGGCTCCGATGCAGCTCTAGGGTCGATGCCCTACCCATCATCTACAGTATAACCCGATGTAAACCAGCGTAAGCGTTTCCCGATTTTCGAAACAAAGCAACGGCTCCTACTAATCTACCGCATGCTTTCGCCACGAATCACTCATCATCATGATTCTGGAATCGTAGGAAGACGGTAACGGCCCTCATCCACGGACTCTGAAGAGGCTGAATTTGCAAATCGACCGCGCCGGACAAAAATGCGCGTTGTGCAACTAGGTGTGCTTGGTCAGCTCGTCACTAAAGCCGGCTTCGACCGTTGAATGCCAGGTGCAACTGCTCGCAAGACTTCCGATGAATTCACAGCCGCAACAAGCCCCGGCACGAGACTGAGGTGACGCGTCACCCCCAGGCCCACCTGCAATCTCGACCAAATCGAGTCGACATAGGAGAACAACAATGAAATCACTTATCGTCAAGCGTTCGGTCGTCATTGCCGGTCACAAGACCAGCATAAGTCTGGAGGACCCGTTCTGGAGGGCGCTCAAGGAGATCGCGGCCGTTCGCAACATGCCGTTGTCCAATCTCGTTGCGACGGTCGACGTGGAGCGCGAACACGCCAATTTGTCGTCGGCGGTCCGCCTGTTCATCCTGGAGTCCTGCCGCTCCCAGTTCGGCGAAAAGACCGCCGGGCGGGATGTATCGCGGGAGGGAGCGGCGGTGGCCAACTCCGCCTAGGGGACCTGAGCCGATCCTTCGGCAACATGATTGCCGCCGAATACGCCGGCGGCTCCCTCTCCGAATTCTGCGTTGCCGTCAAGTCGCCGTCGTCGGCGCACGGCCGGTTGTGGACCGGGAAACGGGGGGGCGCTCGTCGCGGCCCGTCAATTGTCCGATGAACAGCGTCTCCAGTCATCCGTCGATCGAAAAGCGTGCAACCGCACGCGCGCTCCTGGTCGGCAATCGGATAGAAACATCGGGCCTCGAACGCAGTGACGTGCTCTCCGCGCTGCCGCTTTCATTTCGCGCCGGTGCCAACGGCATCGCCATCCTGTTTCGCTACGGCGTCGTCGTGCTGATCGGCTTGATGCCGCTGGAGGAGGACGAAGTCCTTCGAAGCCTGCAGCCTCGCATCAAAGGCCTACTCCCACGTCGCGAGGAAGAAACCGCCATTGTGGAGCTCGCCGCCGACGGGGATGACCAGATCCCACCGGGCGGACCGATCTACGTCAAGGCCATGACCATCGAGCGACTTCTCGCCATCGCCGATGCGCTGGCCAAGAGCGTCGTGCTTGCCCAAGACGAGCGCGCGGTTGCCGCCGTCTTCGACATCATTGAGCCATTTGCGCGCGAGCTCGCGGACCATGGCCGCACCCGAGGCGGGCGACACGCCATTCTCAAGCGGATCGGCGAGGCTCTCCTCGTTCAGCACCGCGTGTCGGGACAGGTTGCGGTGGCGGAGAAGCCCGATGTGCTGTGGGATCGGCCGGATCTGGAGCGACTCTACGCCCGGCTGGAGGACGAATATGAGCTCAAAGAGCGCGTCGACGCGCTGAGCCGCAAGCTCGCGGTCATCGCCGACACCACGACGGTGCTCACCGACATCATCGATACTCAACGCTCGCTACGTCTCGAGCTGATCATCGCTATTCTGATCGTCTTGGAAATTGTGGTCGGCTTTTTCCAAATTGCCGCCACCCAAAGCGGGCACTAAGAGCTTTCACCAGCTCGCCTATGGGGGCGCGCAAGCGATCTTGCTTCGACCTTTATTGGCCGCCGACACAGACCCACACGCCGGATCCCTGCAAGACTCGCAGACTCTTCGGGCTCACGACATTTCTCAGATAAAACTGGGTCCAGGTCGAGCGCAGTCCTGCGACTCCGAAGCGATCGATGCAATGTTGCCAGGACAGGATCTCGTCGGGCGAGAGCGCATAGCGGCTGCAAGCCTCTTCCACGGACAACAAACCGCCGCGCACGGCGGCGACGACTTCCGCCTTGCGCCGGATCACCCAGCGCTGGGTACCGGGCGACGGCAGATCGGCGATGGTCAAACGCCGCCCGCCAGGTCCGATCACATACTTGACCCTAGACCGCGCCGCTTGGTCCCGCGCGACATGATCTATCAGCGCCCGCTTCGCCGCCATCAGCCCTTTCCTCCAGCTTCACTGGCGCACCGAAAAGTATGTGATTCGCGCTGAAGGCGGCGGTACTGAACTACGTGGCGCAGATTTAATTTCGGCACGATCGAGAATTAGCTCGTCTCAATGCGGCTACGTGCCGATGCGGCTACGTGCCAATGCGGCGACGCACCAGATTCATGAAGCCTGATATTCTCACAGACATACGGCGCGTGAACCCGTCCACCCGGGTTAGATCTTCGCTCTGTCCGCAGTCAGCATGGATTGCAGGACTTGATCGGAAATGTCTCTCGCGGCGCCGGGAGAGTGTGATAGGAAGAGCGTATTGGTTCGATCGCTTTCGCCGATGGATTTGATGGTGTCGAAATATTGCGTGACCAGAACCAATTGCATGACTTCCGAGGTGGAAGCGCCGCCGATGCCCTTCTGAAATTGCTCAATCGAGCCCTGGAGCCCCTCGATGATGGCCTTCCTCTGGTTCGCGATGCCCTGCCCTTGCAGAGCTTTGCTTTCTGCTTCGGCCTCGGCTTTCTTCACCACCAAAATCTTCTCGGCTTCGCCTCTGGCGTTGGCGGCAACCTGTTCGCGCTGCGCCGCATTGATATCGTTCATAGCCGACTTCACTTTTGCATCAGGAACGATGTCGGTCACGAGCACATTGACGATCTCGTAGCCGAAATCGGCCATATCGGCATCGAGCTCCTGCTTCACGGCCGCGGCAATCCCGGATTGGCTTGCAAACACTTCATCCAGCGTCATGCCGGGAACATGCCCGAGAATCACCTGCTCGACATAAGACTGAATCTGCTCCACGGGATTGGCCAGCTTGTAGTAGGCATCATAGACTTTCTCGGGACGCACTCGACTCTGGACGGAAATGGGAACGGTGACGAACACGTTGTCTTTTGTCTTCGTCTCCATCGTCAAAGTAATCTGATTGACGCGCAGGCTGACCCTGCCGGCTACTTTGTCGATAAACGGCCACTTCCAGTTCAAACCCGGATGGGCGACGCGGAGATATCGTCCAAATCGGGTGACGACCGCGACTTGAGCAGTGTTGACAGTAAAGAAATTCCCAAAAATCAAGGAGAGAACCAAGAGCGCCGCAAAAGCGGCCACACCCCATTCAAGAAGTCCGATCATATTTCCCATTTTTCCTATTCGGCGCGCCTGCAGCCGGTATTCGCCGGATGGGCCCTGCCTCGATGTTCATGCTGCGCCTCAAGGCAGTATCGAGTCGTAGTTCCACCGAAACCTGCCCATTCGGCGCGGGTCATGGCCGTATCTTAAATTGCCATATCTTAATATGTCATGGCTCCCGCAAGGCATAACAAATGGCACTTGCGGCCAGGGAGCCGGCCAGCACTACGATCAAAACCGGATCAAAACCGATAGCACGCGATGCGTCCTATCCGGACCCATCACGCATCGCAAGATCGCCGCTGTACAACCACCATCGGCCCGCCAAAGATTTTTCCGTTGCGGCCGCCGATGGCGGTGCCGCTCGCTCGCTACAACGGGTCAGCCGATCGCAACGGGATGCGCGTACGCACCAAATTGCTCCATGCGCTCCTCGACATCCGCTTCGGTATAAGACGGATGCTCGGCCCTGATCCGCTCAGCCAATCTCTTGCGCCTCTCGATGTAGGCTTCCAAGGTTCGCGTGGCGGCCGAACGAACTCCCTTTGGGGCCGGCGGGTTCGCCAGCGGCGCCCGCTCCATCATCTTCGACGCGCTGTCCGCTGCGTTCTCGACCCGCCCCGGCGACGTCGACTCCTGTGCCGCATTCGCACCGCCACCCCAGGCTTCGGAGCCCACGACAGCGGGACTATTCGTTTGACCAATCATTTGAATCACCTCTTCGGCCTCTTCCTCCCTGCATTTTGCTCATCCGGCCGAGCCAGACAACAATACTAAAGTATACCTAGCTCTATGATACCCCCCGCGCCGTCCGCTTCGAATCGGCAAGACCTCACATTCTCCCGCGTTGTTCCGAACTCAATTCATCGCGTCTCCTGATCGGGCTTCGATCGCCAGCGCCATGATGCTCCGGTCCAATACGATTTTGGTAAGATCGTGTAGCCATAGCCCGGCTGTGGCTGTTCGGGCGGCGGCTTGCTGACCGCGCTCGGCGGCGGCGGTTCCGACGGCGGCCTGCTGGCCGCGCTCGGCGGCGGCGGCTCCGGCGGCGGCTTGCTGGCCACGTTCGGCGGCGGCGGCTCCGGCGGCGGCCTGCTGGCCACGCTCGGCGGCGGCGGTTCCGCGGGCGGCCTGCTGGCCACTCTCGGCGGCGGCAGTTCGGGCGGCCGCCTGCCCATCACATTGGCCCGAGCCGCTTCATCGGGCGCGACGCGCATTTTCTTAGGCGGATCGTTCGAATCGTCGACGGGGCTACGAGGCGCCGGCGGTCGATAAACACCTCTCCCCGCAAGCTGGCCGTTGCCGCCGCGCCAGTCCGGCGCTTCCGCATAGCGACCGGTGTCATAGTAGGGCGCGGCCTGCGGGCGCACGGAAGAGGCGCCTCTCGCGAACCCGCCCTCGCCCGGGCCGGCCGATCTGAACGCGTCATCCATTTCACGGGATTGCGGCACCCGCGGATTTGGCTGACTACCGCCTCCGATTACGATCGTCGTATTGCCGGGCCCCTCCTGCTCGACCATCGCAAACAGAATCTCAGCGTGCTGAGGGTAGAGCCGAACGCAACCGTGCGACGCGGGCCCGCCCAAGCGAGCGATGTCGTAGCTGCCATGAATCGCGTAGCCATTGTGAAAGAAAATCGCGAACGGCATCGGCGCGTTGTAATACGCTTTCGAGAACCAGCTCCGCTCCAAGCGCTCCGGAGCATAGACGCCATTCGGGGTGGCGTAGCTGTCCCGCCCGGTCGAGACCGGCCAAACGTAGCGCATATAGCCATCTTGAACGACCGCGATCCGCTGGGTCGACTTATCGACGTACAAATCCAATTTCGCCTCGGCGCTGCTCGCGCAGGCCGTAACGGCAAGCCCGATCGTGACGATGACCACACTGCGGCGCATCTCTGTCTGACCCCTAAGCTGAATTCTGAAACGATGTCTTTTGTTCAAACCAAAGTCTGTTCGAACCCAAGTCGCGGCCGGGTTGTTCTGTTGGCTTTGCATCTGTTTCGGCAGACAACTGTTCTGCGTTGTTACAAATGCCCGCCCGCGCTTAAAGACAGGTTTCAGTTCCCCTAGGGTTGATACCCTAAGGACCACATCAAGCAGTATGTTGGTAGTGCAGCAACATGCGGCTACCTCGCATGCAAGTATACATTGATCAGAATCCAGAATTAGATACCGCAGCCGAATATTACACTTGTCTGAGATAACCTTACTTCATCTATTCAGAACAATGCACTTGCGAGTGTCGCGTTTTGTCATAGGGTCAAAACGGCCCGGCCGAATGCGGAAACACCCGGCCGGACAGACGCAGACGAGAGGGGAGTCCTATGGCTCACATCATTGGTGGGAATAGCGCTACGCGTCGCCGGGGGAACATCTGCATGCATTCGCAATACGACCAATCGGCGAAAAATACGACTTGGTCTTCACGCTACTGGTCGAAACGCTGGTGCTGCTAAATCCGCTGGCACGATCAACTATTTTGATCTGATCTCTGACTTCGTTCCAGTGTGCCGCAACCGCACGCGGCGGCGCACGACTGCGCCCTGCGTTTGGGAACAGCGCCCCCGGAGCTCACGGGAACACGCTCCCCCAAATGCAAAGATTCAATACGGCGTGGGCCGAGATACCTGCCGTGTCGCACTGGCAGGGATAGGTCCGCTCGACAGGTAATCAGGGAAGGTGTCATGTCTTGGAAAATTGAAGTCGTTATGGACGATTCTGGTGAATGGGAAGGCGATTCCCTCCGCTTCGCAACCGCACAGGAAGCCCTGGCGTACGCCCGTGATCTCGAGTTTCGTTGCTCGGCCGTCAGGGACAAGCGCATCGTAAAGAGCGAAGACCCGGTCAACCACCGTTGGATCGCGCGCGGGGCGCGGGCCACGAGAACCACGAGGTCACGGCTCTGATGCCTCATGGCGCCGGCCTTCGACGCGGCGCACGCGCGCAAATGCATCAATGGATTGAAAGTCAGCCGTGCTCGCGAACAGCGGAGTGGAACAAGCCGGATTCGTCAATGGCGACATCATGGACGGAGCTGCCCCGCTGGCCGCCAATGTCGGAATCTTCATGGCATCATTGCTCATCCGGTAGTCCGGTAACGATCGGGTTGCCGGCCAGCCCGCAATATCCCCGGTCCGAACCGCCACCCTCCCATCTCCACATCATGCATCCGGATCCCCAGCACCTGAAATACTTGGCCCGAAAGAACCAGTGGAGACGCGGAAAGAACGTTCGGAAGAACGCATTGTACAAACGAAATCCCTTGCCCGGATTGACACGATTCATTGCAACGACCCTGTTTTGCCATCGCACGCGCACCATTGGGCACCACATGTTTCTCTTTGCATGCCGCTCGGTTACCAACATTTGATCCTCCCTTGTCGGACTTTTGCGCCACACCGGGTCGAGACATACCGCCGGTCGGGATGCATCGCGGTGCAGAGATGCCCCCAGTCATTCCCGCGCGAGGCGTCGATCCCTGGCTGACGGTATCATTTAGCCGATGTCGGGTCGTGACGACGGCCGCGCCGGCCTTCATCAAGACGTAAAAATGCCCGAATCAGAAGCGCTTCTTTGCCACCGCAACGTCATTGGGGTGCGGCCGATTTTAGCGATGTCGTTGTTTATCTCGTCGTCAATGCAGTCACGACCGCACTTTGCGAACCCAAAGCGCAAAATCGCAAACGCGAATCTATGTCTTTCGCAGATCCCCCGACCACGAGGGCATCGGCGGCTTTCCGGCTGATGTTGCGTGAGGTGCATGGTCCCGAGTGCAATCGTATGAGAGCGTGATCGCTGAGCCACCCGTTTGATTGCTTTCTGTCGTAGCGCAAGGAGATGCATAGTGAATTTTGGATTTGCGCTCTCGCTCATTCTTGCGGGGTTCGCAGTTGTGGGGGTGTTCATCGAGATCCCCTTTGTCAGCAACTACGCCTTTTGGATTGCGATCGGCGCCTATGTCATTCTCGCCGCCACCCAGAGGCATTGAGCCGATGGCGCGGCCATCGCCCGCCCGAGCGGAACGGTTGCGCATCATGGACATGGTCAACGCGATTTCGGCGTTGTTGCTCGATCTTTGACGGTCTCGCGAGCGATGCCGCAAGTGACTATCCGCACCGCGCGCTCGTCATTGTGGCCTTGCGCAACGTCCAACGATCCTGTTCTCGGCCGTCGCAACAAACGCGGCGGCAAGCACTTTGCCCGGCGGCGCCGCGCAACCGTCTAGTAGTCGGGGTAACCATTGTAGTAGACGGCCGCCGGCGGCCGCGGCGCCTCTGAATAGTCGTAGGAACCGCGCCGCACGCCACCATACCCATAGGGAAACGAAGTAGATCGCGGTTCTTCATATTCGGCTGGGGCCGAATAGGCGGACCACTGCGGCTCCTCGTAACCGTATCGGTATGGGCGGTGCCCACCCACGTAGCGGCGCTCGTAGTATTCGCGCTCCACGACGCGACGCTCGATCACGTGACCGCGCGGCTGGACGGCGACGCCGCATCGCCACGTACAGCCGCATCGCACGCAGCCGCACGGCGAGCAACCGCACGGATTGCAGCCGCACGGCGCGCAATTCGAACGGTACGCCGCTCCTTGATAGTAGGGGCTCGGAACCGGCGCATACCGGTAGGACTCGTTTTGGTATGATGGCGCCGGGTAAGGTTCGGAGTTGTAGAAATCAGCACTGTGTGCGGGTACCGCCATGGCACATTCGCCGAGCAGCACTCCCGCGAAGGTCGCGATGCAGGCCAACCATTGCCGTTTCGGTGCCTGCAATATCGCAGATTGGTACATCGAGTGACTCACTGCCATCTCCTGTCGCTATTTTTTTTGTGTGCATTCCAGACTTAGAAAAAAAGGCGTCCAAAATGGGACGCTCGAAAGCCATATCGCGGCCGACCACGCATTTGATGATCGACTCTCATCAACATGCGTGCGCGGGTCCGCAATGGCTGCGACGCGTTTCGTCGCGCCGGCATGCCGTAGGTTTCTGGAAACACATGGATTTCGCGTAGGTATTGCTTGCGCTGATTGCTACCTGGCGCGCATGCTTGGCGCATTAACCATGTTTGCACAGATTGTCACGCCGCAGTCGAGCAACAACAACTCTTTGTCTCCTACTCGTTGTTCTGCTCGAAAAACCGCGGGTGGCCTGCGTCGTCGAGCGGTCGAATTGAGCCTTGTGAACGATCCGCGTCGTTGGCGCGGTCACATGCTTGTTGCAGCGCATTGCCGGCAATCGCCGTTCGTCGACACCCGCAACGGCGGCAAGGGCCTACCTACGCCGCCGGTCGCCGGCCGCCAACTTGAGGTGGCCCTTCAATTGGTGCCGGGTGAGGGAATTGAACCCCCATCTACAACACATGTTGCTGCTCTTGCATTGAGCTAACCCGGCCAAAATCGAAAACCCAGAGGAACAGTCAAGAAGGACGCAAGTGTGTGTCCAATCAAAGGCCGAGCGAGGTCATCGATCCCATAAAATCACTTCCCGCGCCGCAACCAATCAAGCCATTGGACAGCGTGTGCGATGTCGGCCCTCATTGTGCGATGCGGTCAATTCTTCGAAGGATAAGGCCGACCGTCAAATATCGTCGGATCTGCAGCATCGGAAGCGAGGACGTGGTGGCGGCCCGGGGGAACGCAGGCGAAGCGGCGGAGTTTGCGGCCCGGCCCCTCCCCGATTGAAGCAATCGCCGGCGAGAGAGCGGTCCCGCCAGCAATTCGTTATCGGCGGCGCGTTGGCGAGAAGATCGGTCGGCAGATTATGGATGGAGGGAATCTGCTTATAGCTCTCGTTCAATTTGGGAAGATTATCGTGGAGATACCAAAAGGCACCACGCGCAAACAAGAACACTTGAGAAGCAAGCCAGACGGTAATGAAGAGCAGGAACGCCAAGACCATCGCGCGCCAGCGAGCAGCCACCGCCGACGCCGCCCTCCGCGCGATGAGCACAGCGCGTGGCGAAGAGGGCTCGACTTCCGGCTCCAGGAACGACACCAATTCCCCCCAGGGCTGACCACGCCGCGCTGCAGAGCGACGAACGGGTTCCGACTGCCCGACTCAATGACGGGCTCTGATGGAACCGGGCTGAGATAGGACCAATGCGGAGCGCTATCAAGGACGGTGGTCGGTGCGCAGCGGCGTGTTCGATCTTTCGATGGTGCGGCTCCGATTTGGATCCCAACGTTGGGCCCCATCGAGCGACACTGTCCGCTCACCGGACCCTGCCGCATATTACCTGGTGCGGTTGCATAATACTGGAGACTTGAGAAGCGGACGTCATTCTTTGCGCGGCGCCCGGAAATGGAATTGCGGCGAGCCGCGACCTCGGTCGCAGACGGCGCATTGGCAATTCTGTCGGGGTATTTGGGCACCCCCGGACACGCACACCCAAAACAAGTTTCGAATATCGCGTTACCGCCGCCACGATTATTGCTGTGTTACGATATGCGTGCATCAACATGCAGGGTCTGAGGGCGGCCCGGGGGATTGGGACGCTACACCATGGTCCGCATTCTGGTTGCCGACGAGCAAGCCGTCGTGCGGCGTGGCCTGCGCACACTGCTCGAAGCGCGCCACGACTTCGAAGTCTGCGCGGAAGCGAGCAACGGTTGCGAGGCGACGGAGCTCGCGCTCCGACAGCGGCCGGACGTGGCCATTCTCGACATCCCGCTTTCCGTCGTGAATGGGATCGAGGTTACCCGGCAAATCCGCAAGGCAGCGCCGGCAACCGAGGTCATGATCTTTACCCTGCATGAAGGAGAGCACGAGATTCGCGATGCGCTTCGTGCCGGCGCTCGCGGCTACCTTTTGAAATCGGACAGCGATGAGGAGATCGTCCGGGCGGTGGAGGCGTTGGCGCGACACCGCACCTATTTTTCGCACCAGGTCTCGCGAACGATGTTCGACATCTTCTTCGAGCAAACGCGCCCCGAGCACAAGACGCACGCATTGACGGCGCGCGAACGCAAGGTCGTTCAGCTCATTGCCGAGGGCAACAGCAACAAGTCGACCGCGCAGCTGCTCAGCATCAGCGTCAAGACGGTCGAGACCCATCGTTTGGCCTCGATGCGCAAGCTCGACATCCACTCCACCGCCCAGCTCGTCCGCTACGCTTTTCGAGAGGGTCTGGTGCAGCCATGATTTTGGAGCGTTGACCGGGGCGGCATCCGGATACCGCCGCAGGCAGCGTGTGTCTTGTCGGCGAACACGATCCATCGCGCCGTTACTGCCGGCGCGGCTTCAAATGCCTTCAATCCGATAGCTGACCGCGTACGGTTTCAAAGGCCATTTACCTTTGATTCATTGCGATCCTTAAAATTCGATTCAAGTTTTCTCGCCATGATTGCGCTGCCGGGCCGAGGGGCTGGGCGTGCGCAAGGCGGCGTGGGCCGAGCCTTGCCTGCTTCGCCTTTGAACGAGGAAGCATGGACATGGCGACCAGGCTCTTGTCCCTCTCCGCCATACTGTGCGCGCTGTCGCTTGTTGGTTGTGCTTCCCATTCGGCGCAACATGAGCTCAAGGCGTATCCCACCCACGCTGACGCACCTCCCCATCGGCACCCGGAACCGCGAATCCGCCAAGCCGACCGCGCGCTGTTCGCACCCCAACCGGCGCCCAACTGCGAGTATAAGGGATCCGACCTCGACACCGTGGATCCGGATGTGTGGCCGCGCCTGAAGCTCGACTTCGAGCGGCGCTGCTACCAGCACGCGGAGATGATCGCGCGCAACCGCCTGCGGCTGTTGCAAACGTCGGCGAGAGGCGGCGTCGAGCCTGCTCCGCATCGCAGCCGATTGGCCCGGCAGCGATCATTCCCGCACTGACACGTTCGGCCGGGAACATGCGCCGAAATTTGCCGACGGCTCCGTTGAGAAACAACAATCATTCGCCGCAGGTGAATTTCCCTGCGCGAAAATCCAGGTCGAGCCGAAATGCTGCCGCCGACGTGAATCGCACAACCAGCCGTTGCCGTTGCGTGCATCGGCGAGGAGCATCCTGGACGGTTTGATAGGTATGCAAGTACTACGTGTTTGCTTGATGGTAATTTGATTGTCATCTTCCAGCCACCCGACTACACTATCATACGATGGATTTCGGCAATTTGTTTGATTTACGCATGGACCTCGCAAGCCGGAAACTCATTTGTCGGGAGAGTTTTTGAGAGGACCGCCCGAGAGCGCATCTTATGAAGACTCTCTACGACCTGCTCGGCGCCCGTCCGGATGACGATCCCGAGAGCCTCAAGCGCGCATTCCGCGAAGCCGCCAAGGCGAACCATCCCGACCGCCAGATCGGCGATCCGGACGCGCCGTTGCGGTTCAATCAAATCGTTAGGGCCAATGCCATCCTGCGCGATGCGGAGCAGCGGGCGATTTACGACCGGCTGCTGGAGTTCGAGCGCCAGCAGCTTCGCCCGCGATCAAAATTCACCATCATCGCCGACGCGATGCGCAAGGTTGCCGCCGATGCGATCGCCGTCGCGGTCCTCGCTGCGGTCCTGTTGGGGGGATACGCGCTTTTCGCGTACGTTTCAAAGACGTCCGTCGCGGCGGACAAAGTGGCCGGGGTTTTGGCGCACGGACCGACCGAGATCGCCGCTGTCCAACCGGCAGTGCAAACCGACGTGACCGGCCAGGACGAGGCGCGCCAGAAGCTTGCAGATGTGGAGGTTCCTGACCGGACGATCGTGCCGAGCGCCGTTGTGCCCGCAGCGGACAGCGGCGAGGCGCAGACAGTTCCGGTTGCCAATGGCGGGCCGATTTCCGACCTGCCTTCGAACGATGCCAATTTACATCGAGAGCGGGACATCGCCCAACCCGTGGCGCAAGCCGCCACAACCGACCGCGACGCGCCCCACGACGAGCGCGAGGACGTGGGTGTCCCCAACGGGATGATCGTGGCGAATGCCGTTGCGCCTGCGGCGAATGGTGGCGGCGCCGAGGCAATTGCCAATGGCGGGACGGCTTCCGCCCCTCCATCGAACGATGCGAACTTCTATCGGGAGCGGGGAATCGCAGCCTACCGCGCTGGCGACCTCCCCGGAGCGATCGCCGACTTCGATCAGGCGATCCGGCTCGATCCGAACTTCGCCGGTACCTACATCAATCGGGGTATCATCCTGTATCGCATGGGCGAGCTCGACCGCGCCTTCGCCGACGTCACTCAGGCGATGCGCATCGAAAATGCGAGTCGTCCCGCGACTCCACTTTCGAAGCTCAAGACCGCGAAGGAGGAGTTGCGACGGCGCATGCGTGGGCCCATTGCCGAGTGAAGGGCCACTTCGCGTGTCGCGCCGTCCCAGCTTACAGAGACGCGCTGAAAGAATTGCGAACCACATCGAGCACGTCGGCTACAACTACGCACCGTGACGGTGCGGTTTGAAACACCTGCTCTTTGGAATCAGGGCGAAATCTTGGTGGGCGCACTAGGGCTCGAACCTAGGACCCGCTGATTAAGAGTCAGCTGCTCTACCAACTGAGCTATGCGCCCTAACCGAGGCTATTCGGGTGG
>Ga0209069_10000837_pt1 | contig 14882 bp, 16 predicted proteins | sample Str013_2_FD_187202 | JGI IMG/M metagenome (GOLD analysis project Ga0209069, IMG submission 187202) | Freshwater sediment microbial communities in response to fracking from Pennsylvania, USA - Straight Creek_MetaG_SC_2013 (SPAdes) (version 2) | ecosystem: Environmental > Aquatic > Freshwater >...
GCCAATGCATTGGTCGATGTCCTTTACATCGTCCTCGATCCGCGCGTGAGGAAGGCCTGATGCTGGAAGTCAAAGACCTCAAAGTGTCCTTCCGCAGTGAGCAAGGCCTCATGCGCGCCATTGACGGCGTCAGCTTCAATGTGGGCGAGGGTGAAATCCTTGGCATGGTTGGCGAGTCGGGCTCTGGCAAAACAGTTTCACTTCTTGCCGTGATGGGTCTGATCAATGATCCTAACGCAGTGATCGAAGGCTCGATCAAATTCAAGGGCCGCGAACTTGTCGGCATGCCCAACTCCGAAATGCGAAAATTGCGCGGTCGTGAAATTGCGATGATCTTTCAAGACCCAATGACGGCTCTCACCCCTGTTTATACAATCGGTTGGCAAATTGCAGAACAGATTCTTGCCCACCAAAAAATCAGCAAGGCTGCAGCACGACAGAAGGCTATCGACTTGCTGGCTGAAGTGAATATCCCAAACCCGGCTGATGCTGTTGATCGCTTTCCCCATCAGCTTTCGGGGGGCATGCGCCAACGTGCAGTGATTGCCATGGCGCTGTCATGCAATCCATCTCTCCTCGTTGCCGATGAACCGACCACCGCATTAGATGTGACTGTGCAGGCCCAAATCCTCGATCTGGTGCGCAAGTTACAACGCAATCACAAGTCAGCGGTCGTGTTTATCACGCATGATATGGGGGTGATTGCCGAAATTGCCGATCGTGTGATGGTGATGTATGGCGGGCGCATTGTGGAGCGCGGTGTGCGTGATGAGTTATTTTTAGAGCCTAAACATCCTTATACCAAAGCCTTGCTGGATTCGATTCCACCACTTGAAGGAGCTAAACCAAAGCGACTGCGTGCTATATCAGGATCTCCGCCGTCATTGCTGAATAGACCACTGGGGTGTTGCTTTGGCCCGCGCTGTTCGTTCAAGTTTGATGCATGTTCAGCTCAACCCGAACTCGGCAAGGCTGAGCATGCCGCCGCCTGTTTCCTCAAAGGTGCGCAATGACAAAAACGCCGCTCTTGGAAACAATCAGCGTTAGCAAAGACTTCACCGTCGGCACCCGCTTTTCTGCACGGGGAAAACAAATTGTCCATGCCGTTGATGGCGTTTCGCTTGCCATCATGCCTGGGGAAACATTGGGGTTGGTTGGCGAGTCTGGCTGTGGAAAATCGACCCTCGGTCGCTGCATGGTCAGGCTTTATGATATTTCATCGGGCACCTTGAGGTTTAAAAACGAGGATATTACGCGGAATTCAATGCGTGAAATGCGGCCTTTACGCAAAGAACTGCAAGTGGTCTTTCAAGACCCTTATGCCTCGCTCAATCCGCGTCGGCGCGTACGTGACTTAATTGCAGAGCCTTTGCGCGTTCACACCAAACTTTCCGAAAATAAAATCGCAGATCGCGTGGCAGAACTTCTAAACCTTGTCGGCCTCCAGTCCGATCATGCCCTGCGCTTTCCTCATGAATTCTCTGGCGGCCAACGGCAGCGTATCGGCATTGCCCGTGCAATTGCCCTTGAACCCAAACTGATTGTTCTTGATGAGCCTGTTTCAGCGCTTGATGTTTCAGTTCAAGCGCAAATTGTCAATCTGCTGGCTGACCTGCAGGAACGACTGAACCTCACTTATGTTTTTATCGCCCATGACTTAAGTGTTGTACGCCAAGTCTCAACACGTATCGCGGTGATGTATTTGGGTTCGATTGTTGAACTCGGGAATGCCGAAGACATTTTTACAAGTCCCGCTCATCCTTATACTCAAGCATTAATTTCGGCTGTTCCAATTCCCGATGTAAAAAAGCAAGGTTCACGCAAGCGAATTGTTTTGGCGGGTGATGTTCCCAGCCCGATCAATCCACCGAAAGGTTGCCGCTTTCACCCGAGATGCCCCGTCGCACAAGATCGTTGCAAAACCGAAAGACCAGCACTTGTAGAAAGCGCAAACAACCGATCTGTCGCTTGCCACTTTCCTTTATCGCTTTAGCCTTCGTTCTGTTGTTGGTTTATCATCGCTTCATCTTGAAATTATGTGCTCATTTGGGCGGATTGATTGTTATGCTCGGATCGAAAGTGATGTGCTGAACAATTTTACTTGGTTTACCCATAGCTTTGCCGTCAATCTCCATCCATGCCGGGCGGTTGGAGTCATCGGCATACATCGTAATGTGGCTGGAAGATTTGATGCCCATAGCTTCTCCAGAACTATCGAAAGAAAACGTGTTGAAAGCCGCGCCCTGATAGGTTTGCGAGCCGAGGCATTGCAGATTTTTAACATTCTTCATGCCTTGGGCCATACCTTGCGAAACCATGCTTTGAACCATTCCTGACATTTGCGGCATGGACGTCCACTTGCCATTCATTTTCATCCATGTTCCTGATTTCAGCATGATTGTTTCCATCTTGTCTGATTTCATGTGGAAGCTGGACGGCAGGATAACATCGGTTTCATTTGTCATAGTCTTGGCACCCATGTTCATGGTCATAGACACATGGTAGGGACCAGCGGACATATGCGCATCCATCACGGATTTGAGATCCGCCATGCAATCTGCATTGGCTTGTGATGTTGTTGCCAGCAACAAGACGGCGATAATTTTGATTTTCAATTTGGCCTCCAAATCTTTGGAACAGCCCCCGAAGAGTTTTTTAACTGCTGAGCGCAATTTACTCAAGTAGCGTGTTATAGATGACATATGACAAAAAAGATTTTGATTGTTGGGGCTGGGATCATTGGCGCTTCGCTGGCCTATCATTTGGCTAAGGCAGGCGCCGACGTTACCGTATTAGATGCACAAGCCAGTGCAGGGGGAGTGGCGACGCCAAACACATGGGGATGGATCAATGCGAGTTGGGGCAACCCCGATGCTTATGCAAAGTTGCGTATGGCTGCAATGGCGCTGTGGCGGCCACTTGCAGCTGTCCAGCCAAAATTGGCTGTGAATTGGTGTGGTGGTCTGCTTTGGGATTTAGATGAAGCGGAACTGACTAATTATGCAGTGCATCAGACTGCCATGGGGTATGATGTGCGGCTCGTTGAAAAAGCCGAAGCCCTCCAGCTAGAGCCGCGGCTCATCGATCCTCCCAAACTTGCCGCATATTCTGCGTCTGAGGGCATGATAGAACCTGCTGATGCTGTGGACGGGTTTAAGTTGGCTGCTGAGGCACTTGGCGCGAGGTTCATTGGTGGTCAGATAGTTTCACAATTTGAAATGAACAACGGGCGTGTTGTCGGTGTGAAATGTGGCGGTGCATTTTGGCCCGCCGATGAGGTGGTGTTGGCCGCGGGAGCGGCGACAGATTTATTATTGAAAATGATCGACATCAAACTCAGTCTTGACGCACCGGCGGGATTGCTTGTTCATACGCATCCGACCACAAAAAGACTTAACGGCTTAATCATGTCGCCAGAGTTCCATGTCAGGCAGACACATGCTGGAAGACTTGTATTGGGCAGTGACTTTAGTGGCACTCAGCCGGGCGATGACCCCGTCGCAACTGCTGCGGAAGTTCTGGCGAAGTTGCCACGCTTGATTTCGGGCGTAGCGGATTTGGCGATGGAATATTTAACTGTGGGTCATCGTCCAACACCTGGTGATGGATTTCCAGCGATAGGGCGGCCCAAAAATATTGATGGGCTTTATGTTGTCGTTACGCATTCGGGCATGACTTTGGCACCTGCCATTGGCGCATTTGGGGCTGCGGAAATTCTGGATGACGAGCGTCATGAATTATTGACTCCCTATCAACTTGATAGGCTGATCATTTCATGAATTGGCTTTTGCAGCTATTGGCAAGCAAGGGTGGGATCATTGTTTCCGCATTGGTTGCTTTGATGGTGCTTGAGCGTGCGTTTCCGATGGCGCGTGTTCGTTCAAACATAATTCGATTGATGCGGAATTTTTCGTTGGCCGGAATCAATGCTTTGCTTGGGCCGCTTATTGTTATTCCTATTACGGTCTATGCAGCTGGCTTCGCTTTGCAGTGGAGGCCAGAATGGTGGAGCGGTTGGTTTGGGCTGGCGATTGATTTATTGATTTTGGATTGTTGGATTTATTTTTGGCATAGGCTTAATCATAAGCTGCCATTTCTTTGGCGGTTTCACGAGGTGCATCATCTGGATGAAAATTTGGATGCAAGCTCGGCTTTGCGGTTTCATTTTGGTGAAGTGGTTCTTTCATCGCTGGTGAGAGCTATCGTAATTTTTCTGCTTGGCGTTCCCATTAAATCCGTTTTGGTGTTTGAAACGCTGGTTACGTTGGCGGCAATTTTTCACCATTCAAACATAAGGTTACCACAGCAGCTTGAGAAACTACTTGCGCTCATTATTGTCACGCCTTCAATCCATTGGGTGCATCATCATGCTTTGCGGCGCGACACGGATTCGAATTATTCGACTATACTTTCGATATGGGATCGTGTGTTTGGAAGTGTCTCGTTGGGCACACGTGAAAGCGAAATGCTGATTGGCGTTGAAGGTGTGCAGGAGCAGAGTTTATTGCGCCTTATTTTACGCCCTTTTTACAAGGCATGAGGCCCGCTAGAATACACGGCACACGGAGATTCTTTTTTAATGGATGTATCGAGACCCCTGCGCGACACATTGTTACAACTTTTAGCCACTGTCATGATCCCGCTTTCGGTTGCGGGCACTGGGCTTTATTATACGCGCTGGCAGCAAAATTTGAATGACCTTAAAACTATGATTGATCTGGTGAGCGATCAGAATCCAGAGAAGCGCAAATATGGTGTGGCCATGTTTGAGTATCTTTTGAAGAATGATAAAGTGCCAGTTGAATTTGTGGCTGCGCAATTGGGATATGCCAATTCTTCTTCTGATAAAGAATTGCTGCCGCTTATGGAGCAGGCGCTGGTTAAGGCTTCGGCTGAAAATCCGAAAGTTGAAATTACCTTCCGGCAAGCCCTTGAGCGATTGCCGAGCCGCGTGTTTGTGCACACTCAAGATGATCAGCAGCGCTTTTGTGTGAGAACATTGATCAGCAAGATGAAGGATGTTGATAGTAACAGCTTGGTGGTGCCTGGGTTTGCGCGCGCCACTTGGTCGGGTGAGGGACATGAGCTTCGGGTCTTTTTGGCATCTGACCTGCCGCGCGGCAAAGAACTTGTTAAAATGTTTAATGATGTTGGGTTGAGGGTGACCTTGCAGGACCTTTCTACGGCGGACGGTGTGGCTAATAAGGCCAGGCCAAACACTTTTGAGCTCTGGTTTGGAACGGACGCGGTTCCGGCTTCTTGCAGCAATTAGCTTGTTTGGCTTTGGTTTTGCTTCAATTGGTCTGTGTACATAAGGGCATCGTGAATCTGCCTTGAATTGGCACAGGTGGAGTTAAGTTTCGTTCATGGCTGAGCAGATGGAATTAACCAAGGCATTGCGCGAAGCTCGGTTGGCTTCGGCGGCAAAACTTGACGCCACGCTTGGATTGGCAGATGCACGGGCTTTGCGCCTTGATGCTTTGCGCGCTGAACTTGCTCCCATCATTGCGGCCAATGCAGATGCACGTGCATTGTTTGATCTGAATATTCAATCTGGCGAAACGCCCAAACTTTGGTTGGATCTTATTTCTTCGGGGGTTATGGAGCCCGATCCACGGACTTTCCGCCTGCTGCAGGATCAAGATAATCGCCGTGACACGCTGTTTGAAACTCGTGATATGGCGGTGATGTCGACCTTTATTGTCAAATATCTTGCGCACCGCATCGTTGCTCATGAAAAGCTGGCGCGCAGGATTTCGCCGATGGTCGGGCAGGCCCAAAATTCTTATTCAATGGTCGATCTTATCTATGTCTGGATTACCGGCGCTGCCTTTGGTGTTTTAGGCCTCATGATTGTTGCTATGTTATTGGGAAAATTGAGTTTTTAGAGCTCCACCTGATGTAACATACTGAAACACCTTTTGATTTCCACTTGATGTAAGCCCCTTGGTAGTTTCGCGAAAAGAGCAAAGCTATGATTTGCTTTGATATGGTTGTTTGGTAAGGGATTGTTTTTTCGGATGACGGGGTCTTTGGCAGTGGCGGAAAATTTGGTGGGTGGTGCTGGTTTGGTGCGCACGCCCACGTCTAATCGCGATTTACCACAAAAAGTGGGTGGCTTTGGCACGCTGACTGAGGCTTTGGATTATGCTGCGCGAGGGTTAACCGGTTTTAATTTCTATTCGGGACGCGGTGCGCTTGAGCATGTTTTGCCTTATTCAGAACTTCGTGCGCAGGCGTTGATCACTGCACGCAAATTATTGTCTCTTGGTCTACACCGGATGGACCGGATCGCTATTGTTGCCGAAACTGGCCCAGATTTTATGATCGCGTTTTTTGCTTGCCAGTATGCGGGCTTGGTGCCGTGCCCAATCCCCTACAGCATGTATATTGGTGGCCGCGAAGCATATGTGGCGCGCATTACGGGCATGTTGAAGGCGGCCCATGCAAATGCTGTCATCAGTACAGCTGCACAAATTGATACATTGCGTGAGGCTGCGGCATCAGCAGATGTCAAGATTGTGCTCAGTCATGAAGACGTGAAGAACTTGCCGGAGTCGATGACTAAACTTCAAGGTTTTGGTGCCGGTGATGTGGCTTATATTCAATATTCATCGGGTTCGACGTCAGCACCCAAGGGCGTTTTAATTTCTCAACGGGCGATTAACACGAATGCTGTGAGCATTTTGCGCGATGGCATTGACGTCAAGCCCACAGATCGCGGATTTTCTTGGTTGCCGCTGTATCACGATATGGGCCTTGTTGGGTTCTGCCTCTCCACCATGATGGGGCAATCGAGCATGGATTATTTGTCGACTACGGCTTTCGCGCGCAGGCCAACACTCTGGTTGAAGTTGATGTCGGAAAATCGTACGACTGTCTCATTCTCGCCGACTTTTGGATATGATCTTGTTGCTAAGCGCATCAACGGCGAGGCTGCTTCTTTTGATCTGTCTGCATGGCGCGCTGCTGGTATTGGCGGCGATATGGTGCGGCCCGATGTGTTGGAGCAGTTTGCGGCAAGCGTTGCAGCAACGGGGTTTGACGCAAAAGCCTTCATGCCAAGTTACGGCATGGCCGAGTCTACTTTGGCTATTAGTTTTGCAAATACAAAAGGGCCTGTTCGTGTTGACCGCGTTGATCGCAAGGCGCTTCGCAGTTTGAACAAAGCTGTGCCATCGATTGATCCGTCGGACGATATTGCGCGCAATTTCGTTGTATGCGGCAAAATTGTTTCGGGCCATGAACTGGAAGTGCGGGGCGAAAATGGCACGCTTTTAGGCGAGCGAGAGATTGGCAAGATTTTTGTTTCTGGCCCAAGCTTGATGACTGGTTATTATGAAAATCCATCGGCCACTGCTGATACAATCGGTTCAGACGGGTTCCTTGATACTGGTGATATGGGTTACTTGCTTGGTGGCGAGATTGTTATCACCGGTCGCGCCAAAGATTTGATTTTGCATAATGGCCGCAATATTTGGCCGCAGGATATTGAATGGGCGGCTGAGCAAATGCCAGCCCTGCGTTCTGGCGATGTGGCGGCCTTTGCTGTTGAAGGTGCGGATGGCGATGATGAAGTTGTTGTTCTGGTCGAATGCCGCTTAAGCGACTCAAAGGCCCAAGAAACGTTGAAGCGCGATGTTGGCAAGATTGTTCATCAAAGTGCGGGTGTTGACTGTTCAATTGTTTTGGTAGCACCAAAGAGCTTGCCTTTCACATCATCGGGAAAGCTTTCACGTGCGCTGGCACGCAAGAGTTATCTGTCCGGCGAGATGGATGTGATTTCGCATCACGTTAAACTTTAAGAGCTTTCAATCATGGTCAGCAAAGCTAAGCGAGTGGCGCTGACGGGTGCCAGTGGATTTGCTGGTGGGCCCATTCTAGCTGAACTCTTGCAAGCGCGTCATCAGTTGAAGGTGCTTTCGCGGCGACCAACGCAGGGGCAGTTTGATTCCAACGTTACTGTTGTTAAAGGTGATCTTGAAGATCACAGCGCACTTAATGCGCTTGTCGCTGATGTTGATGTTGTAGTTCATGTGGCTGGCGCCATTTCATCAGTTGATGAAAGTGGTTATTTCAAAATCAATTTTGGTGGCACGCGGAATGTGTTTGAAGCAGCCGTGCGGGCGGGTGTTAAGCGCTTTGTCAATGTATCTTCTATGGCGGCACGCAATCCAGAACTATCAGCATATGCGGCAAGCAAGCGCGCGGCGGAAGATTTTCTAGTCACACGGCAGAGTGAGATGGAAATTTTGACGCTTCGCCCTTCGGCCATTTATGGGCCGGGCGACAAAGCCACTTTGCCTCTTTTAGCCTCGTTGCAAAAGACGTTGGCGGCTATTCCTGGGCAGTCCAAAGCACGATTTTCATTGGTTCATGTGGCTGATTTTGCGCGTGTTGTTTGCGCCGCTGCAACTGGTGCTGCAACAGGCGTGCTTGAAATTGATGACATGGGTGGTGGGCATGATTGGCACGAACTTGCGGCCCTCAATCGTTTAATCAACGGCAAGCCAAGCCGACTATTTTTTTTACCGAAGACATTAGTGACCGGAGTTGCCCTTATCAGTGAACTTAGCGCCAGCCTGACAGGCCAATCAGGCATGGTTAATCGCGGAAAGGTGAATGAACTTTATCACGGTGATTGGGTGGCGCGCGGGGCGGGTTGGCCGCGCGATAATCCGATTGGGTTGGCACAAGGTTTAACAGAAACTGTGACGTGGTATCGCGCCCAAGGGTGGTTGCCGCCGTTGAAGCAAGCCGTTAGAACTACCCAATGACTGAAGCTGAAATCATTCCAAAAATTTGCGATCTACTTGGCCCTTATAATCCTGAAGGGAAAGTGCTTGCTGCTGAAACTGATATTCCTGCTGAGCTGAACATTGATTCAGTTGGCGTGCTGGATTTTATTATGGAAGTGGAAGACTATTTCGACATTGAGATTCCGATGAACGTTGTTTCCGAAACCCGCACGGTGGGCGATCTGGCGCGCTATGTTGCCGCCCAAAAGAACAAGGCTTGATTGATGGTTGATCTTCTCGAAAAGCACCGCGCAATTGCGGATCGTTTTCAACGCATGATTGATATGGGCGTGAATGCGTTGGGTGTGACCAATGATCAGATGATTTCGCCGACGCGTGCCATTGTTGGCGGACGTGAAATTATTTTGGCGGGCACCAATAACTATATGGGCATTACGTTCGAACCAAGTGTAATAGCGGCCGGAAAAAAAGCTTTGGACGAATTTGGCACGGGCACCACGGGCTCGCGTATCGCCAATGGCAGTTTTGCGATGCACAAGGAACTTGAACGTTCCCTTGCGAAGTTTTTAGGGCTGAAGCATTGCATTGTTTTTACCACGGGCTATCAGGCAAATTTGGGCATGTTGTCTGGCCTTGCTGGACCGAACGACACGATTTACTTGGACGCGGATTCGCATTCATCCATTTATGATGGCTGCACATTGTCCGGAGCGAAGCTTGTGCGTTTTCGGCACAATGATGCGGCTGATCTTGATAAGCGTATGGCGCGGGACGACACCGCAGGTGGCAGATTGGTGGTGCTTGAAGGTATCTATTCGATGTTGGGCGACCGCGCGCCATTGGCTGATTTTGTGGCACTTAAGAAGAAGCATGATTTTCAGTTGCTGGTGGATGATGCACATAGCTTTGGTGTGCTTGGGCCTAATGGCCGTGGTCTTGGTGATGAAGCAGGATTGGAGGATGGCGTTGATTTTGTGATCGGCACCTTCTCAAAAAGCATTGGTGCTATCGGCGGCTTTGGTGCGGGCAATCATCCTTTGTTTGATACGCTTCGTTATGCAATGCGGCCTTACATGTTCACGGCTTCGGCTTCTCCAGCTTCTATTGCAACGTCAATTGCTGCGCTTGAAGTTTTGGCAAAAGAGCCTGAGCGTCGTCAGCGTTTGTGGGATAATTCGCAGCGTTTGTTTGACGGCTTGCGCGCATTGGGGCTTGAAACGGGCACCGATGTCGTGAGCCCAGTGATTGCCGTTAAGATGCCAGATGAGTTGACCACTATCGCTAAGTGGAATGCGCTGTTTGAAGCTGGTGTTTATGTGAATATGGCGGTGCCGCCCGGGACGCCCAATCGCCTTTGTTTGTTGCGCTGTTCAGTTTCGGCGGCGCATAGTTTCGATGATATTGACCGTATCGTTGAAGTCTTCAAACGGGTTGTGGCGAATTAGGCCAATTCTGTTCGCGCTACCAAACCTGCGGCTATCGCACCAAAAACGATAATCGGCGTCCAAGCAGCAAGCCAAGGGGCCACGAGGCCGATTTCACCGATGGAAGCTGCAACACCATCGCAGACAAAAAACACAAAGCCCATGCCTACACCTATGCCGAGCAGTGGGCCGAGGCCGCCGCCGCGCCGAAAGCGAGTTGCTAATGGTACGCAGAGAGCAATCATGATCAATGCAACAACAAAAGGCGAAATACGTTTGTGCCACCATGTCTGGTAGACATAGTTTGGGCGCTGGCCATAGCCATCGTGGGCAATGTAATCGTTGATTTGACTGATCGACATTTCTTGCGGATCATCAGTTGGTGCGCCTGTTAACAAGCGGATTTCACCTGCATAATTCAAATCGTTCAGGTGATAGGGTACGCGGCCGCCACGATCGAAAACATTAACGTTTTTCAGTTGCCAAATATTCCCTGCTAGCTTTGCATCCTCTACATAAAGCTGTTGCAGAAGAAGGCCGTCGGCCTGTCTGCGGAAAATGATGATATTTTTCATTTCGGTGAGATCAGCATTCACTGATTTGGCTTGAATGACATCAGGGCCGGATCTGATCCAGATCGGATCACCAGGGTTCATGTGGGTTTTTTTTGCAGCGTAGTCTCCAATGCCCCAATCGTGAAGATAGGGTGCAGCGGCAGGAACGGCTTTATCTGAAATCAAAAATTGAATTGCACCAACAACAATAGCAACAGGCAGTAACATCACGATTAGGCGCGATGGTGAAATGCCAGCAGACCAAATCGCTGTCATTTCATTGCGGTAGGAAAGTTCAGTAATTGCCAGAAGTAGGGCGAGCAGGAGGCAAAAGGGCAGGAATGTTGAAATAATGCCAGGGCTGCGCGCCAATGCATATTGGCTGACGGCCATAAGGCCACTTGGGTTGATGGCCAGAATTTCGCCGAGCAGACCAACAATTTCGAGTGTGAGCACAAACAGCGTGATGCTCAGCAACAACACAAAAAAGCGCAACAAGATCATGCGCGACAAAAAACCTGCGATGATGGTCATCATTTAGAATTGCCGCCAGATGTCATGAAGATTTCGCCAGTTCAAACTCTGACACTGTTCTAAACGATTTTTCGCTGCCTTGCCATTGCCTGATGCTAACTCGGGTTTGCCATTTGCCCTTGCCGCGGTCGATCTCATAGTTGTTCCAGGAGGCTGCTTCATGTTGGCCGTCATCAACCATCGAAGCGGAGGGGACACCTATGATCGGCACAGCTCCATGGGCGGATTCCAGCCAGTTCAAGCTGCTTGTATGATTGTGGCCGTGGATAACGAGTTCCGCGCCTTCTTGTTCTAAAATTGATTTGAGCTCGGCGGCATCGGAAAGTGCGCGCAAGGGATGGGCCAGAGCGGGGGCTGGCGGGTGGTGGATCATGACCGCGCGGTAAAAACCGCGTTCGCGTAGTGATTTCAATTTTTCACGTAAGCGTTGACGTTGTGCTTCGCCCACATTTCCTCCTGCACGAAAGATATTTTGCGGGATCGCACCATTGACGCCGATCAAAGCGATGTTGCGGCGCAGGCGGACAAATGGAAAACGTTCCTCTTGGCGCATATCACTTGCCATGTAGTCTTCAAAAAGCCCGAGGCTCTTTTCCCAAGGCACGGCAACATAGGCATCATGATTGCCGGGGACGTAAGACAGCCAATCTGCAGGGCCGATTTTGTTCAACCAATCCGCACCTTGCTTGAATTCGGAAATCGCTGCGATGTTCACTAAGTCACCGGTGAATGCGATATGATCCGGCTTGGCGATTTTAATATCTTCGATCAATGCAGTTGCGATTTCTGGGCGATGAAGTTTCTGCCTTTTGAAAGCCCATGACAGGGCTCCCACGACCCGCTTTGGCGAAAAATCCGCAAATGTTGCGCCTTGAGGAATCGGACCCAAATGGACATCCGAAAAATGTGCTAGCGAAAAGCCCATTGCAACTAAAGGCTCTTTTCATAGATGCGGTAGGTTTTGTAAATCCGCGAGCCTGATGTTTCGAGAATATGACGCATGCGGGTGTTGTCTTCCAAAATCCATGACATCTCAACTTCTTCGACGCCACGCGCTTTATGGAATTCATAGACGGCTTTTATTACGCCAATTGAAAGCGTTGACCCTAATGTTCCATCTTGCAAATGTTGCCTAACACCCATCAACGGCACACGGATCGATTTTGATTTTTTGGTAATGATCTTGCCAATAATGCGCAGCAAGCCAAACGGCAAAACTTTGCCATTCAAGCCACTAAACCATTCATTTAAATTTGGCATTGAGACTATGAATGCCGCCGCTTCGCCCTTGTAATAAGCGATTTGAACAGCGTTCTGATGCAAAAGCATTTTGAAGTTTTTTGCTAATGCCGCCAGTTCGGCTTCAGTGAAGGGCACATAGCCCCAATTGTTGCTCCAAGCATCGTTGAAAATATCAATGACAGTTTTGATTTCGTTCTTGATGTCGGATTTGTTCATCGGGCGAATAGTGATATGTCCTGAAGCCATGCCACGTTGGTAGATCCGTTCTAATACTGGCGGCAGGGGAAGGCGCATGTCGCGAATAAACGCATATATATCTTTAATTTTTTTGAAGCCGGCGGCCTCAACATGTTTTTCATAATAGGGAAGCGCGTGGCCCATGAAACTGTTAGGTGGCGTATCGAACCCGTCGATCAGCAGGCCGATTTCATCATTGATCGAAAAATTGAATGGCCCACGCACACGCTTGATACCTTTTGCGCGTAACCAATCCTCAGCAGATTTGAAAAGGGCTTTGAAAACTTCTTCATCTTCAATTGCTTCAATGAAACCAAATTGACCACAATCGTCCTTGTAGCGCTCGAGATGAAGGCGGTCGATTTGCGCTGAAATGCGGCCTACAGGCTTACCATTTTTTTCGGCAATGAAGAGCTGTGCTTCGGCATGTTCAAAATATGGATTTTTCTTGGGGTCGAGGTGTTCCAACCGCTCTAAGAAAAGCGGTGCAATCCAATTTTTATCTTTGGCATAGATTTCGAATGGAACTTTGAGAAAGGTAATCTTATCCGCTTTGTTTAGTACGGGGCGCACCGTCACAGTATTAGCGCTCATTCTATGTCTTCCTCTTCGTCATTGCCGCACGTGGAAGCATCAATTATAGCGATTGATCGGCGGGCACAAGCGAGGTTCAATAGGCGATGCATCCAATTTTTTATAAGATGATCTCGCGTTTTGGGTTACGGACCTATTTGCGCCTGACACGCGGCAAGACGCTGGGTGTGCGGGTTGTTGTGATAGATGCTTCGGGCGCTGTTATGCTGGTGAAGCAATCCTATTCACCGGGGTGGATTTTGCCGGGCGGTGGCGTGGAAAAGGGCGAAATGCTGCATTATGCCGCCGCGCGTGAAATTCATGAAGAGGCAGGAATCGTGGCTGAGGGACCATTTGTTCTACATGGAATCTTCTCCAACGAAGAGAAATTTCCCGGAGATTTTGTGTGTCTCTATGTTTTGCGACAGTTTCGGCGCGAGGACTGGGTGCCTGACCACGAGATTTTGGAAGCACGGTTTTTTCCAATGGATCAACTGCCAAGTGACATTACAGATGGTTCACGTCGGCGGTTGAATGAGATTATGAACGGTGAAGCCATTTCTGAATATTGGTGAGAGCGCTTGACGGTCAATGATTCAAGATGTATCGCGAGATGATGTTCAAGTTCCTTCACACTTTGCTACGACGACGCTCTGGCCCTTGCTAAGCGCTCCAGCCCTTTTTGGGGTGGGGTTAATCTCATCTCCCGATAAGTGTGATACCCATGAGCTTTAAACTTTCCCCCGTGCCGCAAACTGATGCGGATCTACCAATCATCGAAAACATACTTGATAACGCCTTCGGACTTTCGCGTCGCACTAAGACGTCTTATCGGCTGCGTGAAGGCAATGTGGCGGCAGAGGGACTTGCGATGGTTATCCGCGACAATGAGGTCGGGATTGCTGGCTGTATCAGCTTTTGGCCGATTACGATTGGTCATGCCATGCAGCCTGCATTGCTGCTGGGGCCACTTGCAGTGCATCCAGCCCGACAGAATTTGGGAATTGGTTTAAAGCTTATGCAGGTGAGTTTGAGCAGGGCGTTGGAACTTGGGCATAGTTTAGTATTGTTGGTAGGAGACCCTCCTTATTATGCACGGGTAGGTTTTCACCAAGTGCCAGAGGGACAGTTGGATTTGCCGGGACCTTATGATCCCAAGCGATTTTTGTATCTCGAATTGGTGGCGCATTCATTATCGTCGGCCCGAGGCTTAGTTCTTTCTGCGCCGCGCTCACATGAATTATTAGCGGCCCTCGCGGAACCACATCGCTGAGGCAGCGACCAGCAACAAAAGTAAGCTAAGCAATGTCGAGAAAAGCGATATCTGGCGAATGGCGGTAACACGAAACTGATTGTTGGCGCGGATGTTCATCCAACCGGAACCTGCCATCAATTGTCCGGCATTAGACTTGCCAATGTTTGGCATACCATCTTCAATCCATGCCAAACCGCCGCCGGTTGCTGCGACGACAGGTTGAAGCTTTTCTGACGTCGCGCGGATGTCTGAAGCCTCTTTAGCATCGTCAGCGCCCACTGCGGCGGCGGCTAATAACTTACCA
>Ga0209069_10000838_pt1 | contig 14881 bp, 16 predicted proteins | sample Str013_2_FD_187202 | JGI IMG/M metagenome (GOLD analysis project Ga0209069, IMG submission 187202) | Freshwater sediment microbial communities in response to fracking from Pennsylvania, USA - Straight Creek_MetaG_SC_2013 (SPAdes) (version 2) | ecosystem: Environmental > Aquatic > Freshwater >...
CCATGGAAAAACTGGGTATGCGCGCCCTTTTGGCTGTGGCGCAAGGTTCCAAATTTCCGGCCCGTCTGGTGGTGATGCACTGGAACGGTGGCAAGAAAGACAAGCAGCCAATCGCCTTTGTCGGCAAGGGTGTAACCTTTGACACAGGCGGCGTGTCCATCAAGCCTTCAGCGGGCATGGAAGACATGAAGGGCGACATGGGCGGGGCGGCAGCTGTCACAGGGCTCATGTATGCCTTGGCCAAGCGCAAAGCCAAATGCAACGTGATCGGTGCCATCGGCATCGTGGAAAACGCAGTCGATGGTGCAGCCCAACGGCCGGGCGATGTGGTGAAATCGATGAGCGGGCAAACCATTTCAGTTCTCAACACTGACGCTGAAGGGCGCATGGTGCTGGCCGATGTGTGCTGGTATATCCAAGACAAATACAAACCAAAATTCATGGTGGATCTGGCCACTTTGACGGGGGCCATCATGGTGGCGCTGGGCAAGGAATTTGCGGGCCTGTTTTCAAACGATGATGAGCTCGCTTCACGCCTGAGCGCGGCGGGCGAAGCCACCGGCGAAAAAGTCTGGCGCATGCCAATGACTCCGGATTTTGACAAGATCATCGACAGCGATATCGCCGATGTGAAAAACACGGGCGGGCGCTTTGGCGGGTCAATCACGGCCGCCCATTTCATCAGGCGCTTTGTGAACAAAACCCCTTGGGCGCATTTGGACATTGCGGGCACGGCGATGGATGCCACCAAAACCGCGATCAATCAAAGCTGGGGCTCAGGCTGGGGCGTGCGGCTTTTGAATAAGCTGGTGGCAGACCACTACGAAGATTAATTGGCCTCAAAGAGTTTGCTGCTGCGGGGCTTGTTCACTCGCGGCAACTTTCTTGGGTGACATCGTTCGGCGTTTGCGTTCCAGCTCTTTGACGGCAGTTGTGCCAGCGTTTTCCAGATCGAATTTAGCGCGTGAACTCTCGACAAAATCACGGTTGGCGATGGCCCAAGTGCCAACCGCCTTGAGTGGTTCAATCAACGTCAAGCCGGTCGGCGTCAAGGCATAGTCCACCCGCGGCGGAATGCTTGGCGTAACTGTACGCGTAACCAATCCGTCACGCTCAAGGCCGCGCAGCGTCAAGGCCAACATGCGCTGCGAAATGGCACTCACGGCACGCCGGATTTCATTAAAGCGCATCGGCCCATCAGCCAGCATGCGCACGACATAGACCGTCCATTTATCACCAATGCGGGCCAATACATCAGCCACGGCGCGGCAGTCGCTGGTGTCATCGCTGTTACCGGGTTTCATGAATGTGCCTCCTTGCGTTACTGATTGTGGTTACCTATGTAGTGTCAGTAACAATAGATTACCTAGTCACAGATTGCAACTGCATCAGAGATGCACAACCGAAAGAGAATAAAATGAACACACTTTGGAGCCCAATCAAGATTGGCAAGTTGGAACTGAAACATCGTTTGGGCCTGGCGCCGATGACGCGCAGCCGCGCCCATGCCGATGGCACGCCGAGTGATCTTGCCGCTGAATATTATTCCCAGCGCGCCTCACTCGGCCTGTTGATCGCCGAAGGCACACAGCCATCAGACGACGGGCAGGGCTATACCACCACGCCTGGAATTTACACGGATGCCCATGTGAAGGGCTGGAAAAAGGTAACGGATGCTGTGCACAAAGCAAGCGGACATTTGTATATTCAGTTGATGCACGCTGGGCGCGTTGCCCATCCGGATAATACGCCCCACCACCGCCAGCCTGTTGCGCCATCTGCCATTGCGCCTGAAGGTGTAAAAATGTTCACGCCAACAGGCATGCAAGATGCACCTGAACCGCGCGCGCTGACCAACGCTGAAGTCAAGCAAACCGTGAAGGATTTTGCCTATGCCGCCAAACGCGCCATTGAGGCGGGTGCTGATGGTGTGGAAATCCACGGTGCCAATGGTTATCTCATTGAGCAATTCATTGCGCCAAATGCCAACACCCGCACCGATGAATACGGTGGCTCCATTGAAAACCGCGCGCGCTTTGCCATTGAAGTTGCAAAAGCCGTTGCCGCAGAAATTGGCCCAGAGCGCACGGGGATTCGCTTGTCGCCCCTCAACAAGGCCGGTGGCCTCGTCGAAGGCCCAGAAGCCCCTGATCTCTACCGTTATCTTGTGGGCGAGTTGAATAAGCTCAACCTGGCATATCTGCACATTTTGCACACCGGCGATGAAAAATTGCTGCAAGATTTGCGCGGCGCTTGGAAGCATCCGCTGCTTGTCAACCGCCCGGGTGCTACACCAGAGAACCTTGAGAAGGACCTGATTTCCGGCTTGGCCGATCTGGTCCCGGTTGGCCAAATGGCGTTGGCGAACCCAGACCTGGTGCACCGCCTGCGCAAGCAAGCCCCACTCAACAAGGCCAACCCGGCAACATTCTTTGGCGGCGGCGCGGATGGTTATACCAACTATCCAACGCTGGCCTAATAACATCACTTGAATTTCGTTCAGCCATGGGGTCAAGAACCTCATGGCTGAAATCTATTTCTATTATCTAGAGCAGGTGCCGCTGGCTTCCATCTTGCCAGACCTTCTGCGGCGTGGCCTAGCGCGCGGCCTTCGCATGGCAGTGGAAACGGCCATACCTGAAAATGTGGAGAGGATTTCCGCCATGTTGTGGGGCGTGGAAGATGTGGCCTTCATTCCCCATGGTTTTGGCGATGATGCCAGTGACAATCAGCCCATTTGGATTTGCGCCGATGCTGAAAACCACAATGACGCTGTCTATCGTTTTTATGTCGATGGTGCCTTGCCGCATGAATTGGGCAAATTGCAACGTGCCTTGATCATGATTGATTCAAATTCTGAGGAAGCGGTCATAAGTGCCCGTTCTGAATGGAAAAATCGCAAGGCTGAAGGGCATGAAGTGAAGTTCTGGAAGCGCGATGAAAATGGCGTCTGGCAGAATCTGGCCTAATACCTAAATGCGCCGCGCCACATCCACCACGCCGCGCAAATCTTTCACTTCATAATAACGCGGCGTTTCAACTGGCACGTCTTCATGCTCATGTTCCCAGGTGATCTCAAAGGGCACATAGACACCGTGGCCACCCGCCTCGATCATCGGTAGAACATCGGAACGGATCGAATTTCCCGCCATCAAAGTGCGGCTGACCGCGCCGCCATAACGCGTGCAAATCTTCTTGTAAGTGGCCGGCTTTTTATCGGAAACGATCTCCACGCCCTCAAAATAATGTGCCAAGCCGGAAGCCAAAACCTTGCGCTCTTGGTGGTGCAGATCACCCTTGGTGATGAGCAATAATTTGAAATCCCCACGCAGCGCTTTGAGCACATCCTCAACATGGGGCAAAAGTTCCATGTCATGGTCGAGCATGTCGCGGCCCGTTGAGATAAGTTTTGAGATCGTGTTGGTGTCAACAGCCCCACCTGATATCTCAATCGCGGCTTCGATCATCGACAAGGTAAAACTCTTCACGCCATAACCATAAAGCTTCACATTGCGGCTTTCGGTTTGAATCACTTTTTGTTTCGCCTCAGCGAAGGGCGTGTAGCCCGACATCAATTCCGCAAAAGCATTTTCGGCGGCGTCAAAGTGAATGAGATTGTGCCACAGCGTGTCGTCAGCATCAAAGCAAACCAGATCGAGTCCGCTCATAGCTTGGCCTCGATGGCATCCCAGATCAGGGCAGCGATATCTGCGCCACCAAAGCGCTTCACCTGCCTGATACCGGTGGGCGAAGTGACATTGATCTCGGTCATATAATCGCCGATCACGTCAATGCCCGTGAAGATGAGCCCGCGCTTTTTAAGTTCAGGCCCAATGGCCTCGCAAATTTCATGTTCACGCTTGGTCAGCGTGGTGGGTTGCGCCACGCCGCCCACATGCATGTTGGAGCGGTTATCATGTGCGGCAGGCACGCGGTTGATCGCACCTGCCACCTTGCCGTCGACTAGAATGATGCGCTTATCGCCCTTGCGCACATCCGGCAAATAGACTTGCGCAATCAGCGGCTCTTTATAGGCGGTCATCATCATTTCCATGAAAGATGAGAAATTCTGATCGCTTTCGCCGCTGCGGATCACACCAGCACCGCCATTGCCGTAAAGCGGTTTGTAGATCACATCTTTATGCGTGCGGCGGAAAGCATCAAGTTCAGCCACGTCACGCGTGATCAATGTCTCTGGCATCAGGTCTTTGAACCGCAGAATAAAAAGCTTCTCCGGCGCATTGCGCACTTCGGTGGGGTCATTCACCACCAAAGTTTTCGGATGGATGATGTCGAGCAAATGTGTGGCCGTGATATAGCCCATGTCAAACGGCGGGTCTTGGCGCATCAACAAAACCTGTTGCGTGGCCAGATCAATGCGTGCCGCCTCACCCAGCGTGAAATGCTCGCCCTTGACATCGCGCACTTTCACAGGTTGGCCATAGCCCGTCACCTTACCCCGTTCATATGCCAGAGTTTTGGTCTGATAATAAAACAGCTCATGGCCGCGTGCCTGGGCTTCAAGCATCAAGGCAAAAGTTGAATCACCTTCAATGCCGAACAGTTCGATGGGATCACATTGCACAGCAACTTTCAGGCTCATTCAATAGGCTCCGTCAAAGGCATTTTCGATGTGGGTTGGAATAAGGGCGGAGTTAACCGCCACAATGTCGAATCGGCAAGTGCCAGCATTGGCAATTTCATCTTGCGCCATCCAATGGCTGGCCGCCGCAGAAATCCGCCGCGCCTGAGTTTGGGAAACAGATTCCACCGCCTCGTCATGCGAGGTGCGCGCCTTCACCTCGATGAAGGCGGTCACATCACCCTTGCGCATGATGAGATCAATTTCACCCGATGGCGATTTATAACGCTGCCTAATCAGCGCATAGCCTTTGGCGGTGAGCAGCGCGATGGCGATCACTTCTGCCACGCGGCCCTTATTTTCGGCCTGCTTGCGATCACGCACCATCAGCTTTGCGCCTCAATATGCGGGCATAGATTTCATCTTTTGGTTTGCTGAATTCTTTGGAGATCAGACTTGCTGCCTTGCTGGCGGAGTGGTCTTGCAACGCGGTGGTGATCGCCGCTTCGATCACCTCATCACTGACGGGTGCAACTTCATCCGTGGGCGGCGCAATGACCAGAACAATCTCGCCTTTGACGCTTTCGCGCTTTTCCAAAATGGTGTGAATTTCTGTCGCCGTTCCGCGCAGCACCTCCTCATGCAGCTTGGTAAGTTCGCGGCACAAAGCCATGTTCCGATTCGGAAAAACTGTAGCGATATCCACTAGCGCGGCCAACACGCGGTGCGGGCTTTCAAAGGCGATGAGGGTTGACGGTACGCCAGCAAAGCGTGCCAGAAAATCCAGCCGCGCCTTCTCTTTCTGCGGCAAGAAGCCGATGAAAGTGAAGGCATCTGAAGGCAGGCCAGAAAGCGTTAGCGCTGTCAATACTGATGAAGCACCGGGCAGGGAATGCACGGCCAGACCTTCTTCGACACAGGCCCGCACGAGGCGGTATCCGGGATCAGAAACGAGTGGCACACCAGCATCTGAAATGAGCACAAAGGCGGCTCCATTCTTGAGCGCTTCAATGATGGCTGGCCGCACAGCCTCGGCATTGTGCTCGTGATAAGGCTTCATCACCGCCTTGATGCCGTAGCGTTCCAACAACCGCACAGAAACACGCGTGTCTTCGCACAACACAACATCAGCCGCGGCCAATGCCGACAAAGCCCGCAGGGTGACATCACCGAGATTGCCAATAGGTGTGGCCACAAGGTGCAGGCCCGGCGCCAAGCTCGCAGCAAGGTGCTGACTGGCCCCAATGTGAAAGCTGCGCTCAGCCATTCAATTCCCTGATGATGGCGTTCAGCAATGGCCGCCCGCGCCTTGTAGCCTGTAATGTGCCATCTACTTCACGCACCAAATCCAATGCTGCCAACGCCTCAATACGTTTCGCAGAAATGGGAACACCTGCCAGCGCAGCATGGCGGCGCAAATCCAAACCTTCGCTGATGCGCATAGACATGAGCAGATATTCAGGCGCCTGATCGGCCCCTGTCAATTGGGTTTGCTCGGTCATGGCGTGGCCTTCTTGTTCCACGCGGTTGACCCAGGTTTCAGGATATTTCTCACACACAGTGGCCAGGCCATTGAGCCGCCCATGCGCGCCGGGGCCAACGCCCGCATAATCGCGATAGCGCCAATAGGTGAGATTATGTCGGCTCTCATGGCCCGCCACCGCATGGTTGGAAATCTCATAAGCGGGCAAGCCTGCGGCTTCGGTCAACTCTTGGGTTGCCTCATAAAGCGCTGCCGCGGAGTCATCATCAGGCACCACCAATTTGCCTGCCTGTTGCAAATCGAAATAGCGCGTCTCAGGCTCAATCGTCAGCTGGTAGAGCGACATATGCCCTTGCTGTTCAGACAGTGCGCGCGACAGTTCTTCGCGCCAGGCAGAAACCGTCTGGCCGGGCCGCGCATAGATCATGTCAAAAGAAACGCGAGGGAAAATTTTTGCGGCCAATCGAAATGCCGCCAGGGCCTCTTCCGGCGTGTGCTGCCGCCCCAGTGCCGCAAGATCAGCGGCATTCAGCGCCTGCACACCAACCGAGACGCGGTTTACACCAGCGGCGCGGTAGCCGCGAAAATTCTCAGCCTCAACACTGGTGGGGTTGGCCTCGAGTGTGATCTCAGCGTCAGCATTGATCGGCCAGAGCGCTGCAATGCCATCCAACACATGGCCAACGGCTTCAGGAGGCATCAGCGAGGGCGTTCCGCCTCCAAAGAAAATGCTGGTCACGCCTTTATCTGGCGCCAGCTGTTTCATCTGCGCCAACTCACGCACCAAGGCCTTGGCATAGCGCATGTGATCCACAGTTTCATGGCGCACATGGCTGTTGAAATCACAATAAGGGCATTTGGCCTTGCAGAAAGGCCAATGCACGTAAACCCCGAAATCTCGTTCAGAAGAGATCGGCAATCAGCTTCTCCAATGCCAAGGCGCGGTGTGAAATCTTGTTCTTTGCGGCATGGCTCATTTCAGCGAAAGTTACTGTAGCGCCATCAGGCATAAAGGCGGGATCATAACCATGGCCCAGCTTGCCGCGCCGTGGCCAAACCATTTGCCCATGCGCCACGCCTTCATAGTAACGTTCTTCACCATCTGGCCACATCACACAAAGGGTGCAACAGAACTGCGCCTTGCGCTTGGCAGGCGTCAAGGCATTTACGCCTTGCAGTTTTGCCTCCACCATGCGCATGGCCAACATCCAATCGCGTTGCGGGCCAGCCCAATCGGCGGTGTAAACGCCAGGAGCGCCCTTAAGGGCATCGACGCACAAGCCGCTGTCATCAGAAATGGTAATGAGGCCCGAAGCTTTGCAGGCCGCCAGTGCTTTGATGCGCGCATTGCCTTTGAAGGTGTTTTCTGTTTCGACTGGTTCGGCCAAACCCAATTCTTTGCAAGAAGTTGTAACGACTCCATGCGGCGCAAAGAGTTGTGCAAACTCTTCGAGCTTTCCCTTGTTGTGGGTGGCGATGAGAATTTTCTGACCTTTGAGTTTGCGCGTCACGCCAAAACCTTTTTCTGCGCGTCAACAAGCTGCGCGATGCCGGCTTTCGCCATGGTGAGAAGTTCATGCAATTTTTCTTCTGAGAAGGGCTCACCCTCTGCGGTGCCTTGAATTTCGATGATGCCGCCAGAACCCGTCATCACGAAGTTGGCATCTGTGCCAGCGGTGGAGTCTTCAGCATAATCCAGGTCTGTCACACATTCGCCGCCGTGAATGCCGCATGAAATGGCTGCCACGTGATCGCGAATGGGTGAGGCCGTCAACATGCCGCGCGCCATCATCCAGCTGATGCAATCAGCCAAGGCGATATAGCTGCCAGTGATAGCTGCCGTGCGTGTGCCGCCATCAGCTTGAATGACATCGCAATCCAAAGTGATTTGCTTTTCGCCAAGGGCCTTCAAATCAACAATGGCACGCAGGCTGCGACCGATAAGTCGCTGAATTTCCTGGGTGCGGCCAGATTGTTTGCCCGCAGCGGCTTCGCGCTTCATGCGGTCTCCCGTGGCGCGGGGCAACATGCCATATTCGGCAGTGACCCAACCCTTGCCGCCACCTTTCAGCCAAGGCGGCACACGCTCTTCCAGCGAAGCGGTGCACAGCACATGCGTGTCACCGAATTTCACCAGGCACGAGCCTTCGGCGTGTTTTGAAACATGGCGCGTAAATGAAACTTCACGCAATTGGTTGGGCAGACGGCCAGAAGGGCGCATTGTCGTTAATTCCTTAAATCAGTTTATGTTGCTGCGCCAACTGGCGCAAATTTGCCGCTGGGCGCGGGCCAATTTGTTGAATGCATTCTGCCGCAGCAAGGCAACCAAGGGCAGCACTTTGTTTCAAGCTGACACCTGACGTGTGGCCAAACAAAAAGCCCGCTGCAAACAAGTCGCCAGCCCCCGTGGCATCGAGCAATTCGGCAATCGGATAAGCAGATACTTGTGCCGTCTCGCTGCCGCGAACCACGATGGCACCCTTTTCTGATCGCGTGATCGCGGCCAATGGGCAATCCTGACGCATGGCGGCAACTGCGCCATCGAAGCTTTGTGTTTGATACAGCGATTTGACTTCGCTCTCATTGGCAAAGACAATGTCGATGGAAGTGCGGATCAGATCAAGAAAGTCTGCGCGGTGGCGCTCGACGCAAAACGAATCAGACAATGTGATAGAGGTCAGGCGGCCAGCAGCGCGTGCGATTTTGGCAGCTTCGCGGAAGGCGGCCTTGGCCTCAGGTTTGTCGTAAAGATAGCCTTCCATATAAGTCACCTGCGCGGCCTGCACCACTTTGGTATCAACATCTGCAGGCGCCAGATTTACGCAAGCGCCAAGATAAGTGTTCATCGTGCGCTCACCATCTGGCGTGACGAGAATGAATGAGCGCGCGGTGGCCGGCCCATCCTTGGCGCGCGGCGTTGTGAAGTGAACACCGATGGCCTTCATGTCATGTGCAAATATTGTGCCCAACTGGTCGTCACGCACCTTGCCGAAATAAGCCGCCTTTGCACCAAAACTGGCAACGCCAGCAGCAGTGTTGCCGGCAGAGCCGCCAGAGGTTTCGGTGGCCGGCCCCATATGGGCATAAAGCTCTTCGGCGCGCGCTTCGTCGATCAGGTTCATTGAGCCTTTGACCAGCTTTTCACGCAATACAAAGGCATCTTCCACCCTGGCAATCACGTCGACAATGGCGTTGCCAATGGTCAGGACATCAAATTCTGAGTTTTGCATGACAGGCAACTAGCCCAAGCCACTTGCAGAAACAAGCAAGGCTTCCTAACTCATGCGACATGTTCACAGCTGCTATTAAGGCCCTCAATGACATCACCTCGCCAGAGTTGCGCTCGGTTTTGTGGAAATCCATCGCCCTTTCCATTGGGCTTTTTGTGGCTTTGCTGTTGGCAATCGAGTTTGCCTTGTCGACCTTTACTGCATTTTCATGGTCTTGGCTGACCAGTGGGCTGCAAATTATCACTGGTCTTGGCATGTTTGCGGCGTTTTTCTTCTTGATGGCCCCCGTCACGGCTCTGTTTGCCGGACTGTTTCAAGATGGCATCGTTGCCAAGCTGGAGCAGTGGCACTACCCACAACATCCCGCAGGCAAAGTGCTTTCCTATTCCACAGGCATTCTTGCGTCAGTCAAATTTGCCGCCATAACTTTGGGCCTCGACCTTTTGGTTCTGCCACTGGTGCTGTTCTTTGGCTTTGGCGCTTTGCTTATGCTCTGTGCCAATGCCTATATCATCAGCCGTGAATATTTTGAGCTGACGGCCGCGCGCTATATGCCGATGCGTGAAGCGGTAGAATTGCGCCGCACAAATGCGCTGCGGATATTTATTGCCGGTCTCATTCCGGGCGCTGTGTCATTGGTGCCATTTGTGAATTTCGTGACACCCGTTTTCGCGACCAGCTATTTCCTGCACCTGTTCAAGGGGCGGGCGTCTTAGGCTTGAAATTGCATTGCTCTGCCACGATGCAGCGCCAACAATCAGGCTTTCGCGCCTTGCAGATATAGCGGCCATGCAAGATCAGCCAGTGGTGAGCATGGCGCAGATATTGAACCGGGATGACCTTGTGGAGTTTGTCTTCCACCGCGCGTGGTGTTTTTCCCGGTGCCAGACCTGTCCGGTTGCCCAAGCGAAATAGATGAGTATCCACCGCGATAGTGGGTTCGCCAAATACGATATTGAGCACCACATTGGCGGTCTTGCGCCCCACACCGGGAAGCGCTTCCAACGCCTCACGCGTTAAGGGCACGCGGCTCTTGTGCTTTTCAATGAGGGCGAGACTCAGCGCATAAACATTCTTGGCTTTGGCGCGAAACAGCCCGATGGTCTTGATCGCCTCGCGGATGCCATCCTCGCCCAGAGCCGCCATTTTCTCTGGCGTATCAGCAATGGCAAACAGCGGCTTGGTGGCCTTGTTCACACCAGCATCGGTGGCTTGGGCTGAAAGCACCACGGCCACCAGAAAGGTGAAATCATTCACCGAATAAAGCTCTCCCTGGGGCTCAGGGTTGGCCTCATGGAAGCGACGAAACATCTCAGCAATCTGGGCAGAATTCATCTTGGCGGTCATGTGCCGACATACTAGCTTGAGGCATGGGCGAAACGAAACCCGAAATAAAAACCATAACGCTTTATCCACACCGCTCATTAAGCCCGCGCGGTCTTCGCATTGTGCTCGGCATTGTTGTGGCGGCCAATCTAGTCGTCGCCACGTTGTTTCTAACTCTGCGCGCCTGGCCCGTGTTCGGCTTTATGGGGCTGGACGTGGCTTTGGTGTTCTGGGCCTTTCGCGCCAACATGCGTGCGGCGCAAGAACACGAAACCATTGTGATTGACGGCGAGAAATGGACTTTCCATCGCAGCAATAAAAGGGGCGAAACCAGCCGCACATTCAATCGTCGCTGGATGCGTTTGGAACTGGAGTATGACGAAGCGCGCGAATTGGTGGGCCGCCTGTTTTTTATCTCGCATGGCAAACGCACCGAAGTGGGCCGCTTTCTGGGCGCTGAAGAACGCAAAGCCTTGGCTGATCATTTGCGCCGCATGTGAGCGAATATCGGGTGGCAAGAATTGTGGGCGCGGCCTAGTCTGCAAGTCATGAGCCAGCTTGATGATTACAATAAAGTCCGCAGCGTTTTAGAAAGCCTGCATGAGAATTGGCGTGAACAGCCATCGCTATCAGATCTGGCGCGGCCTGTTGGCCTGAGCGAAGATCAATTGCAAAAATTGTTTACCCGTTGGGCTGGTTTGACGCCAAAGGCATTTCTGCAGGCGCTGACCTTGGATCACGCCCGCGCCATGTTGCAGGATTCCGCCAGCATCCTAGATGCTGCTTTAGAGGTTGGCCTGTCCGGCCCCGGCCGCTTGCATGATCTTTTCATCGCGCATGAAGCCATGTCGCCCGGCGCTTACAAGGCCAAGGGGGCAGGCTTGCAAATCTATTATGGCTTTCACCCATCACCTTTCGGCATGGCCTTGGCAATGGTGACTGAACATGGCCTGTGCGGGCTTGCCTTCAACGATGAAGGCCAAGACAAGGCGTCATTGGTTGATATGACACGGCGTTGGCCTAATGCTCAGTACACGGAAGATAGTGCGCGTACGGCGCCTTATGTGGCCCGCGTTTTCGGCAACATCAAAGACAACCAGCCCATCCGCATCACCATGATTGGCAGCGATTTTGAAATCAGCGTGTGGGAAACCTTGCTCAAAATCCCCATGGGCAAAGCAGTCAGTTATGGCGATATTGCCTCATCCATCGGCAAGCCGAAAGCCGCCCGTGCCGTGGGAGCGGCTGTGGGGCGCAACCCCATTTCATTTGTGGTGCCGTGCCATCGTGCACTTGGAAAAACAGGTGCGCTTACCGGTTATCACTGGGGCCTTACGCGCAAGAAAGCGATACTGGGTTGGGAAGCAGGTCAACTTAGTTCAGCATAAGGTGGGCAGCCACCGCTGCAACATAACCAAGCGCAATTGCAGGCAACCATCTCAAATGTTTGAGGAAGGTATAATCTTTGCCAGCCAGCCCCATCAACGCGATGCCAGCTGATGAACCGATAGATAGCATGGAGCCGCCTGTGCCAGCGGCCAAGGCCAACAACAGCCATTGGCCCTGTGCCATTTGCCGGTGCATTTCCAAAATGCCGTAAACCAACGGCACGTTATCCAGCAAGGCAGAAAGTGGGCCCACCGCGATGTTGGCACTGGTTGCGCCGAAGTTTCCGTAGAGCGCATTGTTGACTGTGGCCAACCAGCCAAACTGCGACAGCCCACTGATGCAAAGCATCACTCCGGCAAAGAACAACAATGTGTCCCACTCCACGCGCTGCATTTGTGCAAAGCTGTCGAGCACCAAATCCGAATTTGCAGATCGCTTGGCCTTGTGTTGCATATAGAAAACCAGAATTTGCAACAGGCCCAGGCCTAGCAGCATGCCCATGACGGGCGGCAGCCCAAGCGCCACATTGCCCCAAGCACTCAGAAAAATCGTGCAAGCTGCCAGCAGAATAATGTGGCCAGTGAACGGCTTCATTCGCACGGTTTGACGCGCTGCAATGGGCACACCCTGTGGCACGGCAAAAGTCATCGCAATGGCTGGGATGAGCCAAGTGAGAAGGGCTGGAAAAAACAATTTGAAAAATGCTGCAAATGGCAAAAGCCCGGCCTGCCACAGCATCAAACTCGTCACATCGCCAAACGGACAAAATGCACCACCTGCATTGGATGCCACAACAATGTTGATGCAGGTGAGTGTCAGAAACTTCGCATTGCCGCGCCCCAGACCCAATGCCACAGCGCCGACAACCAAGGCAGTTGTCATATTTGCCAGCACGATTGACAGGCAGAACGTAACAGCGCCCAATATCCAAAACAGGTGACGGAACGATAGGCCGAGCGCAGATATTTTCTGCTGCAACAATGCGAACGCCCCGCGCTCTTCCAGCACATTCACATAAGTGAATGATACCAGCAGGAACAGCAACAATTCGCCATAGCTGGAGATGGCTGCGCCAGCGGCTTGGGTGAGGGAATGGTCAGCGGAGTTGAATGCCCATCCGGCCAAGAACCAAATGAGGCCAGCCGCCAAAAGCACGGGCTTTGATTTTTTGAGTTCGATCACTTCCTCAAAAACAACGAGGGTGTAACCCGCCAAAAATATTGCCAGAGCTATCGCTGCCAACATCAGGCGCTCTCCATCTCCAGCCACTGCGTTTCCATCGTATCCAACTCATCAGCCAGTTTCGCGCGAAGGCGGCCAAAATCTGCTGCCCTCTTTGGTTCCTGCGCATAGATGGTGTGATCGGCCAGGGCTGCATCCAGCAGCTCGATCTTCTCACGATGCTTGTCAATCTTGGCAATCAAAACCGACGCGTTCTTTTTTGCCACAGGACTTGGCGCGGGTTTGGAAGTTTTCGGCGCTTCATTCTTCTTCGGCGCAGGTGTGCGGCCAAGCACCAGATTGCGGTAGTCTTCCATGTCACCTTCAAAAGGTTTTACTGTGCCGTCACGCACCAGCCACAAGCGGTCAACACAAGTTTCGATGATGTGTTGATCATGGCTGATCAGAACCACTGCACCCTCATATTCATTGATGGCGTGAATCAAGGCCTCGCGGCTATCGATATCCAAGTGGTTGGTAGGTTCATCCATCACCAGCACATGTGGGGCGTGAAAGGTTGCAAGGAAGAAAAGCATGCGGGCTTTCTCGCCGCCCGACAAGGTATTGCAAGGGCTGTCAGCCAGATGTGCGCCAAAGCCCACCGCCCCAAGGCGTGCGCGGCGCTGGGCCACGGGCATATCTGGCATCAGGCGCGAGACGTAATCAAACGGCGTAAGCGTTTCATCCAGCTCGTCCAATTGGTGTTGCGCGAAATAGCCGATGGTGATTTTGGAATGGTGGTGCATCTCACCCAGCATGGGCTTCAGCTTGCCGCAGATCAGTTTGGCGAAGGTGGATTTGCCATTGCCGTTTGAACCGAGCAAGGCGATGCGGTCATCAGGGTCCATGCGCAGTGAAATATTGCGCAGCACCACACGCTCACCATAGCCAATGGCGCATTTGTCAAATGAGTAAGCTGGCGGGGCCAGCGCGCGTTGCGGGTTGGGGAATTTGAACGGTGCCACTGCACCTTCCACCATATCGGCAATCGGTTCCAGCTTTGCGAGTGCCTTCACACGGCTTTGCGCCTGGGTTGCCTTGCTGGCCTTGGCCTTGAAACGGTTGATGAAAGCTTGCATGTGGGCACGCTGATCATCCTGCTTCTTTTTCATCTTGACGTTCAGCGCCTGCTTCTCGCGGCGTTGACGTTCGAAGATGTCATAAGTGCCTTGGTAAAGCGTCAGCTTCTGCTGATCGAGGTGCAAAATGGCGTTGACGGCAATGTTGAGCAGATCACGGTCATGGCTTACCAACAGAATGGTGTGCGGATAATCGCGGATATAATCTTGCAGCCAAAGCGTGCCCTCAAGATCAAGATAATTGGTCGGCTCATCCAACAGCAAAACATCTGGCGCACCAAACAGCGCGGCGGCCAAAGCCACGCGCATGCGCCAACCGCCCGAAAGGGCAGAGCAGGGCCCACGCATGGTCTCTTCACTAAAGCCCAGGCCCGCCAAAATGATCGATGCCCGCGCTTCGGCTGAATAGGCGTCAATGTCCGCCAGCCGCACCTGAATTTCTGCAATGCGGTGCGGGTCTTTGGCGGTGTCTGCTTCTGCCATCAGGGCAGCACGCTCTTTGTCTCCGGCCAGCACGACCTCGATCAGGGTTTCTGAACCGCCCGGCGCTTCCTGCGCCACGGTGCCAATC
>Ga0209069_10000840_pt1 | contig 14879 bp, 11 predicted proteins | sample Str013_2_FD_187202 | JGI IMG/M metagenome (GOLD analysis project Ga0209069, IMG submission 187202) | Freshwater sediment microbial communities in response to fracking from Pennsylvania, USA - Straight Creek_MetaG_SC_2013 (SPAdes) (version 2) | ecosystem: Environmental > Aquatic > Freshwater >...
CTATTATTTATTGTCTAAAAAATACTTTATAAAAATACTCTCCAGCTAGCGAAGGATTGAATTGAATAATTAGAAGAATATAGAAAAATAGAATTTATTTACTCCATGTTTTCCTTATAAAACGCAGCCAGTTCTCGTGCATAATATTATTGACAGCTTCATTATTGTAACCACGTTTTTTTAAGAGTGCAGGAATTTTTTGCAAATCAGCTATCGTTTCCAAATCATAGGGCGATTGTTCTTTTCCAAATGCGCCATCCAAATCAGAGCCGATACCCACATGCAAACTATTGCCTGCTACCTGGCAAATATGATCCATATGGTCAATGAGTTTTTCCAGGTTGCAATGCAGTTGTTCAGGTGTTGATTCTTTGCGTACCCAGCCCTGCACCATCATCCAGGCATCCATAGCGCCTCCAATGACAGCACCCCGCTCAACCAATATTTTTATCATATCGTCGCTGAACTGGCGGTTGTGGTTCACCAGCGCGCGACAATTATTATGACTGGCCCATACCGAACCATTAAAATTATCCATGGCCTGCCAGAAAGCATCATCACATAAATGGGTTGCATCCAGGATGATATTCAGTTTTTCCATTTCTTTCAGCAAATCAATACCATTCTTATTCATCTTTCCGGTAGCATCTGTTCCATTGGCATAACGGCCGGGTCCATAATGTGCAGGGCCCACTGCCCGGAGTCCATTTGCATGAGCAAGCTGTAAATGCTCAATGGTAACAAGAGAGTCCGCGCCTTCCAGGCTCAGTATATACCCAATTGGTTTTTTATCAGCAGGCGCACCATCGTTCCATAGTAATAAATGTTTCTCCAGTGATTCAAGATTATGGATTTGTACCATTTCACCTGCTGCTTCCATGGTTTTATACCATGCCAGTTGCCCCTGCGTTTGCGCCCATGCCTGCTCTGGTGAATGCCATCCTTTTAAGGAATTACCGGGTGCCACATAACGTCCTATCTGGGTGGCTACCACCAAACCAATATTCCCTTCCCTTAATGCCGGAAGAGAAACTGTATTTTTCTCCCTGTCAGGTTTATCCGTCATTCCTTTTTCTCTTATCCTTATATCAGTTACGGGCAAACGCAAATCACGGTTCCATTCCATGGCATTCATACTAAGGTCCAAATGGGCGTCTATGATAAACATATAGTGATACTTTCTTTATTATTGTTTGTGAAATTGAATCATGTATTCTGAAATATAAGCGCTGCTGTCCTGGACCTTATAAAACAACCTTGCCCGTTCTCCCAATTGAAGACATGTCCTTTTATTACTGATATCTTCCTCATTGTTCATGGGCTGCAGGGAAGGATACCAGGTTACATGACCGGGTTTATCCAGCAATAGTTTAGGTGTGGTCCATTGCTGTGCATTATCAGCTTCACCCAGGTCCTTGTTTTTATTAAATGAAATATAAATGCTGCTTCCTTTCCAGGATATGCCTTCCGATTTTGCCATCAGCATTACCCAGCATTCAAGAAAACTGTTCCAGCTTACAGAAGGGCCCCAGTGAAAGGCAGATTTGGGAGAGGAGGCCGGGCCACCACCTTTTACAATGGGAACCTGCAAAGCAGGAACGGGCTTACCGGTTCCATCATAGGCTGCATTGAATCCTTTCCCATCCCAGCGTTTTACCTTGCCCGTTGGATTTTCCAAATCTTTTAATGGCAATTGGGCAATACTGATGCATTGTCCGCTGTATTCAGTCAATTCGTTGTATCCATCCTGCGTATAAACACCCGGATAACCATATTCGCCATAAAAAATATACAGGTTATCGCCGCTTACGATAGCAGAAGGATCGCCCACACCACCTGCAAATGTGATGGAAGTATTGTGCGGCTTCAAAATCATACGCGGCTGTAAATCTTCCAGTATTATCCCTTTATTGCTCCAGCTTCTGCCGGCATCTGTAGATTTCACAATGCCAATTCTGCAAACAGCGGCGGCGCTTGTATCCCCTGTTAATCCGCGCGGCCAGTCTTTATTGATATATCCTTTCCCCGTGGAGGAATCATAGGGAAGTGTAGCCGGATAGTTTTCATTGTGGTACAATGCAAACAATGTTTTCCCGGTCTTATCATTACTGTCCCGGTACACTGTTTCAAACCATACCGCACCATGAAGGCCATCGGTTCCGGGGACAGCATTGGGTGGAAGCATTGGTTCTTTAAATTCACCCGCTTTGCGAAGAAATGCTTCATCAGCATTCCTGCCATCGGCAAATTTTAAATTACTGGAACTACCCCATACCGGGTCCTCTCCATATTTACCCGGAAATATTCTAAATGTATCGCCCACCCATACTTCTGCCATATTGCAATCCACAAATGAATTGAATACAAATCTGGCGGAGGGAACCAGTACTGCTCTTGGTGAAAACGCCTCTTCCATCGCCACTTTGTTTTTCCAGGGAATCAGGAAAGCGCCGATAACGGCGAGTATCAGTACTGCAATAATCCTTAACAGGGCTGGCCTTTTTTTCATGTCGCGCTTGGTTTAACCGGCCTTAAAATTATTATGCTTGCCAGAATGAATCAAATCTAGTTTTTATTAGCTGCATACCGGAGGGCAAAAGCTTGTTTATGCCACAACACTGATTTTATTCATGAAAATTGTACATTGGGATAGGGTAAAATAGTACTTTGAAAATAATACGGGAAATCCTTCCTTTGAAACCCTATATTCTCTAACCGATTCAAACTGCCAATATGAAGTATTTCGTTTTTCTTGCCGCAGGCCTGTTTTCCCTGCTGCAAATCTCCAGCGCGCAACCAGCACTCAACGCAAAAGCAGACGCAATTATCAGTAAAATGACCCTCGAAGAAAAAGTGGGCCAGATGACGCAGGTTACCCTGGCGGTTATTGCCAAAGGTGGTTGGGGCAACCAGGATGGTACCCTTGATCCGGCAGCTGTAAAAAAAGCAATACAGGATTATAAGGTAGGTTCAGTATTGAATACAACCGCCCATGCCTTGCCGGCAGAAGTATGGCGTACGATAATTACCCAATTGCAGGATGAAGAAAAGAAAACACGGCTGAACATTCCCGTTATATACGGACTGGATGGTATACATGGCCAGACTTATACACTGAATTCAACTTTGTTTCCGCAGAATATCGCCATGGCCGCCACCAGGAACCCTGCACTGGCAGCCGCAGCGGCAAAAACAACGGCGAAGGAATTGCGCGCTTCCGGCGTACGCTGGAACTTTGCACCCGTACTGGATTGTGGTCGTCAGCCTTTGTGGTCAAGGTTTCCTGAAACCTATGGGGAAGATCCTTATATAGGCGCCACCATGGGTAGCGCTGCCATCAAAGCTTATGAAGAAGATGGATTGAAAAACCCCACTGCTGTGGCCAGTTGTATGAAGCATTACCTGGGTTATTCAGCTCCCCGGAGCGGTAAGGACAGAACCCCCGCTTACCTGCCTGAAATAGAAATGCGTGAATTCTATTTACCACAGTTTCGCGCAGCGGTAAAAGCAGGTGCTTCTACCATCATGATCAATTCCGGCGACATAAACGGAACTCCGGTACATGCCAGTAAATATTTGCTCACAGATGTTTTGAGAAAGGAACTCGGTTTTGAAGGCCTGATTGTAACAGACTGGGAAGATATTATTCGATTGTATGCAAGGCACCATGTCGCAGCCACGCCAAGAGCTGCCGTAGTAATGGCCATCAATGCGGGAATAGACATGAGTATGGTACCCGGCGATTTTTCCTTCTTTGATCTGTTAAAAGAAGCCGTTCAAAAAGGAGAGGTATCCATCAATCGTGTAAACGATGCAGTGCGTCGTATACTGGTCTTAAAAATGAAACTGGGTCTGATGGACAATGCCTATCCCGAACCCGCTTCGTTTGGCAATTTTGGAGCGACTGCCTACCAGCAACAGGCATTGGAAGCAGCAAGGGAAGCCATGACCCTGCTGAAGAATGATAACAATGTATTACCGCTATCAAAAACAGCAAAGGTGCTGGTAGCTGGCCCTTCTGCCCAAAGCATCAGCGCATTGAATGGTTGCTGGAGCTATACCTGGCAGGGCAAAGATGAACAATGGTACCCGACCGACAGTAAAACCATCTTGCAGGCCATTACGGATAAAGTGGGCGCGGGCAATGTGATTACCACTACGACAAAAGGATTTGATTCCAAACAAAATATGGATGCTTCAGCCTTAACCGCTGCGGCAGCCAATGCAGATGTAATTGTATTGTGCATTGGTGAAAATGCTTATGCAGAAAGCCCCGGTAATATTATGGATCTTGTTTTGGCGGAGGACCAACAGGCATTGGCAAAAGCGGCTATTGCTACCGGTAAGCCCGTGATATTTGTATTAACGGAAGGAAGACCAAGGCTAATCACGAATATCGAACCCGGTGCAAAAGGAATATTGATGACTTACTGGACAGGTAAGAAATCTGCCGAAGCCATTGCTGATGTGTTGTTTGGTGATTACAACCCTTCCGGACGTTTGCCTTTCAGCTACCCGCGCAGCATGGGAGAATTGGTTACTTATGATCGCAAGCCGACTGAAGATGTAAGAGAAATATTCAATGAGAATGTTACCATGGATGGTTACAAGCCTCTTTTTCCATTCGGTTTGGGATTGAGTTATACTTCTTTTGCATACAGTGATATTAAGTTAAGTGCTGCTACTTTAAAGGGAAATAATAAATTATCAGTAGAAGTTACCGTTACCAATACCGGTAAAATGGCAGGTGGACATTCGGTTGAATTGTATACCGCCGATTTGGTTGCCAGCATCGTACCCAGTGTAAGAAGGTTGCGCGCTTTTCAGAAAATACAATTACAGCCCGGAGAAAGCAAACAGGTAATATTCATGATTGACAGGAACAACCTTGCTTTTGTGAATGCACAATTAAAAACTGTGACCGAACCAGGGGAGTTTGATGTAATGATTGGTGATAAAAAAGCCCGGTTTAATTACGTACAATAACTGATTAGATAAACACCCTTGTACCCGTACCAAGGTAACTTTCCCGGAAATCCTTGGGGGTACTGTGTTTTTTCTTCTTGAATATGCGGTTGAAGTTGGAAATATTATTAAAGCCGCACTGGTAAGCTATCTCTGCAATGGAATGATTGGTTTCAATCAGCATGCGCGATGCATTGCCCAGTCTTATTTCATTCAGGCAGTTAATAAAGGTCATGCCCGTTTTAGCCTTGAAAAATCGACTGAAGGCCGCTTCCGTCATATTGCACAATTGCGCCACTTCACCCAGCTTGATTGCCTTGTCGAAATGAAGGTTCATGTGCTCAATCGTCTTCTTAATGCGGCGACTGTTGTAAATAGAATTTTCATTGTTGTTGTTGAAATACGCATCGGAAAGCATGCGCGTATTTCTTGAAAGTGATAATTCATGCAGAATACGCATCAGCTCCAGTACCGAATCAAAACCCTGCTTCTTTTCCAATTCCAGTATACGCGGTGCAATCGCTTTCGTGGTTTCTGTAGAGAATAAAATACCGCGGCGGGATTTATTAAACATATTGCGCAAAAAACTAAGCTGGTTCCTGCGAAGCATGCCATCGTCCAGTAAGTCTTTGTGAAATTGTATGGTGATTTCCTTCATCTCCTCACCGGAAAATTTATGGGTAAACCAGCCATGCGGCAGGTTGGGGCCCACCATTACCAGTTCCCAATCATCTATCTCTTCCATATGGTCGCCGATAACGCGTTTCACTCCTTTTCCATTCATGATAAAATTCAATTCATATTCTTCATGGTAATGAATCGGGAAGTCAAATTCACTTTTCACCCTTGTAAACAGTGTAAAGCAATCAGATTGTGTTAAGGGTATTATTTCTTTCAAATGACTGGCCATGCTACTAAAGGGTTATGGTCAATGTTTAATTTGTATCATTGATAGGTAAAAATAGTACATATCCGGTAATATTGCCAAGAAACTGCTACAACCTTTGTTGACAGGGCTTTTGAGCGGTATTTGTTTTTAGGAACCCTTCCCTCAAAATCAAATAGTATAACAGACGGGTAAAAAAGTACTAGCTTTTTGCCTGCGCAAAAATTTACATTTGGTATAACCAACTGCTTGCTTCAATTGGATACAATGCGTCTTTTTGTTTGCATTACAGTTGTTACGATTGCAATGGTAACCACTTAATAGGGATGCTATGTATCACAATTGCCAAAGATTTTGCTGCTTCTTGTTTGCCGTTGGCATTTCCTTCATGACCCTGGCGCAAACTGATTTACCCATCGATAAAAAGGCTACTCCAGAAACCATCCATCTCTACCACAACCTCAAAAAGTTATTGGCAAAAGGAATCATGTTTGGTCACCAGGACGATCTGGCCTATGGTGTTGGATGGAAATATGAAACCGGCCGAAGCGATATCAAAGATGTAACGGGTGAATACCCCGCTGTATATGGCTGGGAACTTGGCCGCATTGAATTGGACCATACTGAAAACCTCGATGGCGTTCCATTTGATAAAATGAAACAGTTTATCCACGATGGTTATGAAAGAGGAGGTGTGATTACCATCAGCTGGCATTTAAACAACCCGCTGACTGGTAAGTCTGCATGGGAACCTGCACCCGGTACTGTCGCTGCTGTACTTCCCGGTGGAGAAAAACACGCATTGTACAAAGAATGGCTGGATAAAGTAGCTGTATTCCTGAATAGCCTGAAAGGGGACAAGGGAGAATTCATTCCGGTCATATTTCGTCCCTTTCATGAACTCAATGGCAACTGGTTCTGGTGGGGAAAGTCGCATTGTACACCCGAAGAACTAAAAAAGCTTTACCAGTTTACCGTTGGTTATCTCCGTGATGAAAAACAGGTACACCATTTACTATATGCATACAATACCGACCGTTTTGCTAATACCGAAGAATACCTGGATCGTTACCCCGGTAATGATTGGGTAGATGTAACTGGCTTTGATATTTACCAGCGTGGAAAAGACAATGCCGGATTTATTAAAGACATCAGTCGAATGTTATCGGAACTGGAATCTGTTGCTAAGGAAAGGAATAAGGTTCCCGCGCTTACAGAATTTGGCTATGGAACAGTGCCCGATTCCACCTGGTGGACAAGCACTTTTATCAAAGGGTTGGAAGGGCACCATGTTTCCTATGCCCTTGCATGGCGCAATGCTGGAAGCAAAAGTGCCACTGAAACTGAATTTTATGTTCCCTATAAAGGACATGCATCAGCGGCAGATTTTATAAAGCTATTTCAATCAGGTAAAATACTCTTTCAAAATAAGACTGCGAAAGAGTATGTATACCGTCAGTAAGTTCTTATAAACTAACTGCTTTGTTTGGTCATAATCAATGGTTGTTTTCTCAAAGCAGCGTAAGCATTAGAATCGAATAAAGGCATCGTTATTCCGGGTTTTTACCCGGGCTACCTTGTCTTTTTTTTAAAAACAACGATTGATACGCTTGTCATTATTGCCTATATTGTTGCAGCTGACTGGTAACAGAAGCTGTTGCGCAGAAAAGCCGCTAATCTAACCAATGATTGCTTAAAAGGATATATGAAATTACAATTCATAGATGTTGCCATCATCGTCCTATACCTCGCACTGATGGTGTCGCTTGGTTTCTGGTTCCGGAAAAAAGCAAAGAAAAATAAGGAGAGTTATATGCTGGGTGGTAAATCACTGCCCTGGTATATGCTGGGCATGAGCGATGCCAGTGATATGTTCGACATCAGTGGTACCATGTGGATGGTGGCGCTTTGTTTTGTATATGGAATGAAAAGTATCTGGATACCCTGGTTATGGCCGGTATTCAACCAGGTAATCATGATGATGTTTCTTTCCAAATGGCTGCGGCGTTCCAATGCCAATACGGGAGCAGAATGGCTGGCCACTCGTTTTGGTACTGTTGGTAAAGGCGTAAAATCATCCCACAATGTTGTAGTGGCCTTTGCATTGCTGAGTTGCTTTGGTTTTTTGGCGTATGGCTTTATAGGCCTGGGAAAGTTTATTGAAATATTTGTACCCTGGAGCAATATACAGCCGTATATACCTTTTCATATTGCACCGGCATATGTACCGCATTTTTATGGAATCGTCTTTACCCTCTTCGCGATGTTTTATTCCATCCTGGGGGGCATGCACAGTATCGTACTGGGCGATTTCATCAAGTACCTGATCATGACGGTGGCCTGTTTCTCCATCGCTATAATTGCCGTCAACCATTTGCAGGGACAACACCTGAATGTTCCCAACGGCTGGTTCGATCCGTTCTTTAACTGGCACCTTAACCTGGATTGGAGCAATATTGTTCCCGATGCCAATAAAAAAATCGAGAGTGATGGCTTTGGTTTGTTTGGCTTCTTTTTTATGATGATGCTGTTCAAAGGCATCTTCGCCAGCCTTGCCGGACCGGCACCCAATTACGATATGCAAAAGGTATTGAGCACACGTTCGCCTAAGGATGCATCCAAGATGAGCGGCTTTGTTTCCATCATTTTATTACCTGTTCGTTATTCCATGATCATTGGTTTAACCGTACTGGGTTTATTGTATTACAAACAAATGGATCTGACCGGCGCGAATGGTACCGATTTTGAAAAGGTACTTCCTGCAGCCATCAATAATTTTTTGCCGGTAGGTATACTTGGCCTTGTATTGACCGGACTACTCGGTGCATTTATGGGAACCTTCTCCGGTACACTGAATGCTGCACAGGCATATATCGTGAATGATATTTACCTGAAGTATGTAAACCCGAACGCAGGCACAAAGAAAATCATGACAATGAACTATGTAATTGGATTACTGGTTGTCATTATTGGAATTGTACTTGGCATGTTTGTAAAAGATGTGAATACCGTATTACAATGGATCGTAGGTGGATTATACGGTGGTTATATAGCATCCAATATGTTTAAATGGTACTGGTGGCGCTACAATGCCAATGGGTTTTTCTGGGGCATGATGGCCGGTATTGTACCTGCTATCGGGTTGGCGGTATTAAAATTCTTTGGCGTGCTTTCCGGGTTGGATTTGTATTACTGGCCGGTGCTGTTTGTTATTTCCCTGGTTGGCTGTTTTATCGGTACCTATACTGCGCCACCTACTGATATGGCTGTACTAAAAAAGTTTTATGCATCCGTAAGGCCATGGGGCTTCTGGAAACCAGTTCATGATGAAGTGGTAAAAGATGATCCCGGTTTTCAGCCCAACCGGAGATTTAAACTTGACATGTTTAACGTGGTACTGGGTATCATCGCGCAATTGTGCCTGACCATCTTACCGATGTATGTAGTACTGTGGTTAAAGCTGCCCCTGCTTATTACAATCATGGTACTTGTCGTGATTATAGTTATACTAAAAAGGACCTGGTGGGACAAACTGGAAAATTAGCAATGTTGTTTGACTGAATATATTTCATAACATAAGGTGTGTTGGTCGGTTAAAGACCTTATGCCAATTAAAATGAACATATGAAGGAAACCACTTATGAAAAAAGGCTATTACTGCTGCAGCAGGCTCATGTTGCATTACTTACCAGGACCAATGGCAAACAGGAATTGGGAAATGGCATTTTCGACCGTTACCAATATCCTGTACTAACGGCGGCGCATACACCGTTATACTGGCGCTTTGATTTGAATTACAAAACCAATCCCTTCCTGATGGAACGCTTTGGTATCAATGCGGTATTAAACGCCGGCGCCATTAAATTTAACAACAAGTATATAGTTATTGGCAGGGTGGAAGGGGCCAATAGAAAATCCTTTTTCGCAGTAGCGGAAAGCGATAATGGTATCGATAATTTTCAGTTCTGGGAATTCCCGGTCAGCATGCCTGAAACGGAAATGCCTGACACCAATATTTACGATATCCGCCTGGTGCAACATGAAGATGGCTGGATATACGGATTGTTCTGTACAGAACGCAGGGATGAATCTGCTCCTGCGGGTGACCAGTCCGCAGCCATAGCGCAATGTGGTATTGCCCGTACAAAAGATTTACAACATTGGGAACGGTTGGCAGATCTGAAAACAAATTCTGCGCAACAAAGAAATGTTGTACTGCACCCGGAATTTGTGGAAGGTAAATATGCTTTTTATACAAGACCCCAGGATAGTTTTATAGAAGCAGGCAATGGAGGTGGCATTGGCTTTGGATTGAGCAGTTCTATTACCAATGCACTAGTAGACAAAGAAGTGATTCTGGACAGGAAAATATACCACACTGTTTATGAATCAAAGAACGGATTGGGGCCCGCGCCCATTAAAACAGGTAAAGGATGGCTGCACCTGGCCCATGGGGTAAGAAATACGGCTGCAGGTCTCCGTTATGTGTTATATATGTTTATGACAGATTTGAAGGACCCTGCCAAAGTAATATATAAGCCGGGCGGTTATTTCCTGGCGCCGGAAGGAGAGGAGCGCGTAGGAGATGTATCAAATGTTGTATTCAGTAATGGGTGGATAGAAGATAATGGTAAAATATTTATTTATTATGCTTCCTCCGATACGCGGCTGCATGTCGCTACTTCTACCGTGGACCAATTACTGGACTATGTGATGCATACACCCACCGACGGACTTACTTCATCCGCTACGGTGGCTACGCTTAATAATATTATTACCGGCAACCTGCCTGTAATGGCACAAAACAAAATACTTTCACCACAGGAACATTGACACAAAATCTGTCCGAAAATACAGGGCCTTCCATTAATTTAACCGGTAATAAACATGCTGACTCATTCTCTATTGGACATCTACAGGAAAGAAACTGAAGAAGAACTGAATCAGATTCTTGCATATTGGCTGGAACATACCTTTGATGAAGAACAGGGTGGATTTTATGGCAGAATCGACAACGATAACAATGTCGATAAAATCGCTCCAAAAGGTGCAGTGCTCAATAGCCGGATTTTATGGGCATTCACTGCCGCATACAGGGCAACAAAAAATGAAATATATCTCCAGGCTGCTGAACGGGCCTTCAACTATATCGCTGTGCATTTCATCGATAAGGAATTTGGCGGGGTGTACTGGACAGTTGATTACCTGGGCCATCCACTCGACACAAAAAAACAAATCTATGCCCTGGCCTTTGCCCTGTACGGAATAACAGAATACCTGCAATGCAGGGAATCCGAAACGGCAAGGTCATTGGCAATGGACCTTTTCAATACAATAGAAAAATACAGTTTTGATACTAAGAGAGGTGGTTATTTCGAAGCATTTGCGCGCGACTGGAAAGAAATGAATGATTTGCGCCTCAGCGCGAAAGACGCCAATGAAAAGAAAACCATGAATACGCACCTGCATGTACTGGAAGCCTATACCAACCTCTATCGCATATGGCCGGATGATTTGCTGAAAAATAGCATTGCAGGTTTAACCAGGAATTTTCTTGAACACTTTACCGACAAGACATCAGGACATCTCATTTTATTCTTTGATGAGAACTGGAACCCCCGGCCCGGGCCTGTTTCCTATGGACATGATATTGAAGCCACCTGGTTATTGCTGGAAGCTGCGGAAGCCATACAAGATGAAGCACTCATCAAATCAGCAAAAAGCAATGCCATATTCATAACCAATGCTGTTATCGAAGGGCTTGACAGTGATGGTGGATTGTGGTACGAATATGATCCCATTCAAAAACATTTGATAAAGGAAAAACATTCATGGCCCCAGGCAGAAGCCATGGTAGGGTTTTTTAATGCATGGCAAATCACCAATAACCATCGCTATCTCACACTCTCCTATAATAGCTGGAACTTCACCAAAAAATACATCAAAGACACTGCAAAGGGTGAATGGTATTGGGGTGTATTGGAAGATCACCAACCGATGTTAAGCAATGATAAAGTTGGTATCTGGAAATGCCCCTATCACAACAGCAGGGCCTGTATGCAAATCATGCAACGAACCCTTGCGGCGGCACAGTAATGTTTTCAATAAATAATAATCCGGGTAAACCAGTGTTTGATTATTTTTGACCAGTTTTTAGAAACAAACAGGAACTATGAAATATTCAAAATGGATCGGCATCCTGGCTGCTATTGGCACAGTGGTGATTTGCTACCAGCCATGGATATATGTGAGCTCGGCACAATTGGAAATTGGCGGTATGTTGTCCAGTGGCAAACACTTTTATGGCAGACCAGGATTAATGAATATTATTATTAGCAGTTGTGCGTTCATCATGTTCCTGCTGCCTTTTATCTGGGCCAAAAGATTGAATATTTTCTTTGTCGCGTTTAATATAGCATGGAGCATCCGCAATTATATCCTGCTTACACGCTGTTATGGTGGCGATTGCCCGCAAAAAAAAGCAGGTCTCTACTTATTGATCATTGCGTCCATCATCATGATGTTTGCAGCCTTCGTCCCCGATATTTCAGTCGAACAAAAGAAAAAGCAATAGGGTTTCTATTGCTTTGCTGTTTTATTTAAAGGGAACCTGTGTAAATATTAATGTTCTATTAACTGCGCTATTCCAAAGGCGCAACCGGCAGCGGCAGCTCCAATCAGCATTACGCGAAGGGCGCCTGCCCAGGGATTCACTCCGGTAATCTTGCTTTTGAAGAAACCAAAAATAAAGAGGCAAACCAGCGTAATGCCTGCAGATATTTTTAAACCCGTAAGGCCATCGTGGGTGAAGAAATATGGGCTCAATGGTATGATGCCCCCGACAACATAGGAGGCGCCAATATTAAAGGCACTTTTCCTGGCGCGTTTTGCATCAGGTTTATCCAGGCCCAATTCGTATTTCATCATAAAATCCACCCACTTGTCCTTGTCCTTTGTCATTTCTTCCACGGCTTTTTGCTGCACTTCTTCACTGAGGCCAAGACCAGAGAAAAATTCTTTTACCTCCTCCTTTTCTTTCTGCGGCACATTTTCCACTTCATCATATTCACGTTTCAATTCACTGTTGTAATGGTCTATTTCGGTTTTTCCCGCCAGGTAACCACCCAGGCCCATGGCGATAGAACCTGCCGCAATTTCCGCGATGCCGGCTATGATGATCAGGTGGGTAGTGGAATCTGTGCCACTAAGTCCTGCTGCCAATGCAAAGGGAACGGTAAGTCCGTCGCTCATCCCAATAACAATATCGGTAAGTACATCGGAACTCTGTAAATGATACTCCTGGTGGTCGTGGTGAAGATGTGTATCCAAAATGTAAAAGGTTTGTTGAAAGCCTGAAGATAGTAAATATAAAAAATTATCAGGCTGATAATGGCACATTTATGCCAGCAGCCTGATAAGAAAATGTATTTGAAACGATGTTATGTTTATAATACCTGCAAACTCTTCCCAATAATCTCCACGCATTCCAGTATTTGTTCTTTGGTAATTACCAATGGCGGGGCAAAGCGAATTTTATCGCCATGCGTTGGCTTTGCCAGCAGGCCATTGTCTTTGAGCGCAAGGCAAAGCTCCCATGCTCCTTCCTTATTGGGGTGATCAATCACAATGGCATTCAGTAATCCCTTTCCGCGAATGCTGGTAATAAATGGCGAATTCAGTTTCGCCAGCTCTTCACGCAATAGCTTACCCATTGTTTCTGCATTTTCCGATAGCTTCTCGTCCTTCAATACCTGCAATGCCACCATTGCTATTTTGCAAGCCAGTGGGTTACCACCGTAGGTAGAACCATGTTCACCGGGTTTAATGGTAAGCATGATTGGATCATCTGCCAGTACGGCGCTTACGGGCATTACACCGCCACTCAATGCTTTTCCCAGTAATAATATATCCGGACGGACATGTTCGTGATCACAGGCCAGCATTTTTCCGGTACGACTTAAACCTGTTTGTATTTCATCGGCAATAAACAATACCTGTGCGTCTTCACAATATTGTTTTGCTTTTGAAAGATAGCCGGCATCGGGTACTACCACACCCGCTTCTCCCTGTATGGGCTCAACCAGGAATCCCACTACATTCTTATTTTGCAATGCTTCTTCCAATGCAGTCAAATCATTGTATGGGATCACATCAAATCCAGGCATATAAGGACCAAAATTGGTATAAGATGATGGGTCCGTGCTAAAAGAAATAACGGTACTTGTCCTGCCATGAAAATTATGCGCGCATACCACGATGGTCGCTTTGTTTTCTTCCACACCCTTTACGGTATACCCCCAGCGGCGCGCCAGTTTAATACCAGTTTCCACTGCTTCCACACCGGTATTCATGGGCAATACTTTGTCGTAGCCAAAATATTCGGTCACATATTTTTCATATTTACCCAGCAAATCATTGTAAAATGCACGGGAAGTAAGTGTTAGCTTTTGTGCCTGTTCAATAAAGGCGGCGATAATCTTCGGATGACAATGCCCCTGGTTTACGGCTGAGTAACCACTCAGGAAATCATAATAACGTTTATTGTCAACATCCCACACATACACCCCTTCCCCGCGATTTAGTACTACAGGCAGGGGATGGTAATTGTGTGCCCCGTATTTTTCTTCAAGATCAAGGTATTGCTGCGAAGCAGCGCTCAGCGAGATAACAGAATGCATAACGTAAATTATAAATGGTAAAATGAATGAGAAAAAATGACAGCATGCCAATGCAGTCCCGGCTGTTGCGTATCTCCTCGATGATCTTTTTGAGACGCTCTTCGAACTCGCCGCGATATTTCGTGCCGGCTACCAGCGAACCGACATCAAGTGTAAGCAAGCGTTTACCCGCGAGCGTTTCTGGCACTTCGCCAGCGATGAGCCGTTGGGCAAGTCCTTCGACGATGGCGCTTTTACCAACGCCTGGCTCCCCGATGAGCGCAGGATTGTTCTTAGTACGTCGGGAAAGAATCTGAATAACTCGTTCGATTTCTTGATGCCGACCGATAACAGGATCAAGTGTCCCGGCA